>Ga0209737_10001358_pt1 | contig 17719 bp, 15 predicted proteins | sample TergutCu122P3_FD_187284 | JGI IMG/M metagenome (GOLD analysis project Ga0209737, IMG submission 187284) | Cubitermes ugandensis P3 segment gut microbial communities from Kakamega Forest, Kenya - Cu122 P3 (SPAdes) (version 2) | ecosystem: Host-associated > Arthropoda: Insects > Digestive system...
TCTAACAGGTCTGGGAACCCTAGCATATGTGTCTGCTCTTAATGTGTCGGCGTTGATTTTTTTGTTTTCGGCTACGGGGACAGAGTTTTTAGGTATTGTAGCAGCTAAACGAGGCCTAGTAGCGGCACAAAACTATTTCATCCACCATCGCATACACCCATCTCATATCATACAATACATCCACACCTCCGCGCAACAGAATGTTTATCCCTACAAGAAACACCTAAAAAAGAAAACTCGTATAAAACTGGATCATCTGAATCTGCTAACCCCTCACAAAAAGAAGCAGAAGCAGAGTAAGAATAAGAAAAACAAAAACTCATAGAATGTCCCTAAAATGTTAATTTATCTGTTTATGAAAAATGTTTGTGGACAGGAAGGTGGTGTTTTTGGTGTCTGACTTGTATTTATGTCGCCTCTGCAGTCCTTAAGTTAGTTGATTACTATGTTAGTGAAGGATTATTTTCAAGTCACCCCAGCCCAAAGGGCTGCTCTAAAATACAACACCTCAAATAGTGTTGTAAATTATAACTCTATTCAGTTAAACAAAAAATCAAATCAAACAAAAATAGTTTGGAGGCTGTAAGTTGCCGACAAAAAATGTAGCATGTGATGGTTATTATGCAGGTAGTGGAAGTAAGCAGACCACAGTCAAATGTGATGGGTCATCACCCATAATAAGTGTAGGATCTAATCTACCTAGCTATACAGCTTGCGGCGCAGTCATTGAGAATTTGATAATAGATGGTAGTGGCTCAAATGGTAACTTTGGAAATAACATAACAGGCGTATTTTTGAATAATGTTTGTAATTGTTTTATTCGAAACCTCACCATTAAAAATTGTGATGTAGGCATAGAAATTAAAAACACAGAAGAGAAGGAGTCGTTTGCTAATCGGTTTGAACACATACGCCTAGTTAATGTTAAAACAGGCATAAAATTCACAGGCGCAGCCAACAATAAAAACTTTCACTATACAACAATTGATGATGTATACATAGGCTTAAAAAATGACTCGTCTGCTGTTGGCATAAAAATAGGTGACTCCAGCACTACGGCTAAATTATACAGTGCATTTATCAAAGCAAATGTCAACTTGGGTTCATCAGGTGGTAAGGGTTTGGAAGTAAATGGTGAACTGAAATATAGCTTAGTTAATCTTGAAGTAAAAAGAGACACAAATACTGGAGTAGGCATACAAATTAATTCAGGTGCAGTTGTTTCGGATAATCAAAGCTTTCTGTTGACAAAAATAGGATTTGACCCAAACAGTAGTAGTATAATAAACAATAGCGCCTACGGCCCTGATGTTGTAGAGCGCCCACAATAATTTAGGTTGGAGAATTGATAGTTATGTCTTTGTTAGTAAATCGGAATGGTTCATTGAATGGTACTGAGCTTTCACAGGGTTTAGGCGGCAGAAAACATGTTTTATCTGCTGGAAGTAGTGCGGATGAGTATGTGGTAAAAGTGCAAGCGGAACATTTTGATTCCACGAAAAAGCCTTTTATGGAATCTGCACTTGTTGAGAATTTGATTATTGATGGTAAGGGTTACAATATTCCGGGGATTTTGTTGGACAATGTTTGTAACTGCCAAATTAGAAATGTTACCATTAGAAATTGTGATGTTGGAATACACATACGCAGTTCCGATGGTTTATGGAGTGAAACCAATTGTCTAAAGCATATTCGCATGGAAAACGTCACTAAAGGCATAGTATTCACCACAACAGGCCCATATATAGACCCACAAAATCCAGGAAACCAGGAAATTCAAAAAAGACGTCCGGGGGATAGTGCGGGTTTTACGACTATTGATGATGTGGGTATTAAGCTTGCAGATAATCGTAGTGGTACTGTTGGTATTCAAGTGGGTGGTACTCAGATGAGTGGCGATGTCAATAATAAGCTTATTTTGCCGTATAGTTCTCGTATTAGGGCTAATGTTTGGATGAGTGCTAGTGATGGTGTAGGGCTTAAAGTTATAAATGGTCGGCTTAGTTATGCGCAGGCTCATTTAACTGTTCACAAAACAGGTGTGATAGGTGGAATAGGTGTAGATCTACAACAAGTCAACACTGGTGTAGTGGCTGATAAGCCTATTTGGCAAAATCAATTCTCAAAAATGGATGATAGCCTATTCGATGGTGAACTTGTTAATGATACAAGGGGTTTTATGCTTGTAACTTCAAATGTACTTGAACCAATCCGCAACCCAGCAAATTTTAAAACAGATATCAAAACAAAAACCTTTTCATCATAATAGCCTTACACCAAACAATTAACTTCTTTTTTCTTTCAGGTTTAAGAGGGAAAAAATTGTTGATCTTTTTCTGTTTCATTTAAGTCAGAGTAAACGGGTAAAGTTTTTAGTGTTTCTGTTTAAGGCTTGTTTTTTTGCGGGTTTTTCTTTACCTTGTTATGGAGTTAGTTATGTTGTTGGTGTTTTGTGTTTCTTGTTTACCCTCACGCTTCTTCTCTTTTTGATTTGTAAAAATAAAACACCAATAACAATACCAACTACAACCACAGCACTTACGCAAATAGTAGTAATAGATAACCAACTATTACTCTTTAGCGGATATACATTATTGCCTTCGGGGGCTGTATTGTTTATGATTTCTCCACCACGCTTTTTAAATGTACCCACATTGTGTATACCACCGCCCATTGTATCGGCTGTATTGCCTGAAATTTTACCACCATACATAATAAAAGTACCCGTATTGTGTATACCACCGCCATTTTTGTCGGCTGTATTGTTGGAGATTTCTCCACCAAACATCTCAAATTTTCCCTCATTATTCACACCCCCACCATAACCACCTACAAAAGTGACAGAACTAATATGGGTATAGGCGTTTCTGTTGTTGGAAATTTTACCACCATACATAATAAAATGACCCTGGTTATACACGCCACCCAATTTGTTGTTAGAAATTTCACCCTCAATCATGATAAGGGTACCACTAGAAGTAACGTATACGCCTTCGCCACTAGTGCCTTTTGTGTGAGTTACAATTATGCCATCAAGCCTTAACACCCCACCACTACTAACACTAATAGTATTAACATGTCTGTCCTTTATTGTGCCGATTAGTTGATAGAATTTATTTTTGTTATTGCTCGATAGTGTGATGTCTTTGTTGGCATCAATAAAAATTGCGTCATCTTTAAGGAGGATATTGCTATCTAATGCAATAACAACTGGCACACCAGGTGTGGCGTTTTTTATAGCTGCCCTAAGCTCTGCTTCAGACCCAACATGTACAGCACCCACCACAGAAGATTCAGCACCCACTACCATCGTACAAGAAACTAACAACACAGCAACAAACAAAGAAACAAACAACAACTTTCGCTGGCAAACACCTAACGAGATCTTGCTACTATTAGCAACCATATAAAACTACCAAATAAATTATAACACTACCACTTATTAAACCTTAACCGCACAAATTATGGGGTAACACAACGTTCCAAATCTTGTTATAACCTCTTTTACGAAAAACAAGCAAAAATTGTGTGTAAAATAATTTTCAACACACTACTACGTTGTAACATCTAAATCCCCACATTACTGGATATAGTTTTTTCAGTTTTATTCACGCATCCTTGGTTGTGAATTACCAATCAACCCCATTCTACACTTGATTACGCACAACATACCCAGAAGATAACTCAACATAAGCTCATTAATATCTGATATGAGCCTTTTCCCAAAACACTGCACCCCAAGAGCCGACAACTCTATCTCCGCAACATTAAACCAATTACCATGCTTAGGATTTGTTGACAATTAATTTGACCATTTGTTTCAGAGCAGTATGCATTTTTTATGGAATACCATAAATATTGAGCTATATGATTTAGCCAAGTTATTTATCAACAGATCCTTAGTACCACAGTTGTAATTCATTTTAATTGTTGTGTTTTGATGTTTGACAGCAGCTCAGGGTGATTGATGACATTGATTGATGTTGAGTTACACGTTGAAATCTGCGATTGATGAGTTAATGGCACATATGAAGGCCATATTTACCACTTTACAACTGTAACATTAGGGAGGGGGAAGCTGTGCAAACAATGTAATATCATTAGAAGGCACAGAGGATACTATACTTTTAGACAAATCAAGCCCTAGTGTTGCCAGTAGAAAGTGTTGGTTATCCGAAACAACTGCACCTGAATTAATTTTTACACCCGTTCCAGCATTTTCAACTTCAAGATTAACTAAACTATACTTCAATGCCCCACTTACTTCCAAACATTTATGACCCGCATCGCTTGTCCAAACAGTACCCTTAATAAAAGCATTATATAGGTTAGCATTAGAGGCTATTTTTATACCAATAGAATCCTGAATACCAACCAAACTTGTACACACATTATCAATTGTTGTGTAAGCGAAGTCTTTGTTGCTGGATGTGCCAGTGAAGAGTATGCCTGTTTTAACATTAATCATGCGTATGTGTTCAAACCGATTACCAAACGCTTTATTGTTATCTGTGATTTTAACTTCTATACCCACATCACAATTCCTAATAGTAAGGTTTCGAATCAAACAATTACAAACATTCTCCAAAAGAATACCTGTAGTATTATGTCCAAAGTTACCATTTGAGTCACTACCATCTATTATCAAATTCTCAATAACCGCATTACTATCCAAATCATTAGGTTGATTAGATGCAACACACATTATAGTAGAAGCACCATTAAAGGTGATAATAGTTTGCTTACTTCCCGCCCCTGCATAACGCCCATTATACGGCACAACAATTGTACTACCCGCACCAGAACGCCACACAGCATACAAGACAACACCATTAGGCGGCATACCAAAAGTATTCCACTGTACATACTTCGGCGTAGAAGCTGTTTTTGAAGTGTGCCAACCAAGAAAAACATGATTTGTCTTCTTTAAAGTACCTTGACCCAAAACAGTCACCGTAACGCCAGTCGGATAAAAAGCATTAACATCCATAGGTGGACTCCCTGTTGTATGACCATTCCCATTATATGTTATGGGTTGTAGTATAGTTGAAGGCGGAACTTGATCCCAAACAGGATACATAACAATATTTTCTGTAATTGTAAAAGTATTATCCTCCCCATAAAAAGCACAGTGTGCCTCATTAAACCAGCCAAGAAAAGTATAATGCAATCGCGATAAAGTTCCTCGACCAAGTACCGTTACAGTTGACCCACTAACATACATAGTAGAATCCACGGGAGGTACCCCATTTGCATTATTATCGCCAGTATAGGTAACTGTGTAGTATTGAATTTGTTCCCAAATTGCATACAACACAACATTAGCAGTACCCATGTTAAAACTTGGAGAATTCACAGTGTCACCATTTACTATAAATGTGGGAACGGAAACAGTAGAATTGGGTGCCCAACCCAAGAAAATATGTCCTGTTTTTACAAGTCCACCTGGATTAGCGGCAACTGGAACAGAAACGCCTTGTGAGTATTGAATGCTGTTTTGTGGTATGTTTCCTGCTGTGGAGCCGTTTCCGTTGTATGTGACTGTGTATAGAGGGGTTGATGGTGGTCCCCAAATGGCATATAAAACCGTGTTATCTAGGATGGTGAATTTTGAGTCTTGGGCATATTGGGCTAAGGGAGCATTGTTAGTTGTTGCCCAACCTAAGAAGATGTTGCCTGACTTTGCTATTGTGTTTTGTCCTAGAACTGTAACTATTGAGCCGCTGATGTAGGGGCTACTGCTGTCAATTGGAGCTGATCCGTTTGTATGTTCATTTCCGTTGTATGTTAGGGTGCAGGATGTTGGTGGGTTTCCAAGTATCTGAAATGCTATGCGGCGATTTGAGCCGTCTGAAACTAAGTCCCATGTGTTGTAGCCAGTTGTGTTGTATTCAACGTATGTGCCGCCGTTGAAGAATTGGGTTTGGTCGGTAAAGCCTATGTGTAGTCCGGTGTAGCCGGCGACGTAGCCTGTTTTTAGGACTATGAAGTAATGTTGGTTGGGCATTGTTTGGAGTTGGTTGCTGCCGCTGAAAGTAAAGTTAACCCATTTGCCTTGGAAGTTAAAGTCGGATTCGAAGTAGGCCCCGTTTGATGTAGCTAGGGGTAGGCCTGTTGGTTTGCCGTTGGTGCCATAGGTGCCTGTGTGGGCGTATATTTCTGCAGATAGGTCTGCAAAGGTGAATTCTGTGGAGAAACAGTAGAATCGGGCTTCGGTGATTTTTCCTCCGTTGCCTGTGAAGGCTTGGCCTGCGCGTTCGTTTTGGAACCTGCCGGGTCCGTAGTCTATTATGTTTTCTTCTGGAGGGTAAATTTGGTCAAGAATTGCAGACAATGTTTATGGCCTCCAGTTTGTTTTTGTTTGGTTTGATTTTTTATTTAATTCATTAGAGTTATAATTTGCAGCACCTTTGGTGTTGTTTTGTGAAACAGCCTTGATGGCTGTTGTGACTTGAAAGGGATTGTTTATTAATTTTATCATGGTGATCAACTAACTTAAGGACTGCAGAGGCGACATAAATACAAGTCCGGCACTCAAGGTCTGTTGCTTAACTTAGGGTGTTGCCGAAAAAAGGTTGGTTGTGGTGTCAAAAAATTATTATTTCTTGGTTTTAACGGGATTAACGGGTTTATCGGGGTTAAAAAAGATACCCCACCCCCCAAAATTTAAAAAATTATAATTGTTTCTTAATTGTTGACAAACAATATAGTCTTGTTTAACGCGAGTAACGGCTTTATCGGGGCTAAAAAAGATACCCCACCCCCCAAAATTTAAAAAATTATAATTGTTGCGATCAAGTGTTTGTTAGGGCTTTTAGTAGTAGTTCCATTTTTGGTTTGTCATTGAGCATGTCTAATTGATATTTCTCCTTTGTTTGCTTCTCCTTCACCGATTCTATTCCTAGTAGCGAAACGAGTCGATTAGTAATATCGAACATACGTGCAAGGTAGAGAGGTTTTTGAGCTTCACTGGCAGTTTGGAAATGTAAACTTGCCTCCCGATATAGGTGTTCGTAGCGGTTTATTATGATTAGGCGGGCTTTGTCTAGGTTGTAGAGTTGAGTAAAGACTGGTTGCCAGGTGTCGCGAGTTTCCGCATCATAGTAGACATTTCTCTCAGAGGTTTGGTATTTTTCGCTTAGGTGTTTCACTATTTCGCAAAGCGAGAGGCCTTTTGCTTCGAGTTTTAGAAAATCTAAGCGTCTTTCAAGCACATCGTTCATATAAAAGTCTCCAAAATTGAAAGATGGATTTCAAAATCACTATACTTTCCAGTGCGTTTTAACATATCCCCCTCAAGCTTAACCTCCAACTGCTGCTCCTCTGTTAGGAAATAGTAGGGCTCTTCAAAAACGGGCACTTGATACTTTTTACAAATTTTAAAATACGTTTCTACCAATTCAAATAAATCTTCTTTGTAGTCTAAAAACAATCTTCTAAATTCCTTGTGGTCTTTGTCATGGTTCCAGAGGTATGTTACGCGGCTGTAGTAGCGTAGGCATATTTTTTCGTATTCTGTTGCTTGTGTTTGTAGTAGGGCTAGCTTGTCGTAGATTATTTTCATTTTAAGAATAAGCTCTAAAAACAACTCGCCTTTAGGATCAACTATGGCTTTAGCTTTGTCAATTTGTAGGGGTGTTTGTGGTTCTTCTATCCAGGTGTTGCCGTGTAGTTTGGCTTCTTGTTGGGTTTGTGGATATTTTTTTGTTAGGTATTGTTTTGTTTGGCCGCATTGTATCATGGTTTCTATTTCTACGCTGGACATTAGGGATAGGTCGCAGCCTTCTTTGTCTAGTTCTTCGGGGAAAAGTTGCTTTAACCTACTCTCTTTATAGGGTTTAGTGAGTGGTTGTTTTGTTTTTGCATTAGTCTCTATTGGAGACGGGGTTTTTGGATTTTTATCTATTTTGTTTTGATATGTTTTTACTTTTTCTTTGAAACATTCATACATATATTAAATCATCACCTTAATTTTTAGTTTTAAATTCAAAAGAACACGCTAACAAACAGCATAACATAAACGTCTTAAAATAGAACAGATAATTTAGCATCATAAAAACAAAAAAAGGGAAAAATAGAGTGGTATAAATTCGCTTGTGTATTGGTGGGGCCGCTGGGATTTGAACCCAGGATCGCATGCGCCCCAGGCATGTATCCTAATCCATGCTAGACGACGGCCCCATGACCGTGTTTTAGGGCAAGGTATAGCCATCTGTTGCTTGTCAATATTAAGGTTTTCCAACAATCAACCGTCGACTACACCGTATAGGATGCTAAAGTTTAAGATGTTGAAGATAAGAGGGTGTACAGAGGGTGTCTGAGTGTTTGTTGGTGACTGTAGAGATGTGTGAGGGTTCTTGGTTACTATAATTTAGTAGCGGGTTAGTTGGAGTTGTTGATTGTTAAATAGAGTTGTTTGGAAAATAAAACATATGGGTTTATGGGGTTTCGTTGAATAGTTTTTTGATGGCACTAAGTCTTGCTTTCTGAGCTAACACATCACTAGTAACAACGGTCAGGGCTTCTTCGGGACACCATTTAACACATTGCGGACCATCGGGTTTGTCTTTGCATAGGTCGCAGGTGTATACTGTTTTTGTTTCGGGATGGAGCATCATGGCACCATAATCGCAGGCTTCTATGCACCAACCGCATCCGTTGCATTTATCTTTGTCAATAAGGATTGCGCCGTTTTCTTTTGATTGTGAGAGGGCGTCTCGTGGGCAGGCGGCTGCGCATGCGGGTTCTTCGCATAGTCGACAGGTTACTGCCATGTTGGCTATTTGGTTAACGCGGACGGCGCGTATGCGTGATTTAATGGGGTTGAAGGCTTTTTCTTTGTTATATGAGCAGGCGTATTCGCATACTTGGCAACCTACGCATTTTTCTGGATCAGCGGAAACAAATTTTCTGTTATGAACACTTACCATTTGTTTTTAGTCCTCCTTCCTTTAATCAGGTTTATGTTTGCGATGTGTTTGGAGAGCAGGTTAAATTTACAGTTTGCGCCCTTCGCGTAACCGATTAACCGGTTTTTCTCTTCCAAAGGGTAAAGAGATATAGGAAGTAAAAAGTATATTAATATAGTGGGTAGAGTTGTTCTGAAAAATAGTTTTAAAAACTTGTGTTTGATAAAGAAAGGTAAGGAAAGAAGTTATTCGGTTGTTTGTTTTGGTTGTTGGTTTCGGGTTTCTCCGGGTGTTTGGAATAGTTTTTTGATGGCACTAAGTCTTGCTTTCTGAGCTAACACATCACTAGTAACAACCGTTAAAGCCTCCTCAGGACACCATTTAACACATTGCGGACCATCGGCTCGGAATTTGCATAAATCACAGCTGTATACTGTTTTTGTTTCGGGGTGAAGCATCATGGCGCCATAATCGCAGGCGGAGATGCACCATCCGCATCCAGAACAGTTTTCTTTTTCAATTATAATGCTGCCATTTACTGATTGGGATAGAGCGTTTCTTGGGCAGGCGGCGACGCATGCAGGAGTTTCACAGAATCGGCAGGTGACGGCTATGTTATTTATTTGGTTTTCACGTATTACGCGTATGCGCGCTTTAGTTGGGTTAAAAACACGCTCTTTACCAAAGGAGCAGGCGTATTCGCATACTTGGCAACCTACGCATTTTTCTGGGTCAGCAGATATAAATTTTCTTTCGTGAAGCTTTACCATGCCGTTTTAAGCCTCTTTTCGGGTTATAATTTCTAAATAATCAGTTAGGCCTAATTCTTGAAGTTTAGCTGCTGTTGGAACGCCTTCTTTGTCATATCCGCGCGCTTGGTAATAATCATCAAGCATAAGGTTTAGTTCTTCTTGGGTTACAACTGCACCTTTTACGGGGCCGTCATCACTTATGGGTTGATTCATAACTTTCCATGGTAGAATGTCGTCTTTGCGGGTTAAGCCTTCACGGAAGTTTATGAGTTTTGCAAGAGCTTGTATGCGTTCACCTGCTAATTCAAGTTCCTGCTGAGTAATGCCAATGCCAGTGGTTGCATTGTAAATTTTTGCCATTTCTTCAAAGTCTTTATAGAAGGTGCCTTTAGAGTTTTTGCAAACCAGTAAGGAGTCAATTATGTTAAATTGATCTTCAAGGTCTTTAACGATTTTACCTCTACCGACTTCAGCTTTTAAGCGATCAACTTTACCTCGAAGGTCAACAGTTACAGCACCGCTTCTATTGTGGTCTGCGCCTCTAAATGACACAGCACAACTTAGAGCACCTGTTTTAAGACCTCTAAGATCATATCCGGTAACTTCTAAGCCTTTGACGTGTTGAGCTAACTGTTCTGCTGCGCCACCAATTTTTGTTGCAGCAGCCTTGACGCCGTCAGCAAACATGGCGCCTATGCCTTCGCGTTTGCCGATTTTTTCAATGATAGCGAGCATAGCACTTGCATTGCCAAAATGAGCATCAATACCGCCAAGGTTTTCCTTAGTGAGAACTCCTTTTTCATAGCAATCCATAATGAAACTAACTATACCGCCTACACTTTGAGCATCTAAACCAAAATAGTTACAACGTTCAGCAGCTTTAATAATAGAGTTCAATTTATCTACGCCACAGTTTGGTCCAAATGCCCATAGGTTATCATATTCAATACGTGCCATGGTGCCTCTATAGGGACCGTCTTTGATTACCGCTTCATGTTCACAACGCATAGCACAAGAATTACAGGCGATGATTTTTGCAATAAAGTGTTGATTAATTACAGAGCTGCTAATGTTGTCAGCCAGCTCGAAGTGAGAATTATTATAATTACGGGTTGGAACACAGAACAGGTTATTTTGGTATAAAAGGTTCTCTGTTGAACCCATTGTACGGTATTTCTGTGCTGCGGGACCTTTCATACGTTCATGGAATTCTTTAACTAAACTAAAGAATTCTTCAGGTTTAGATATTGCAACATCATTAGTGCCTCTGACAGCGATTGCTTTAAGGTTTTTAGAACCCATAACCGCGCCAAGACCGGTACGGCCTGCAGCACGGGTTTTATCATTAATTATACAGGCAATTTTAGAAAGCTTCTCCCCTGCAACACCAATAGAGGCAACACGTACATAGAAATCGCCAATTTCTTCTTTTATTGCATCTTCAACCTCTACAGGTGAATGGCCCCAAAGTTTACTTGCATCACGTAACTCTACAGAGTCATCATCTATCAAAAGATAAATGGGTTTTTCAGCTTTTCCAGTTAAAACCACAGCGTCATAACCTGCGCGTTTTAACTCAGTACCAAAAGTGCCATGACTAACGGATTCACCTACACCGCCTGTTGCGGGTGATTTAGATATAAAGGCGTGACCGTTTCCACCTGTTGGAAACATTGTTGCTGTGAGTGGACCAACCGAAAGAACAAGAGGATTCTCAGGACTAAAAGGATCAACACCCTTCTTTGATTTAGCAAGGTAAAGTTGCATACCTAGCCCGATTCCACCGATATATTTTTTAGCGGTTTCCTCGTTGAGTTTTTCAGTGTAATTCTTACCGGTTGTCAAATCGAGATATAATATTCTTCCTGCATAACCTAGCAAACATATCCCTCAATGAGCTTTAATGATTGACTCATCTAAAACTATATTAACCTAATGGAATCCAGATTTAAAAAGTCATGCCATTTTTAACATTGCAACTATCTCAACAGATGTTAGTAACTGAGCCGTAAAAATTTTGCACACACCAAAGTCTGCAAAGACCAGAAACAAGGCATTATTTCACTAAAAATACAAAAATAGACAACGTAAGCTTTCAATAACATATCTATTTTTAAGGTGTTTAGGAATGGATATAAATAAATGTTTAAGGAAGGTGATTTACAATGTTAGAGTCTGATTGGGAGTATGTGGAGACTGTTCAGAAACGGGTTAGAACTATAAAGGTGAACCCTGAAAGTCGCATTGTAGAGGCTTTTGATTTAGATTTAAATTGTCCTTTGAGTTTTAACGCGGAACAGAAAATAGACCTAGGAAAGATAAAGAGAGCTAAGATATATTTGGCAACGGTTAAAATTTATAAGGCAGAATTTACGGAGGAACTTGAGAGACAGATGATTGAGTCTGCGTTAGGGAGTCCCGAAGAACTTAAACGTGTCAGGGCTTTTAAGGAGTCAGGGGCTAAACCTACGAGGTTTGATTTAATTGAATTATATCACTAACTAATAATTATTAGAAATTAGAGTCATTTTTGGCTTTTTTCTTTGTTGGTTTCGCGTACTTCGAGCAGGTTGGTGACGATTTTTTGTCGTGCTTTTTGGGCTAAGGTTTCGGCTGTGACGTATTGTAGGGCGTTTTCGGTGCACCATTGTATGCATTGTGGTTCGCCTTTGCTGTTGGTGTCGGTGCAGTTGTTGCAGGTGTAGGCTATTTTTTTGTCAGGGTGTAAGTTTAGGGCTCCAAAGGAGCAGGCGCCTATGCACCAACCGCATCCGTTGCAGGCGTGTTCGTTAACATGGATAATTCCGGTATTTTTTTCTTGAGATAAGGCATTTTTTGGACAGGATGCAACACATACAGGGTCTTCGCATTTTCGGCAAGAAACAGCCATGTTAGCTAAGGGGCCTATGTTAGTTACACGTATTCTGGATTTATGGGGGTTGAAAGTTTTTTCGTTAACCATACTGCAGACGTATTCGCAGAGGTTGCATCCGCTGCATTTTTCAGGGTCTGAAACGATAAATTTTCTATCTTGCTGGCGGTCTACTATGTTAATTTTCCTCCTGAGCGCGAGCAGATGCTATAGCGTTTTCAGAAATGTAAGCTAAGGCACCTAAGCCTATCTGTTTTAGGCGGTCTATTGTTGGAATGCCATCAGCGGTCCAACCACAGACAGTATAATAATCATCAATACCTAACTGTAACTCATCATCAGATATGATTACGCTTTTTTTGGAACCTTTAACCGGAATGGGACAATTTTTAAGCTTGTATGGGAGGTCATCATAATTACGTGTCCCTTTACCTTCCAGTATGTTAAACAATCTGGCAAGGTTTTCGACCCGTTCACCAACCTGTTTTAACTCTTCCTTGGTAATGGAAATCCCTGTGGCATATAGGTAATAATCTGCTAAGTCTTGCCAATTGTACGCCTCTGAGAGTAACTTGCAGAGAAGTAAAGAATCCAAAACGTTATATCTATAATTTGCTTCAACAAGTTTACTGCCTACACCAGTTTCAAGTTTGTAGTCAGCCTTATTTTTAACGTCAAGTAAATCTATATTGTTACGTAAATAGCGATCGCCGCTAAAGGTTACAGAAAAACCTAAAGCCGCACGTTTTAACACTCGCAAATCATATCCTGGAAGTTCTAAACCTTTAACATGACACGCATGTTTAACGGCTTTGTTGCCAATAGTTTCCGCAGCTCTTAGTACGCCTTCAGCAAGAATGTTGCCCAACCAACCTTCACGTTTACCAATTTTATTAATTAACCAAAGAAAGGCATCAATGTTACCAAATCGTAAATCAACACCCTCTGTTTGTTCAAGGGTAATTATATCATGCTCATAAAGATCCATTGCAAAAGCAACCACAGCCCCCACTGAGAGACAATCCAAGCCATAATCACTAATTAAACTAGTGGCCTTAACAATAGCATCAAAGCTATCAATACCGCAAAGGGGTCCCAAACTTAAAAGACAATCAAAGTCAAGCTGCGCCATAACACCCTTAAAAGACCCCTCAGGAACCACTATAATACTATTGCAATTCATGCCACAAGTTGCACACCCAACCGTTTTCTTAACATACCTATCATTTAAATAGAGGGCATTAATTTTTTCAGCGCCTTCAAAAACAGCGTTATTCCAGTTTCGGGTGGCTAAGGCTGAAAACGCGTTTAATTCTAACAAATTTTTAGGCACTAAAGGTTGATATTTGTTAGTTTCAGAGTTCTTCACACGTTCATAGATGCTTTTTACAAATTGTGTAAAAGATTCAAGGTTTGCAACATTAACATCATGTGTACCACGAACGGCTATAGCTTTAAGGTTTTTAGAGCCCATAACTGCACCAAGACCAGCACGACCAAACGCGTAATATTTATCGCTTATAATTGTGGCAAAGCGACAGAGTTTTTCACCTGCCTCTCCAATACCAGATACACGAATATAGAAGTCACCTATTTCGTTGCGAAGAGTTTGCTCAACATCTTTAACACTACTACCTTGGAGGTGTTGAGCAGTTCGAATTTGAATTTTATCATCATCAATCCATAAATATGATAACTCAGCGGCTTTACCTTTGATTATAACTGCGTCATATCCAGCGCGTTTTAATTCAGAACCAAAAAAACTTTGAACCTGCCCCTCACCTACTCCACCGGTTAAGGGAGATTTGGAAACTATTGAGCAGCCGTTGCCTGCTAAGCCTAAAGTACCACTTAGGGGTCCAGTGCAGTAAATTAGAGGGTTATCAGGGTCAAAGGCATCTTTACCGGGTTTTGAATGTTCCATAAGTAAGTTTATGCCTAAACCTATACCACCGAGGTATAATTTTACGGTTTTTTCGTCAAGCTCTTCAGTTCGACTATGTCCAGAAGTAAGATTAACATGTAAGATTCTGCCAGCATAAGCCTTCATGTCATCATGTTCCCTCTTGGATAGAGAAGGTTAAACATATATTAACTTAATTCTGGATGGGTTGAAAACCATTCGCAAGAAGTAAATATTTTCAAACCAGAGATACTTCACGTAAAGGTTGCTCTAAAGGTTATGAGCAAGATTTAAAACGTACAGAGTTGTCAAATCGTAGTAGGCGTAGATACTTGGATAAGATCTTTAGATTTAGAGCTCAGTTTCCACAAGACGTAGCCAATTTTTTAGTTTTAAATAACGTGAATATTAGATATTTTACAGGTTTTGGTGGTGCAGCCGCGCTTTTGATTCCTCGTGAGGGGGAGAGTGTTTTGTATGTTTCGGAAACTAATTTTGAGCAGGCAAGATATGAAGTTAAAAATGCGCGTGTTGAAATGTTGAAACGTGGGGAAAACGTGTTTCAAAAAGTGTGTCAAGATGTGAAGGTTTCTGTTAAGGACAAGTTGTCAGTTGACTTGATAAGTATTGAGAATTGGAGAGTTTTAGTTAAGACGGTGAATAATGAAGATTGTCTTGTGGTGGCAGGTGATGTGATTAAGGGGCTTCGGGCTGTTAAGTTCTCTGATGAGGTAGAGCTTATTCGTAGGGCGTGTAGAATTGCAGATGTGGGTGTAAGTGTTGCGCGTGAGATGGTTAAGCCAGGGGTTAGTGAGCAGGAGGTGATAGCGGAGGTTGAGTATGCTATGCGTAAACAGGGTTCAGGTGGAACGGCTTTTGATACCATAGTCACTTCGGGTGCTAATTGTGCATTTCCGCATGGTTCTTGTAAGAGTCGAGTTATAAGGGAGGGAGATTTTGTTGTTGTTGACCTAGGCGCGTCTGTTGGTGGTTATCGTTCAGATATAACACGGACGATGGTTGCAGGTAAAATAGATAGTAGGCAACAAGAGATTTATGGCATTGTTAGGGCTGCGCAGGATTTAGCCCTTAAAGCTATAAGAGCAGGTGTGCGAGCGGCTGATGTGGATGCAGTTGCTAGAGAGGTTATAGATAGAGCAGGGTTTAGGGATTGTTTTGTTCACAATTTAGGGCATGGGGTAGGTTTAGAAGTTCATGAAGCACCTGCTTTAAGACCTGACAGCAGAGATATGTTGGAAACAGGGAATGTTGTTACGGTTGAGCCGGGGATTTATATTGTAGGTTTTGGGGGGGTTAGGGTTGAAGATACGGTATTAGTAACAGAGGAGGGCGTGGAAAAACTTACAAACGCTACATATCCGCTGTAGCTGGTTAGGAAAGGCTAAATGTGGCGGCGAGTTTTCTTTTGTGAAAAGCATGATTAGGCCGGTAGTAGTTATAGTAGATATGCTTAATGATTTTGTTACAGGTGAGCTTGGAGCTAAGCGTGCAAAGAAGATAATTGGGCCGTTGCAACGTCTTGTAGGGTTTGCTCACGAGAAGGGTGTGCCAGTAGTTTTTAGTAATGATGCGCATTATCCACAGGATATAGAAATTACGCGTAAGTGGGGGCAACATGCTATGAAAGGTTCCTATGGGGCAGAGGTTATTTTAGAACTTGGACCTGATTTAACTAAAGACTACATTGTAGAAAAACGCACTTACAGTGGCTTCTATGAAACGGGCCTTGATTCATTACTCCGTGACTTATACAATGGTGAAGGGGCAAAAACGTTGGTACTGTGTGGTTTACACACACATATGTGTGTACAGCATACTGCGGCAGACGCGTTTTTTAGAGGGTATTACCTTATTGTTGCCAGTGATGGAACAGAAGCTTTCACGGCACAATATCACAAACGGGGTTTGGAAGATTTAAAAAATGTGTATGGCGCCAAAGTTTTAACTGTAGAAGAAATTATTAAAGACTGGACAAAGCCATAAGTTAAGGCAAAGTAGCATTCCAATAAACAACATTAGAATACATCTTATAATAGTCAAAGCGTGGATCATCATAGACTATGTCAAATTGTAGGCCACGATGGGTTTCCATCCATTGCACATTACTTAGAATTTGAGGGGATTTTTCGTCTTCAGGCCAAATGCCCCAAATAAAATCAGCAGTAATGTATTCACTACGTCGCATACCCCAACCATAATTTTGAGGCAAAACCAATACTGTATCAGCAGACACTATACCATAAGTGGATCGGGGATAAGACTGGGTATATTGCCAAAAATAGCGCATCACCTCAAACTGACGCTCTGAAAGAATGCCATAAGGATTATTCTCAGGATAAATGGGATAATTAAAAACTAGAACATACTTAGCACCTGCACGATAAGAGTCAATCATGTAATGATAAAGTTGCTCATCACTCCCCAAATACGGAGGCTCATCAGTTTCCCAAGTAATAATAGTACCCCAATCTTTATCCTGCATCGTTGCCGCACCTCGGCCTAAAGCTATTTGACGACCAGTAGGAGTATTCCAACCTAACTCGGTAAACACAACATCATACCCAGCAAGATAAACCCACCAATGCAACATTAAATCAGCCGTAAACAACCGTATACCATTATCTTTAGCATCCATCATACTTGTCGCAGTTCCATTTGACCCATACTTTACACTCTGTATAAACCGTTCAGCAGCATCATCATAATCAGTTGCATTAGAAAAAAACCTATGCTTATCAACTTGCTTCTCACCCGGCTCATCATGCAAATATATACCTAAAAATTTATCACCCCACCGCTGACCCGCATCAACTATCCACTGCTGATGCCAAACATACGTCGACCGAGAAATAAGATCAAAAAACACAATAAAATACAAACCCGAATCTGCAGCATAATCACACACCATATCAAGCGCCGTTTGATTATTAGCTATATCCCAAGAATTCACAACAAACAAATTAGTATAATCCTTAACTTTATCAATTAACGGTAAAACCTCTTCAGCATAACGACCATCAGAAGTAACACCAAAATAAAACTCATCAACACCAACTTTATCATCCATTAAATATAAAAAAGACAAAACAGGCAAAAAAGCAACAACCACCAACAAAAAAACCAAAAACAAACCCCAAAGCTTCATCATACATCAAACATTAACTAACAACAACCAAAATATTAAGCTTACCAAAACAACCACCACACCAACTCCACCACAAACACCAAAATGTTAAAGATAGTACAGTTTTACAATCATTTT
>Ga0209737_10001359_pt1 | contig 17713 bp, 15 predicted proteins | sample TergutCu122P3_FD_187284 | JGI IMG/M metagenome (GOLD analysis project Ga0209737, IMG submission 187284) | Cubitermes ugandensis P3 segment gut microbial communities from Kakamega Forest, Kenya - Cu122 P3 (SPAdes) (version 2) | ecosystem: Host-associated > Arthropoda: Insects > Digestive system...
CAGAAATATGCAATGTTTAAGAAAATATTTTCCGCAATTTGATTGAGAGGGAATGTGTGATTAGATATTTAGACACTTACAATAATGTAGGGTATAATCCCGAATACTTTTATTTTGTGATTGGGTTTACTGTATTTTTTAGCCAAAGCAATTACCTGTCTCACATCAATAAGCAAACCGTCATAGGTACATCCGGTAAGTACAATAACTTTCGTGTCTTCATTTTCTTGCAGTTTTTTTTCGATTTCCAGCAACGCCGGTGGGGCAAATATTCCCAATTCAACACTATATTCACTTTTTAAATAGGCAACCTCCGCGCCGGCTTGGATGCAAGCATAATGGATGGATTTGTGACAATTTCTATCCACAATAGCTTTATCTCCGGGTTTTATAATACTTTGAAGCATAATTTTGTTGGAAGTCGAAGAACCATTAGTCGAAAAAAAGGTATGTTTTGTACCGAAAGTTTTTGCTGCTTTTTTCTCTGCCGCTTTAACAAATCCTGTTGAATCGAGTAAAGAGCCGAGATATTCAACAGAAACTGATAAGTCTGCGGCAAATGTTTTTTCTCCCCAATACTCATAGAACTCCTTAAGGTAGTCAGAGTCTCTAAAGCTTGCACCTCGCGAATGCCCCGGTGTGTGCCAACTATCAGAAAAATCATCTACATACTTTTTAAAAGCGCTCCAAAATGGCGTCTCTTTTCTCATGTCGAAAACATTCATGATACGCCCCAAAATATCTTGAGGTTCTCTTTTAAGTTCCTCTTTTGTAAAGTAATCATCGTACAAGTCTCCTACTTCATTTGCAATTTCAACCCCATTTTCGGTACTTGCTGTTAAAAGATACACCGGTATATGCGGTCGAAATTGTTTCATCCACTTCAATAATTCAGGAGCAAGATTTTTTTCTTTCGGAACATTGTTTAATTCCCAATCTAAAAATACAGCTTGAATATCAGGATCTTCCTCGTAACAACGTTGCGCTTCTTCCAAATTTTTAGCTGTTTTGAGGTTTTCCTTTTTTAAAGATGAATTTCTCACAATAGCTGATTCTATTTGTGATAGTTCATTTTCTTCGTTGTCAATAATTAATATATGGAACGTATGATTTTTTCCCATTTTTATAAACGTTTTTTAATGATGTGTCTTTTATTTTTATTTCCCGATGCAAAACCTCGAAAAAACAGTCCCCAGTATCTCTTCATTAGTAATCTCGCCGGAAATTTCACCTAAGTAATTTAAAATCACATTAATATGAATAACAATAAGATCAGTGGGAAGTTGCTGTGCAAACCCATCTTCAATTTTGCTAATCTCCTCTTCTATTTTAAGCATAATATCGTAATGACGAACGTTGGTTAGAAGCGTAGCATCAGTAATTTTTTGCTGTTGGATGTGTTTGATAAGCAATTCCCGAATATCGTCAATGTTTACGTTACGTTTAGCAGAGATGAAAGCAATGTCGTATTCGTCCCACTCGGTGAAATGTTTTGGTAATTCGTTGAGTTGGTCTATTTTGTTGGCGACAATAATCAGTTTTTTACGAATGAAGTCTATTTCGTTTTCTAAAAACAACAACTCTTTTTCTACTTCTTCTAACGAAGTTTCCGAAATGTCAATCATGTAAAGAATAATATCGGCTTTATCAATGGCTTTAAAGGTGCGCTCAATGCCGAAAGTTTCTATTTCATCGTCGGTGAGGCGAATGCCGGCGGTATCAATAAAGCGGAAATTGGTTCCGTTGATGGTAAAGTTGTCCTCAATCGTGTCGCGTGTGGTTCCGGGAATATGGGAGACAATGGCGCGGTCATCTTTTAACAAACTATTGAGTAATGTAGATTTTCCCACATTGGGTTTTCCGATAATTGCAACGGGAATGCCCATTTTGAGTATATTTCCCAATTTGAACGAATCTGTAAGTTGAAATACTTCTTCTTTGAGAATATGCAAAAGTTTGTTTAATTGCGAACGATCGGCAAATTCAACATCTTCTTCACTAAAATCAAGTTCTAACTCCATAAGTGCCGCTAATTCTACAAATTGGTCACGCAATGTTTTGATACGTGCGGAAAAATTCCCCTTTAATTGATTTATCGCCAATTTATGCGCCGCTTCCGATTGAGAGTCAATTAAGTCGGCAACGGCTTCGGCTTGTGGCAAATCTAATTTTCCATTTAAAAATGCCCGCATCGAAAACTCTCCCGCTTTTGCCAATCGTGCGCCGTTTTGCAGTAACAAAGCTATGATTTTCTGTTGGATGTAGTGTGATCCGTGACAGGTTATTTCTACTACATCTTCTCCGGTATAGGTTTTGGGCGCAACAAATTTAACCGCCATCACCTGATCTATTAGGCTCTCGTTTTCATAAATATCAAAACGTTTAACAAAATGGGAAGGCTGAGATTTAAAGTCATTAAAGTCTTTGAATAATTTACTTACAATTTCAAAAGCATCTTTTCCGGAAACCCTTAGTACCGCAAGCGCCCCGACGCCTTGGGGGGTGGAAATAGAACAAATGGTATCTAAAGTATTCATTTTTTAATTCGTAAACAATTTCAAAAAATATGTATTCCCGTTATCTTCATATTCAAGATTTAGTTCCTTTTTAGTCAGCTTTTTAATTTTTGCCTCAATATCATATCGTTTGTACAAAAGAGTAAAACGCATCTTTATCGTTGAACTGTTAACAAATTGATAGAATCCGTCAGAAGATGATATGAATTGTTCATGCGAATAAGTTTGAACATGTAAGCTGTTTGCATAAAAAAAAGTGTAATAAGTGTAATAAGGTATTACGTTAAGTTGTAATGAGTCATTGAGAGGTTCACCATTCATTAAAACGGTTTGCAGATTCCAGGAGTTGTATAGCTTTTCTTCTCTGTCGCAGCTTGCGAATGCAAAAAGGCAGAAGGCGGAAAACAGAAGGCAGAAAGCAAAAGAGTATCTGCGGTTTGCGGTTTGCGGTTTGCGGTTTATTAATCTCCGAAGGATATTCCGATTTTTTTGGCTGCACATAAGAATGAATTGTTTGTAGGGTTAATAAAATTGGGGGTTTCTACTACTTTTTCAAGTGGCACGTAGGTAATTTCGGGATGGTTATATACCACCATATTTCCATATTTTTTTTCTTTTACTAATTCAAATGCTTTTACTCCGTATGCCGTAGCTAAAATACGGTCGTAAGCGATGGGAATGCCACCGCGTTGTAAATGTCCCAGTACAGTAACACGAACATCATGCTGTACACCAAGCTGTTGCAATTCATACTTAAGTTTATCTCCGGCGCCGCCTAATTTAATATGTTCGTCACCAATGTTGATAGGCGCTGTTCCGGTAACCTGTCCGGCCATATCTCTGGCGCCTTCGGCGATTACAATGTTGCAAAATCCTTCGCCATCTTTATATCGCGTAGCAATTTTTTCGGCAATAATTTTAGGATCATAGGGAATTTCTGGGATGATGCACACGTCGGCGCCTCCGCCCAAAGCTGTATGTAGCGCAATCCAGCCTGCATCGCGCCCCATCACTTCCAAAATAAATACACGGTTGTGGCTTTCCGCAGTGGTTACCAATTTGTCAACAGCATCAGTCGCAATCTCCACCGCCGTTTGAAATCCGAAAGTAAAATCGGTACACGACAAATCGTTGTCAATGGTTTTAGGCACGCCCACCATATTTACGCCTAACTTTGCCAACTCAAGCGATATTTTTTGCGAACCATCGCCGCCAATACTAATGATGGCTTCAATGCCTAAATCTTCCAAACGTTGCAATAATAGCTGTGAGCGATCTTCTATCTTCCAGGATCCATCGGATTGCTGTACGGGAAAATTAAAGGGACCGCCTTTATTGGTGGTTTTAATAATAGTGCCGCCTTTTACGTGAATACCGGCAACCTCTTTTTCGGTAAGCGGCATAATTTCTATCTTGTCTTTCAGCAAACCATTATAGGATTCAACACATCCGATGATTTCCCAATTTCCATCTAATTTAGCGCTTTTCACAATCGCTCTGATCACTGCATTTAATCCGGGACAATCACCACCACCGGTAACTATCAAAATTCTTTTTGACATGGGTTTATAAATTAATGCGCAAAAGTAGTTTTTTTCTATTGCCGTCAGTTTTAACTGACGGACGAAAAATAAGTAAAACAAAATGGCTTTAGCCAAAATAGTGTCTATTTTTGGCTAAAGCCTAATTTGATTTTATCTTTTCTATCCGTTGGCTTCAAGTCAACGGCAATATTCTAATTTTTCACAAACTTACCTGTTCCAATTATGGTTTGGTCTGTAGAAATTTTATAGAAATACATACCTTTTTGTAAATGTTCTATATTAACAACATTTATTCCACCATGCAAATTATAATTGCCAATTTTTTTGCCTTCAATAGAATATATTTCCAAAGAACCTGTTTGAATCATTTCATCTATTACAAAATGAATTTTATCTGAACTTGGATTGGGATAGATTTGTATTTCCGTTTCATTATCATAAGATGAAATAGAGTTGTACGGATGGAAAGTAATGGTATAGGTGAACGTGTTATCCTCATTTTCAGCCATAATAATTGTTTGCCATTGTGGCGGAAAAACATCTTCTAACCAATAGTTATATATATATGTAGCATTTGGATCGTCCTTAATTACTGCTACTTGTGGTAGTCCAACATAGCCATACGGCAAGAAAACTTCGTAATCCGGTTGCCATCTCTCAAAACCTTCCAATGGTTTCCAATCCACATAAATCACACTTGCGTAAGCATTATTGCTTCTTTCATCAATAAAGAAGTAAATTTGATATAGTGCGACATCTCCATTCAAGGCAGTAACGTATATATTAACCGTATCTCCAATTTGCTGGGTTTGATAAATATTAACCTTTGATGTTGTATCAGCAAGAGTTGCTGTTACAAAAGGCGCTTGTGGGGTTCCTATAAGAAATTCCCGGGAATAGAAATATACATCTTTGTTAAATCCATATAAAGGAACGTCATCAAGATAAATCATTTCCAAATAAGTATTGTTACCCGGATTTACACTGAACGCAACAGTATAAGTGTTAGTAATCGTAACATCACCGGCATAGACTTTAATAGAAACTACTCCCGGATATTCAGTGATTTGGACTATCGGATCTATCCATGCATCAGGTTGAGTGGCTGTGGCAGTAACAAAAGGAAAGGTTTCTGTTCCGTACGCATAAGAAGGAATAACATAGTGAAACGTATTGGGATTGAAATTTGGAATCGTTACACCGTCCACTTGCAAATCGGATAAAAGCGCTTCTGTGGATAGATCAACAGTAAAGTGTACTGTGTAGGTTACAGAATCATCTAAAGTCCATGTAATTAGTGTCACATGAGATGTACCATTAGGAGCGTCTTGCCCAATATAGATCATCTCACATCTATCATCTTCAGGAATATATACTAATTCAGGAATAGCCGTAGTTGCAATGGGCAAAAGAATATTATACACAAATGTTGTGGGTGAAAAATCGGGAACAGGATAATTTGTACCGTCAAGATTGTAAGACAAGCCCGCTAAAAGAGCGCTCCCTTTACGGTGAAAAATAATGGTATAAGTTACAATATTTTCTCCGTCTTCTGAAGTTACAGTCACTGTGCCATTTCCGAATGGATTGCTGGGGTTTTGAGTTTCAACATTCGTGCCTTGCCATGCTGCCGTAGCCGTAATGTTTGGTATTTGTGAATGGTCAAACTCCAGCATAATGTGATAGGTTAACACTGCAGGGTCAAAATTGGGAACCAAAATATCATCATAATAAATACCTGTTAATAAAGTACTTGGAGAGAGTGTTCTTTCAAAAACAATGTAGTAAGTCTCATCGGTGGCATCTTCTGCAGTAATCACAACAATTCCTGTAAAATCATTGGTTTCGTCCGGTTGTTCGTCTATTTCAAAAGTAGAGCGATGGTCGGCTATTATAATATCTGAAATAAATGGAACTTCTAAAGTTTCTATGGGAAGCATAATCGTTACTTCTGTTTCATTAGCTGGAAATGCAAACGTATAAGTCTCATTGTCATATTCATAAATTATGGCATCAATAGCTTTTACGGGAGATAATTCTCTAGTAAATTCTATGGTATAAACCTCTGTAAAGGTTTCATCTTCGGCAGTAACAGTAATGATTACGGTTCCCATTATAGTATCAATTTGTGCAATAACAACAACGGCATATTCATAAGCAGAGGTTGCGGTAACTATAGGAGCGCTCAATTCCGTATAGGGCAATTCATAAGAATAGTCAAATACTTGCGAGTTAAAATCTTGTAGCGATATACCGTTAATTTGAATATCTGCTAATGCGGCATTCGTGTTTTTCACCCTGTTAAAGTTTATGGTATAAATTTTCATGCCCATCATGTTTTCGGAAATCACAAGCATTTTGCCCAAATCACCTGGTAATGTGGGAAAAAGGCTTGCACCGGGAGACATTGGTGTACCAAAAAGTTGCGGCGCAGGAGCCGTATAAGCAATGTCAACATCATACTCAAATGTGGTCGGTCTAAAGTTCGGAACAAAATAGTTAACACCGCCTATCTTATACCCTAAAGATGAAAGGTAAGCATTATCCGGTCCCAGTACGGTAAACTCCACATAATAAGTTCTGGTAACGATTCCGTCTTCTGCCGTTACCACAATGGTGGTAGTTCCAAACAAATCTTCAGCGGGAGTTATCACTATATTTGCTGCCGGAAGCCATTGAAAAGTTGGGATTCCAATAATTTCGGGCACTTCAGTAACACTGGCATCTAAGCCCACCGTATATGTGGTATTCGTGGAGGTAAAACCTTCAATACTCTTACCATTCCAAGTAATATTGCTGAGCGATGCATCCGTTGAGAGGGTGAAGTTAAAAGGTACGTTATACACTTTTTGTGTAACCCCATCGTTTGCGGTTAGCGTTACTACAGCCACATCAGCTCTACTGGTGGGCTGTTGAATGTGAACGGTAGGTGGAGCTGCATTGGCAGCCGCTGCTAATCCATAAACTACGAGCTCTGCAGGCACGTTAGGACCCGCCGGTGTTGTTACTGTTGATGTAGTAACAGGATTAAGATTACCGTTGTTCGTGGTTGTAATATTGATACCGGTATTTTGATTTACTAATCCGTTATAATTATATCTTAAAGCAGTATTAAGTCCTGTTGCCAAATAACAGTTGGTATTTTTAATTACAATTTTGTAAGTTTGTTTAGTAAATCCATCTTGCGCTGTGATATGATAATAATTGGTATCGGGATAGAACACGTTATTTGCAGGTTCTCTAGTGTAGGTTGCGCCGCTACATCCTAAAGTAGTAGGGGTTAACGCACCGGGAGCGCTTGTAAAATTATAAGCGCTTACATATACAAATATCCCTGCTTGGGTGGTTATTTGGTTCGTACTACTAGTGCCATATCTAAATGTTGTAACATTGGCGTTATTGTTTTTAAACACAAAATTTATAGTATACACTCTTTGCGTTCCGTCTTGTGCGGTTACTACAATCGTTGCCATTCTGGTTGTCGTAGTTGCTGCTGTATAGCTCGCTGTTGCCCAAATGCTTGACGTTTCATAGGTAACAGTAGGAATGTTGCTGTTAGCCGTTACGCAAGTCGTAATATCAAAGCTATACTCCAAAATATCGGGGTGAAAATCCGGAATATCTATGCCGGCTATTCTTATCCAGTTTAAGTTCTTATTGGAAGAAATGGGCTTTGAAAAGTTGACAGTGTAGGTTTTTAAAGAATAGTCTTCTGCTCTTATGGTGATCTTGGCTTGTGAATTATACACAGCTGTCGGCTGGCTAATGCTATGTATTGAGGCAGTTGGATCAGAGAGCGTAACATCTTCTGCTCTGATTTTAGGAACACGGGTTTCATCAGGGTCTGCCAGATTTACAGTATAAATTAAAGTTGAAGGAGTTACGCCCGGTATGAGTATGGGAGTTGCATCATCCAAGGTATAGTTCAATCCTGTAATAGTATTATTATTAGAAAGATGTGCAAAATAATATATTCTGTATTCTTTCGTAGTAACACCGTCTTGTGCTGTTATAAGAAAGGAGGTATAACCGCCATCGGCATCTCCGCCCGGTCCCAGTACATTTGCAACATTTACGCTTTTAACATTATTTGATTCCGTTGTCCATGAAAACTGTTCCGGTTGATACGGAAAGGAATATGGAACACTCCCTACCAATTTAGGACCACCATATACTAAAATATTTTTGCTAAATTCATCAATAGTAACACCGTTCACTCTTAAATCATTTAACCAAGCGCTGTAAACAAATTCGACATCATCAAACCAAACACGGTCCGGATTATTGGCACCGCCGCCCGGTGTTGCATTGGTGGTCATGGATAGCAATACGTAATAATTTCCATTGGCATTTTTCTGAGTATTTGTTCCTGTATATTCAAAAGGAACCTGATAACAACGCCATTCGCCGTCTTCTTTAAAAAACTCCCCTACTGCCTTTCCATAATAGAGTTGTGTTTCTATCATTCCGGACGGATATTTCGCTGCGTCCCTGCAAGGTCCTGTTCCATGTATGTAAACTCTTATTCTTCCTTTATCAGTAGTATTGGTGGCACCAGTTCTTCCGGGCAAATATTTTACCCAAAAACGCAAAGAATCGGGAGTTCCCGTAAGTTCCGGCATAAATTTTGGCGGGTTATGAGGAGTAGTTGAAGTATTAGGCGCATAATCCGTGTAATTATGTTTTGGGTCGTCATCTACTTGCAATAAACTTCCCGCAGCATTAATTCTACCTGTGGTAACATTACCATTGGCTCTAAATCCTAATGCAGTGGTGGAAAACAAATAAAGAGAATAGGTGCCGGTAGATCCGGGACGAACATCACGTACACTGTCTTGTCGTTTATCTTGCGCCATTCCTATCAATGAGCCGCTTCCGCTGTAAAACGAGTTAAAGCCAACCGGAACGATACTGTTTGCGTTCGAAGTCTCACGATACCATTCTTCAAAGCCCATATTTTGTAGTTGATAAATAGGTGCTTGTGCGTTTAATGCGTTAAAAAAACAAGATGCTAAAAGACACAAAGTTAAAGAAAGTAGATTTTTTTTCATAAGAAATATTGTTTAATGTTTAAAATTTACCCGTCGATTTTTTCGGGGGCAAAACTATAATTTATTCGATATAATTCGTTAACGAACGTTAATGAAAATATTATAGCACTAATTTTCAATCATATAAAATTGTTAATAAATGTTAATGTATTTTTCTAAATGATTATATTTCACAGATCAAACGTATGAAAAAAGCTATATCTCTTTTGTATGAGATTCCTCGCTACGTTCGGAATGACGAGGGTATGTTACTACATTCCCCAAACTTTCTTTAATTTAGGGTAAGCCAAAATATCACTCGGTAATATAAATTCCCCTTGAATTGCCGGATAAGATCTCCTTCTTCCTTCCGAAATATCTATTCCTGCATATTGAAAAGCAAAAACAATCAGCTCGGTGCAATACATTTCTGTAGAGTCTTCCAAATTATACTTATGATCGAACAACAGTTTTCTTTCGAAAAGCGTTTGCGCCTTTTCTGCTGCCAATAATCCAATACTTTCATTGGTATCTAAACGAAAAATTGCCCCGGAAACCGCTCTTTTCGGAGCAAAGAATTGAGATAATGATTCTTTTTTAATGATTTCTTCGGGATATGTTGCATCGGTTTCCCCGGGCACGGCATGGATCACTTTCCAGCCCGTAGCGTCTTTCACAATAATTCCTATATGAGAATAACCGCCTTCTTTATCTGCTGCCAATACTACTCTGCTGGCTATGCTCATTCCTTGTCTAAAAACAAGGTCGCCTTCCTGCAGAATGGTTTCATCAATTTGAAACAAAAAAATTGGTTTTTGTTTACATCCTACGAGTAAAAAGAGCAAAAGCAGTAATACCGGTAGGATAGATTTTGTCATGATTTAACGGAGAAGTCAATCTTCCACACTCCATTATTTTTTATTGTCGTAATGGTCTCCTCTTCTTCCTTACCGTTTTTATAAAAGAGCTTGACAAGCACTTTGCCTCTATCAACGCCACCTTCTTCAGCTTTTATAATTTCTTCTGAAATAATTTCATATTTCACTAATCCGCCATCTTGGTTATATCCTTCTTCTAATTTTGCTGCAAGCCCTTTCAATTCGGCTTGTGATGCTTCTTCTTTAAAATAGAAACTGTTAACGGCTTTATCGTATTTTCCTGCTATAATATAATCAAGATATTCTTTAACAACACCTTTTGGTGAATCAGATGAAGAAGAGGTTGAACAAGCCGTAAAAGCCATGATGCAAACGGCTGCTAATAAAAATTGTAATTTTTTCATTTTTTTTGGTTTTAAATTAATAACTATTGAGGTGCGAAAATAGAAAAAATGAGAATCGTTCAATAAATTTTTGCAATTTATTTGATGTGAGAACGCGGTTTATACTTACAAGGATTCTCCACGTTTGGCTTCTCGCGCCAATTTGTGAAACACCTCATCCATGCTTTGCACTTTAAAATGTTGTTTCAATTTTTTGGGCGAATCCAACGCATCAATTCTACCATCCACCATAATAGAAACGCGGTGGCAATATTCGGCTTCATCCATATAATGCGTCGTAACAAACACGGTGATTCCACGGGCGGAGGCTTCGTAAATCATTTCCCAAAACATGCGTCGTGTGGCAGGGTCTACACCGCCGGTAGGTTCATCTAAAAATACTATTTGCGGGTCGTGGAAAATGGCTACCGAAAAAGCTAATTTTTGCTTCCAACCCAACGGCAGCGATTTCACCAATGTATCACGCTCATTTTCAAAGCCTAACTCGTGCAACACACTGTCCGTTTTTTCGGCAATCTCCTTGTCTTTCATGCCATAAATACCAGCATAAAGTCGAATGTTTTCCCATACTTTCAAATCGTCGTACAGGGAAAATTTCTGACTCATATACCCAATACTTTTCTTCACTTGCTCTGCTTCGGTCTCAATATCATATCCTGCCACCCAACCTCTTCCTGAAGTAGGCTTACTAATGCCGATCAACATTTTCATAGCGGTGGTCTTTCCGGCGCCGTTGGCTCCCAAAAATCCAAAAATTTCTCCTTTCTCTACTTCAAATGAAATGGCATCCACTGCCGTAAAATCCCCGAAACGTTTGGTCAATTGCTCTGTTCTGATTACAGTCATAAAGTGATTAATGATTAATGTTTAGTGATTAATAGTTATGGTTGCAAATTAAATTAATTTTGCGCATTAATTTTATAGCAAATAAAAAATGTGCTATAAATTATTTTTTCACTTAAATTACTAATCACTAAACATTAACCACTAATCATTAAAAATAAAATTGTACTTGTGGGCTTTTCGGGAGCAGGCAAATCTACGATTGCGAAAAAAATTGCCTCCCATTTTCATTTTACGGTGTTAGATACCGATAAAATGTTGGAAGAGAAATACCGTATTTCTGTATTCGATATCTTTGAAAAATATGGAGAAGAAGTTTTTAGGAAGCTGGAATATGATACTTTAGTAGAAGCGCTTCAACAAGAAAATGTAGTGATAGCCACCGGCGGTGGCACACCCTGTTTTTTTGATGCCATGAAATTAATTAACGAAGCCGCATTTTCTATTTATATTGAAATGGCGCAAAAATCATTAACACAGCGATTGTTGCATGCAAAAGTAACACGCCCGCTTACCAAAAATAAAACTGAAGAAGAGCTTTTTTCCTACACTACCGAACAGTTAGCGTTGCGTGAGCCTTTTTATAAACAAGCGCACTTTACTATCAAGGGAGAAAATTTTAAATTGTCTAAATTAATCACTAACCACTAATCACTTCTTCATTACCCATCCACCTATAAACCTTATCATTCCTTCTTACCACCTCTTGAACGGGAATGGAACAGCATGTTCCTTTAACAGCTTGATTTACGGATTCTAATTCCACTCTGATTTCTTTTACATTCACATCAATAACACCGGTAGTGGGTCCAAACACCATAATATCATCGTTTACAGAAATTTCGTTTGTTTCAATGAAGATTTCAGCGACTTGCAGTTTTGAAAAATAGTTGGTTACTCTACCAACATATTGTTTGGTACGCGTGGCTTGCGAACCATAGTTTTGCGTCCATTCACCCATTCTTTGTCCCAAATAGTAGCCGTTCCAAAAATCACGATTGTAAACGCTACGTAATCGAGCGGTCCAGTCTTCAATTTTTTCTTTTGTATAAGTTTGATTTTGGATAGCTTCAATGGCTTCGTGATAACATTGTGTTGCCATTTTCACATATTCGGGAGAGCGTCCGCGCCCTTCTATTTTCAAGACAGTTACGCCTGCATCTAAAATTTTATCTAAAAAGCCAATGGTACACAAATCTTTGGGTGACATGATGTATTGATTTTCGATTGCCAATTCTATTTCGGAATCCAAATCTTTTACATGGTAACCGCGCCGGCAAGGCTGCAAACACGCCCCACGATTTGCCGAATAATTAAAATTATCCAAGCTGATATAACATTTCCCGGAAACCGCCATACATAATGCTCCATGTATAAACATTTCAATCTTAATCAACTCGCCCTTAGGTCCGCAAATATTTTCTTCATGAATTTGCTTAACAATTTGTGCCACATCTTTCAATTCGGTTTCTCGTGCCAATACTACCACATCGGCAAATTGCGCGTAAAATTTTACGGCTTCGATATTGGAGATATTGCATTGGGTAGAAATATGAATTTCCAAGCCAATCTGTTTGCAATAATTCATCACTGCCATATCGGAGGCGATAATTGCAGAAATACCACATTTTTTTGCAACATCCAACAAAGTATGCATGGCTGAAATTTCGTGATTATAAATGACCGTATTTACGGTTAAATATGACAATACATTATTTTCTTTGCAAATTTGTACAATTTTCTCAAGATCTTCCAGCGTAAAATTTGCAGAAGAGCGGGCGCGCATATTCATATTGCCTACACCGAAATATACAGAGTCGGCGCCTGAGTGAATGGCTGCTATCAAAGCTTCGTACGAGCCTACCGGCGACATGATTTCTATATTTTGCATATCTCTAATTTAATTCTTATTCATCAATAAATGTTTTAATCATATTCATTTCATCAACAGATAGTTTATACATATGGCTTTGATTTTGTAATAAATGACTTTTAACATTAGGAAGAATTTTTTCTGCTCTTTTAATTACTTTTTTACCGGGAACATGCAATCTCTTTCAGCAGCTATAATAAATGTTGGGGCATTACATTTTTCTAATTGTTCCGTTTTTACATTACTTGGCATTTCTGCTTTAACATTAACATATTCAAACGATGCTTTTACCATTTTGTTATTTATTTATTCGTTTGATTTTCGCTACCAACCAAGGTGCAATCCCCATAAAAATAACAACAATCAGCCATAAATTTCCTGTCGTTATATCGTATGCTTTTAACAATTCGCGAAAACTGTTTCCCATTGCTAAACCTAAAATCGTTTCAAAGACTATGGTCAAGACAATCCATAAAATTCCTATTTTCCAATACGTTTTTTGTTCTTCTTTCCCAATTCGAGGTATAAAAACCAACGAAACAATAAAAATCAGTAAGCAAAGAATGATTACGCTGACAGGTTCTGCATAACTTTCTCCAATCCAAGGAATCAGAAATGCCTCTCGTAGTGTTCCATTCAAAATGGCAAGCGGAATTATTAATAACCAAACTAAAATTGACTTCTTAATCATACTTTCAATTTTTCTTTTTTATTTGTTAAACTGCTGTCTGTATATTAAATGCAAAATTATAATATTTTGTCATTATCAATTAATCGAACCAACTTATTTCCCCAATCGTTCTTTTTTCGTGCAGTCTATTCAATCAAATTTTTCGATAATATTTTCATTAAGACAAGACTGGAATAAAGATTGCACCGCGCCGGCATCGCCGCCATTCGTCAAGTGGGCAAGAAAATGGTAGTATATAATAAAGAAGTGAAGGTGTTTTGATTTTTTTTATTTTTGCCAGCCTAAGGAAAAATTACAATCTTCCGCCAGTTAAAACAGGCGGCAATGCAATTAATCACTAATCATTAACCACTAATCACTATCATGAATCATCCATTCCAACTTTACAACACCCTTTCCAAGCAAAAAGAACTCTTTGAACCCATTGTGCCCGGCAAGGTAGGATTATATGTTTGCGGACCTACCGTTTATGGTGATCCGCATTTGGGGCATGCGCGTCCCGCGATTACTTTCGACATTTTATTCCGGTATTTAACACATATCGGATATAAAGTGCGCTATGTACGTAACATTACCGATGTGGGACACTTAGAAAACGATGCCGACGAAGGAGAAGACAAAATTGCTAAAAAAGCACGCATAGAGCAACTTGAACCAATGGAAGTAGCGCAATTTTATATTGATAGCTATCACCGTGCGATGGACAGATTGAATGTGCTGCGCCCTTCTATTGAACCACGGGCGTCGGGGCATATTATTGAACAAATAGAAGTAATTTTGAAGATTTTAGATAAAGGATACGCTTACGCTTCTAATGATTCGGTGTATTTTGACGTACCCAAGTATAATTCAGATTTTGGTTACGGCAAACTTTCGGGCAGGATATTGGAAGAGATGATTTCCAATACACGTGAATTGGATGGGCAAGACGAAAAACGCCACCCTGCCGATTTTGCACTTTGGAAAAAAGCAGCACCGGAGCATATTATGCGATGGCCCTCACCATGGGGCGCCGGCTTTCCGGGTTGGCATATTGAATGTACCGCAATGAGTACAAAATATTTAGGAGACCATTTCGACATTCATGGCGGTGGCATGGACTTGCTGTTCCCGCACCACGAATCGGAAGTATGCCAAGCAACTGTAGTGCATGGCAGAGAATCGGTTAAGTATTGGATGCACAACAATATGATTACTATTGACGGAAAGAAAATGGGCAAATCATTGGGTAATTTTATTACACTTAATGAATTTTTTACCGGCGAACATAAATTGTTAGAACGCGCCTATTCGCCTATGATTATTCGCTATTTTATTTTGCAAGCGCATTATCGCGGCACGGTTGATTTCTCGAATGAAGCGTTGATAGCCGCTGAAAAGGGATTGCAAAAATTATATGCCGCTGAAAAATTATTGGATAAATTATCGGCAAAAGAAAAATCGGATGAAAACATAACTGCTTGGTTGCAACGTTGCTACGACGCAATGAACGATGATTTGAACACTCCAAAACTGATCGCCGAACTTTTTGATGCCGTACGTATCATTAACAGCGTGAAGGAAAATCACCTTTCATTAACTCAAGAAGATATTGAATTGCTCAAAACCAATTTTAAGCTTTTCTTTTTTGATATTCTGGGATTACTTCCTGAAGAAAATACAGGTAATAATGATATTACAGAAGGATTAATGAAGATGATTATTGAAATGCGTCATGAAGCTAAACTTAATAAAAATTGGGCGGTTGCCGATGCCATTCGCAATCATCTGGCAGCGCTGGGAATTACGATTAAGGACACGAAAGAGGGCGCAGTTTGGGAAATGTAACTATGAATTTCACTTTACAACATTCTGATTCTAAGTCGAACGCGCGTGCGGGCACGATTAAAACCGTGCACGGCACGATTGAAACCCCCATTTTTATGCCGGTAGGCACGGTAGGCGCAGTGAAAGCGTTACACATTAAAAATGTAAGAGAAGATGTGAAAGCCCAAATTATTTTGGGAAACACCTATCATTTATATTTACGTCCCGGGTTGGAAGTACTGCAACAAGCAGGCGGACTTCATAAATTTAACGGATGGCATAAACCGATTTTAACCGATAGCGGTGGTTTTCAAGTATTTTCATTAAGCCATAAGCGCAAAATCAAACCGGAAGAGGGCGTTTGGTTTCAATCGCATATTGATGGCTCGCGACATCTTTTCAGTCCGGAAAAAGTGATGGATATTCAGCGTATTATCGGTGCTGATATTATCATGGCTTTTGATGAGTGTCCGCCTTATCCGTGTGAGTATGAATACGCTAAGAATTCTATGAAAATAACACATCAATGGTTGGAACGCTGTTGCGCACACTTTGATGCTACTGAGCCGCTTTATGGATATGCGCAAACGTTGTTTCCTATTGTGCAAGGAAGTGTTTTTAAAGATTTACGCGTACAATCCGCGGAGTTTATTGCTGCTCAAAACCGCGAAGGAAATGCTATCGGCGGTGTTTCTGTAGGAGAGCCCACCGAACTCATGTACGAAATGACCGATATTTGCTGCCGGATTTTACCGAAAGAGAAACCGCGCTATTTGATGGGTGTGGGAACACCGGCAAATATTTTGGAATGTATCGCTATGGGCATTGATATGTTCGATTGTGTAATGCCTACCCGAAACGGACGCAACGGTATGATTTTTACCTGGGACGGCATCATGAATATGAGAAACGAAAAATGGAAATACGATTTTACACCCATTGATACACACAGTGATTTATTTGCCGATCAGGAATATACTCGCGCATATTTACGACATTTATATGTAGCTGACGAGATGTTGGGACCCATGATCGGCAGCATCCACAATTTGCATTTCTATTTAGATTTGGTAACCACAGCAAGAAAGAAAATAGAAGAGGGTACTTTTTCGTTATGGAAATCCGAAATATTACCAAAAATTTCAAAAAGATTATAAGATTATGAAAAAAATCAAAACTACCTTAATTTTTGTGCTGCTTATTAGTTTATTTAGTACATCATGTGAAAAACCGGTGAATATTTTCTCTGTTGAGGATGATATTCAATTTGGCGCTCAATTTGATCAGGAAATCATGTCAAATCCGAAATTTGTTATTCTAAATGAAACGCAATACCGCGAGGCTTACAGTATAATTAATGAATTTAAAAACGAACTATTGAAAACCGGAAAAGTGGCCTATGCCGACAGATTCAATTGGAAAGTTCGAATTATTGATGATGCTACCATAAATGCTTTTGCGGTGCCGGGCGGTTATCTCTACTTTTATACCGGATTAATAAAAGCACTTGATAATGAAGCGGAGTTTGTTGGGGTTATGGCGCACGAAATGGCGCATGTGGCGCGCCGGCACTCAACAGCGCAGCTTACCAAAGCTTATGGACTTGATTTAATGCTTTCCATGTTATTGGGAAAAAACAGCAACCAATGGGTAAATATAGCCGCAGAATTAGCTTCCGGATTGACGCAATTACAGTTTTCCAGAAGTGATGAGTTTGAAGCAGATAAATATGCGGTAATTTATACTTACCCAACAGAATGGGATGCACGCGGCGTAGCAGATTTTTTCAAAAAATTAGAATCTCACTCGTCAACGCCTGTTTTTTTAAGTACGCATCCTGCCGATAAAGACCGGATTGCAGCTGTGGAGAAAGAGTGGCAAGCGCAGGGAGGAAAACAAGGAGGATATTTTGAAGATCGTTATGAGCAGTTTATAAACTCTTTACCGTAATTTCATAACATCGGCACAGTAGAGCAAGATATAACCATTGCCGTTGGCTTCAGTGTCTGTTGCACAACTAAAAAGTCTCAAAAAGGCTAATAATACACTTATATCGCTAATTATTAGTATCTTTGCGAATAATTTAAGAAAAAGGTACTATGCAAGGCATTAAAGGCTATCAGGAGAA
>Ga0209737_10001360_pt1 | contig 17705 bp, 12 predicted proteins | sample TergutCu122P3_FD_187284 | JGI IMG/M metagenome (GOLD analysis project Ga0209737, IMG submission 187284) | Cubitermes ugandensis P3 segment gut microbial communities from Kakamega Forest, Kenya - Cu122 P3 (SPAdes) (version 2) | ecosystem: Host-associated > Arthropoda: Insects > Digestive system...
CACGATTTACGTTCCACGCTTCCTTCCCACACTCGGTCACCCTCATGCAGTTGCGCTTCTCTTCGCTCGTTGTGACCAACTCGCGGCGGGACTTCCACCCGCAGGAGTGCGCCCATGCTGGGCGCACCGGATTGCGCCGCTACGCGGCTTATCCACCCTACGCTCGCTTCGCTCATCGCCAACCTACAACGAACGCAACCGCTGCGCTTTCGGCAAGGTTTTAAGTCCCTGTCGCAAATAATGCAACGCCTGACGGCGCTGAATCGCTGTTGGCGCGGCGTAGCGCAACACCACATACGCCTGTGCCATTCGCGTCAACGTCGTTCGCCATGTCGGCCAGCGGTCTCCCGCGCGCGTCAGATAGTTCAACGGTCCTTCGTCGATCTCGCGCGGCAAACCGGCACGAGCTAACCGTGAACACAACGCCCGCCACAACACTTGCGCCGGTTCGCCCTGTCGTGTTCGCCAGGCCAGAAACAGTGCCAATAAACCGATCCAAACGATGGCGGAGCCGGTGATCGCCGCCGCCACTTTCCAGGGCGCGTCGCCGAGACGCCAATCGCTCCACAATTCTCGCTGCCGCCTGTGATCGAATCCAATCACATGTCGCGCCCAGACATGTTTGAGCGCGTCCCAGTTGAGCGCCAACACTTTCAGCCAACCGGCGTTAAGCCGCGCAAACGCCGGCACCCGCGCATCGTTCGGAAGCGCTCGCCCCAAGCCATATTCGATCCGATCCGGCGCTACGGCCGCGGTCGGATCGACGCGATGCCACTCATCGTCGATCAACACCTCCGCCCAGGCGTGAGCATCCGACTGGCGAACGATCATGTAGCCGCCTTGCGGGTTGATTTCGCCGCCCTGATAACCGGTCACCACCCGCGCCGGAACGCCTGCCGCCCGCATCAACACCACGAATGCCGCCGCGTAGTGTTCACAAAAACCGGCGCGCGTATCAAACAGAAATCCGTCAATCGGGTCTTTCTCGATGTATTCCGGCGATAAGGTGTATGAAAACGGTTCGTTATGGAAATACGCCAGCACGTTTCGCACATACGCCTGCGGCGTCGAATCTTCGCCTCGCAACTGCCGCGCGAATGCGCGCGTTTTCGGATTGCCGCTGTCTCGCGGCAAACGAAGGTTCGGCGCAGCGTCTCCCCGCAACGCCGGATAGCGCGAACGCAACACAGACGTTTGTGAATAGCGCAAGGGCTGGCCGACCGGCACGACCGACATCAGTTGTTGCGTGGTCGTCAGATACGCAAAACGGCGGCCTCGTTCGCCGGTGTCGCCGTCGAGCCGCTGCGGCAGTTGCGACGGCAATTCCAGCGCAAAAAGCCACTGCCGGAAGTGCGGCTCCAGCGCGACGGTGTAACGAATCTCCGTTTCGTCTTCCGCCGTCAATTCGGGAGGCGCGCTCCATGTCGGCCCCGGTCTCCAGGTCATCCCATCGTAAAAAGAAAACACCGGCCCGCGCCAATAGCGTTGCGCGTTGGGCGGCGGCGTCCCTTCGAAATCGACACGGAAGGCGATGGCGTCGGACAGCACTAAATCGGAAATATCCAGCGGCCCCATGCTGTCCGACAATCCTGTCTGCGCCATTCGCGTCTGCGGCAATCCCCACAGCGGCGCAGCCAGTCGGGGGAACAGCATGAACAACAGCAACGCGATCGGGATGCCCTGCAACACCAGAATCGAGAAACGTTTCATCGTTCGCCGAATGTGCGCTTTCTCCAGCGAGGCGCCCGGCAGAAAAATAGCGTCAAGCGCGCCGCCCAGCGCGAAAAACGCCAGCAACGATGTCAACAACGTCAGCGGTGATTGTGTGTAGAAAAATGTGGTGATCAACAGGAACGACGCCAGACACACCAGCAACATCGCGTCGCGCCGCGTTGTCGATTCGGAAAATTTGATCGCCACCAGAACGAACAATAATCCGACCGACGCATCGCGGTAAAACAAATAACCGTAGGCAGAATACACCACTGACAACGCCACGATCCCCAGTACGATGCTTAACCAGGGTCTCCAGCGAAACGGCGGCTTTCGCGGGCTGTAACGCGCCACATCGCTTGCCGTCATACTTGCCGACGAATGGGTCGCTCCACCGGAAGCCTCGTAGGCGTCGCTTCGGGAATAACGCCAGGGCAGGTAAATCGACAACATCCGCAACAAGGTGATGCCGATTCCGAATGCCGCCACCGCGATCGGCAAGTGATAGGCAAGTTGTATCTGTGTGAGAAGCACCAGCCAGGTCAGCCAGAACCAGTGCGTTCCGGTCAAGCGCTCGTCTTCCGAAGGAAGCGCGCGTTGGCGCGTCCGTCGCCACCAGGTCAGTGCGCTCATCGTCCGGCTCCCGCCGCTGCTTCTGCGCGGCCATCACGAAAAAGCGCCAGCAGCGTCAACGCTTCTTCGCTGTGCGCCACGCCCTTTCGCAACGGAAGCGACACCTGCGGCAGGGTCAGCGCAAACGGTCGCCCTTCACGCTCACACTGCAAAATCCATGCGGTCAACCGCGACAAGCGCATTTCCGTATCGAGCGCGCCCGGCAATTTGTGGTAATCGAGATGAATGAAATGCCGCCCCTCGCCACCCTCGAACGCTTTGGTGTACCAACCGACGCCGCGCGCGACCGCTTTCCAGGCGATTCGCTGCAACGGATCGCCGCGCTGATACTCGCGCAATCCGGCGAGGTCTTCATTGCCGACGCGCCCCATTCCCGTGCCGGCGCGCGGATCGGTTCCCTGCGGCAATGGCGGCGGCGCCACTTCCGGCGCCGGAAACACCAAACCCTCCAGCGAAAAATGCACATACGACCAAGCCCGCCACAATCCCAGCGGCGCTTCTGTCGCCACGGTCAATCGCCCCATCGGCAAACGACCGCGCCGATACGTCGGTCGCGTCAATGTGATCAAGCGCGTGCTCGCCGCCGACAAGTCGAAGCATTGCAACGGCGCTTCTTTCACCGACAACTGTACACGTTCGCGCTCATGATCGCCGCTGTCGATCGACACGGTGAACGCCAACGACCCGCCGGCAAACGCATGACCGGCGCTGACCGCAGTGATCTTCATTCCGAAAAGGTTGCGGAAAGTGTGCGTCAGTGTCGCCGCGAACACGCCCAACCACAAGAACGTAATCACGAAGCCGAGCGAGATCGCGTAATTGAGCGAGGTCAGCAACATCAGCGCGACCGTGAACAAAAAAAACAATCCGCGTTTTGTCGGCAACAGATAAATGCGCCGATGACGCAGCGTCACCGTCCCTTCGTCGTCGGGATAGCGGCGTTGAATCTGCCGCTGCCACCAATAACGCAGACCGCGCTCCGGCGCGGGAAAAGAAACAGCGAGTTCCGGCGTCATCGCAGTCTTACGGTAACGCGACCTGCCGCAACAATGTACGCGCTTCCGCCTGACCGGAACGCGCGCTGCCCGTCAAGCGGTGCCCCGCCACTGCCGGAAACACCGCCTGCACATCTTCCGGAATCACAAAATCGCGTCTTGCGATCAACGCATAGGCGCGCGCCGCCGCCAGCAACATCAATCCGGCGCGCGGTGACAAGCCATGCAGCACATGCGCAGGTTTTCCTTCGCGCGCCGCGCTCGGCGTCATCCCGCGCGTGGCCGCCAGCAACGCCTGCACATAATCGAGCAAGGCCGGCGCCACATGCACACGCTCCGCAATCGCCTGCCATTCGAGCAACGTCGCACCATCGGCCAGCGCCGATATCTGCGCGATGCGGGCGCGACGATCGCCGCCGGTCAACAATTCGCGCTCGGCGTGAACATCGGGAAAGCCCACTTCAATCGCCATCAGAAAACGGTCGAGCTGCGATTCGGGCAATGGATACGCTCCCTGCTGCTCCAACGGATTCTGCGTCGCAATCACGAAAAACGGTTGCGGCAGGCGATGCGTTTTTCCCTCGACCGACACCTGCCGCTCTTCCATCGCCTCGAGCAACGCGCTCTGCGTTTTCGGCGGCGCGCGGTTGATCTCATCGGCCAGCACCACCGATGAAAAAATCGGCCCCGGGTGAAAATGAAATTCGCGCACCGTGCCATCGTAAATCGACACACCCAGCACATCCGCCGGCAGCAAATCGCTGGTGAACTGAATCCGCGAATACGGCAAGCCGAGCGTCACCGACAACGCTTGCGCCAACGTCGATTTGCCGACCCCCGGTAAATCCTCAATCAGCAAATGACCGCGCGCCAGCAAACACGTCAACGCCAGCGTCAGCGGCGCGTCCTTGCCGACGACGACCTCACCCAGTTGCCGCAGGATGGGATTGAAATCGGGAAGTTGAGAAACAGTGGAAGAAACGGCGCGGGGAACGTGAGCAGGCATGGGCATTTTCCATTAATACAAAAGGGCGGTATGGCATAAACTTTATTTTAACCGCAAAGAACGCATAGAACGCAAAGAAATAGCGTCGGGGCTTTGTAACCATCAGAATCAGTCTCCTCTGTCGTTCTGTGCGAAGTTGCAGGGCGCAAGACGCAAAATCCAAAGAACCCCATCCCCACCCAAACCCTCCCCTTGAAGGCATAGGTATCTACACAAGTAGGGAGTAGCCCCGAAGGGGCGTGATATGAGTAACCGTCGGTGGAGCGAGCATCGCGAGCGAAACCGGCGGGAAGCGAACATCTCACCTTCCCAGCCCCGCAGGGGCTGAACGAGGGGTTCAGCCCCTGCGGGGCTGAGGAATGTTGAGATCGACTGTCCGCCGGTTTCGCGCTCACTGCGTTCGCGCTCCACCGACGGTTACTCACGTGACGCGCCTGCGGCGCTTTTTGAGGTACGCGAGAGAAGCAGGGCAAATGTCGCCATACTTGTGTAGATACCTATGCCTTGAAGGAGAGGGCTTTGAAGCGTCCTCCTTCGCGCCCCTCGTACACCCTCTCCCCCACCCCTCTCCCGCAAGCGGGAGAGGGATCCGTTTACATCGAACTCAGGCACTCTCTCTGATCCCTAATCCCTGCCCTCTGATCCCTGCCTTCTGCCCTCTGATACCTGACCTCTGACATCTGATACCTGACCTCTGACTGGCAACCCCGCTTCCACCAGCCCCGCCAACAGTCCCGCGCCGTAGGGAATCGCCGCATCGTTGAAATCGTAACGGCTGTTGTGCAGAAAAAGGTTGTGCCGCTCGTCGCTGCCGCCCCCCGTGCTTCCCTGCCCGAGTCGCAAATAAGCGCCCGGCTTTTGTTGCAACATGTAGGAAAAATCTTCTGCGCCCATCGACGGTTCGAGATCGTGAACGATGTTTTCTTCGCCGAAAAGTTGCGCCGCAACACGAGCGGCGAATCGCGCTTGTTGCGCATCGTTGAGGGTCGCCGGGTCGATCCGGTCGTAGCGCAACGTCGCTCTGGCGCCGAAACCCGCCGCGACGGAAGTCACCAGTTCGCGCAATCGCGCTTCGATCCGTTCCTGCGTCCTGGCGTTAAACGTGCGCACGGTGCCGACGAGACGCGCGGTACGCGGGATCACATTCTTCGCGTCCATATTGCCCGCCTGCATCCCGCACAAACTGATCACGGCGTGATCGATCGGGCTGATATTGCGGGCAACAATCGACTGCGCTGCCGTGATGATGTGACCGGCCACCAACACCGGATCGACCGTCAGATGCGGATGCGCGCCGTGGCCGCCGCAACCCTCGATGTCGATGGCGATGTAGTCGCACGCCGCCATCACCGGCCCGGAACGCACCGCCACTTTGCCGACCGGCAGACCCGGCCAGTTGTGCAGTGCAAAAATCCGCTCCGCTGGAAAACGCTCGAACAGCCCATCCGCCAGCATCGCCTTGCCGCCCCCGCGTCCTTCTTCCGCCGGTTGAAAAATCAGATACGCCGTACCGGCGAAACGGCGCGTTTCCTGCAAATAATGAGCACACGCCAGCAACATCGTCGCATGACCGTCGTGACCGCAACCGTGCATACGACCGGGCACCGTCGAAGCATGCGGGCAATCGCCCTCTTCCTGCATCGACAGCGCGTCCATATCCGCGCGCAATCCGATTGAATGCGGCGACGTTTCGCTTCCGCGAATCACCGCCACCATGCCGGTCTTGCCGATCCCCGCATGGTGTTCAATGCCCAGCGCAGTCAGGCGCTCACTGATCCGTTGCGCCGTCCGGTGTTCCTCGAAGCCCAGTTCGGGATGCGCGTGCAAATCGCGGCGAAAACGGGTGTAGTCGTCCTGCCAGCGGCGGATGTGTTCGATCGGATGGTCTGGAGAAAAAAGCATAATCCTGAAAACCTCAGTTGACCGCTTGTAAATCTATAGAAAACCGCGTAGTCGCTTGCTTTGGAGTCTTTCTCATTGCTCACCCATTGAGTGAATGCGCTACGCGCTCTCCAGCACTACGCTCGCCGCGCCATACTGCGTTGCTCCTCCTCGCGGGGTGGCAGCCCGCGTCGTCGTCGCGCCTTGTCTGGCACGGTGAGCGCAGCACTGGCAAGCACGTCCAACCGAGGTTTTTAGGATATCCTGAAAACCCTGTGGCAAGCGCGACAACATGAACATAACAGCAACCGGAGAAAGGTGCAACGCATCCATTGATTTTGCATAAATCGCTCAAAATTCCTTTCATCCAACCCTTTCATGTGATAATTTCAGGCAACGGGTTTTTACGCTGTATTTTTCCACCGCACCACCCTTCGAAAAGGAAAAAAAACATGGCCTCATTTCTCTATTTCCTGTTGGCGCTCATCGTCCTCATCGGCGTTTTTCTGGCCGTCATTTACAACCGGTTGATCGCCTCCCGCAACGCGTTCAAAAACGCTTTTTCGCAGATCGACGTGCAATTGACACGGCGCTACGATCTGATCCCGAATCTGGTCGAAAGCGTCAAAGCGTATCTGAAACACGAAAACGAAACGCTTCTTGAAGTCACCCGCGCCCGCAACCTTGCCGCCGGCGAACTCAAAACCGCCGCCGGCGCGCCCGGCGACGCAACGCTGATGCAACATCTGACACAAGCCAACAACGCGCTGAATTCCTCGCTCGGCCGTTTGATGCTGGTGGTCGAAGCGTACCCCGATCTCAAAGCCAACCAGAACATCATGCAGTTTTCCGAAGAACTGGCCAGCACCGAGAATCGCATCGCTTTTGCGCGTCAGGCGTACAACGATGAAGTGATGAGGTACAACACGCTGTCGCAGATTTTCCCGAACAACCTCGTCGCCGGTGTGTTCGGTTTTCAACCAGCCGCGTTGCTTGAAGCGGAAAGCGGTAAACGCGACGTGCCGAAAGTTCAGTTCTAGGACTCTTTTTCGTCCATACGATGGATTTTTTCCGCAGCCAGCGTGACGCGCGCAGACAAACGCTGATTCTTCTGGCGTTGTTCTTCCTCGTCGTCACGCTGGTGGCCGCGCTCACTTCAGCGGTTGTCTGGTGGGGTTGCTCGTCGATGTCGCCTCAGGAACGGTTGTTTTGCACACGCGCTACCGCGCTTATTATCATCACGATTATCATCGGCGCCGCCATCGTTCGTTTCCTTGAGCTGCGTGATGACGGCGGCGCCACCATCGCCTATCACTTGGGCGGAGAGCCTCTGCCCATTTCTCATTCGGACAACCCGCTTCACCAACGCTTCCGCAACATTGCCGAAGAAATGGCGCTTGCCTCGCGCACACCGATACCGATGTTGTACTGGCTGCCCCATGAAAACTCCATCAACGCGTTTGTCGCCGGTTTTACGCCTGCCGACGCCGTACTGGCCGTCACCCGTGGCGCGTTGGAGCGCCTGAACCGCGACGAATTGCAAGGCGTCGTCGCGCACGAATTCAGCCACCTGCTCAACGGCGACATGCGTCTCAATACACAAATCTCGAGCTGGATCTTCGGTATTTACGCTGTCTATATCAGCGGTTGTCGTATCTTGCGCCTGAGGCCAAGCAATGATCTTCGTGGTTGGCTTCTGATTTACTTGTTCGGAATTACTTTGATGGTTATTGGTTTTTTCGGCAAGCTGGGCGGTCGCCTGCTGCAAGCCGCCATCTCGCGCCAACGCGAATACCTGGCCGACGCTTCCGCTGTGCAGTTCACCCGCCAGAAGATGGGGCTGGCGGGAGCGCTCAAAAAAATTTACGCCGACTCATCGTTGCTGTACACCCCGCAAGCCGAAACGTACAACCATTTTTTCCTCGGCGAAGCTGTTAAAGTCTCCTCACTCTTTGCCACCCATCCGCCGCTTGTCGAGCGCATCCGGACGCTTGATCGCTCGTTCAATCCTCGTTTTATCCGACGCGCCACGCCGGAAACCCGTCTCGATGTTGATGCACCGCGCCAAGCGCCCCCGTTGTATTTCGCGGCAGGCGCCGGCGCCTCCGTCAGCGAACACGAAACGGCTTCCAGTATGCGTGACGGTTTGGCGTTGCTCTTCGCCAACCTGCTGGATGCCGACGACGAAAACGTACGCCGTCGCCAACTGGAAGCCATCGAAACCGATTGGAGCAACGACATTGCCGATCAAGCCCGTCTCCTTGAGCCGGAAGTTCACGCTCAAAAAACCTACCTGCGGTTGACGCGCGTGCGCTTGATGCTGGTGCAACTGCATACCCTGTCTGTCGCGCAGCAAAAAACATTGTCTCGCACCCTGCGTACTCTGATCGCCGCCGACGACAACATTTCATTGCTGGAAATCGCTATCGTCCACCTCGTCGATCAATACCTGCGCGATATGGCGCAGCCCGGTCGCGTTCGGGTAGCCGGCCCTCTTCGCCTGTCCGAATGGGCAACAGATACCGCACTGCTGCAAGAACTCGTTACCAATCACAAAAAAGAAATACCGGCACAAGTCGCTCTCGATTCCATTGGCAGCACCGGCAAAACCACGACAACGAATACCCGTGCCGTCAGGCAAGCGCTCGACCGCTTGAATCGTCTGACCCTTGACGAAAAGAAGAACCTGCTTCAAACGCTCTACGACGCTTGCGGCACACCTTCGCCGACACAACAGGAAATCCTCTCTCTTCTCGCCGTCTGCCTGCACGCCCCGCCGCTCGAAGCGATGCTGTGTACAGAAGCGTAATTCTGTGGCAGCGACCTGATATTTGGTCTGAACTAAATTTCTGATGTACCATAGCGCGGTTTTCGCGTTACGGAAAAATCTCATGCGTCACCGCTTTCACATTGCAAGCATCGTTCTGACCGTCGGCCTGCTTTCGGCGTTCGCTGCTCAAGCTCAAAACAACGTTGCGCTTTTCGGAGTGATCGACACCGGCATCGAATACGTCAACCATGCTTCTCAGGGCAGCGGCAGCGTCATCCGAATACCGACACTCTCCGGCAGCGTTCCGTCACGTCTGGGCTTTCGCGGTGCGGAAAGTCTCGGCAACGGACTCGACGCCGTTTTCGTTCTGGAAAATGGTTTCGCGCCGGATCAGGGCGGGAACCTGCAAGGCGGTCGTTTGTTTGGCCGTCAGTCCACCCTCGGTCTGCGTGGCGCCTGGGGACACATCGACATCGGTCGGCAATGGACAACAACCTTCCGCGCCATCATCGACGCCGACGTGATCGGTCCGGCGGTGTTCAGTCTGGCGTCGCTCGACAGCTACCTTCCCAACGCGCGGGTCGATAACAGCGTTTCGTATTACGGCACGTTCGGTGGTTTGACCATCGGCGGTGTTTACTCCCTGGGTCGTGACGCTTCTCCTGCCGGCAACTGCGGCGGCGAACAAGGCAACCGCGCCTGCACCAGTTGGTCGGCGCTCGTCAAATACAACGCAGCCCAATGGGGCGTCACCGGCGCTTTCGAAGAAATCCGCGGCGGCTCCAGCGCAACACCGATCATCGTTGTGCCGGGCGCCGCCGGCATCGCCTTCAACCATTCCGGCGACAAAGATCAGCGCTACCACCTGAACGGCTACGTCAAAATCAACCAGACAAAAATCGGCGGCGGCTGGCTGTATCGAAACATCGCTACCGATGCCCGCAACCTGCACACCAACCTCTACTACCTCGGCGCCAGCGTGCCGGTGCAAAACATGACTTTCGATGGTCAGATTTCTTACATGGACAACCCCTCCTACGACAGCAAAGCCACCCTGTTCGTCCTGCGCGCCACCTACGCCTTCTCGAAACGGACGGCGGCCTACCTCTCGACGGGCTACATCCACAACCGCGGCAACGGTCCGGCCTATTCGGTCTCTGCCTCGTCGATGACCGTCCACGCCCCCAACCCGGGACAAAGCCAGATCGGCGCCATCATTGGGCTGAGACATGCGTTTTGAGCGCACACATGGTAACCTCCCCTCTCCCCTTGCGGGAGAGGGGTCGGGGGAGAGGGGGAAAAACCGTGGGCTGGAACGAAGTGAAATCCCAGCTTCAAACCCTATCTTCCTTATAAAGGATAGCGCATCTGAAAAGGAGAAACTTTCGTATGGATAAAAACAGTACTGATTTTATTCCTCGGGAGGAGGCTGAACCCAACGCACTCAAAGAAAGAAGGAAGCGTCCTTTTAAAATGGTTGCAGTGAGTTTTGCTATCGCATCGCTCATTTCGCTCTTTTTGTTCTTTGTTTTAGAGGTGTCTCCGGTATTTTGTTTAATACCGATCCTTGTGGTCGGTGCTTTTTTCTCTTTTTATTACTCGGATGATACTCCTGTTCTGTGGTAAGCAACCCCATGTCCGCCCCTCCGCCACTCGCTCTTCCCGCCGGTCACAACAAACTGTTGCTGCATTGCTGCTGCGCCACCTGTTCGGGCGATGTCATCGCAACGCTTGCCGACGCGGGAATCGACTTCAGCGTTTTTTTCTACAACCCGAACATTCACCCCGAACGTGAATACCTGATCCGCAAAGAAGAAAACAAACGCTACGCCGAACAACACGGCATTCCTTTCATCGACGCCGATTACGATACCGATGTCTGGTTTTCCCGAACGAAAGGATGGGAAAACGAACCCGAACGCGGCGCACGTTGCACGCAATGCTTCGATCTTCGCTTTGAACGCACGGCGCTTTACGCACATGAACACGGCTTCACGGTTTTCGCATCGTCGCTCGGCATGTCGCGCTGGAAAGACCTCGACCAAATCAACGACTGCGGCCAACGCGCCGCCAGCCGTTACCCCGACCTCTTGTTCTGGACACACAACTGGCGCAAAGGCGGCGGCTCGGCACGCGCTGTCGAACTCGCCAAGCAAGAACATTTTTATCGGCAGAAGTATTGCGGTTGCGTGTATTCGTTGCGCCAAAAAGAATTAACCGCAAAGAACGCATAGAACACAAAGAAAATGCGGATCACGCGGAGAAAAAAGCGTCTGCGTGTGTAGGGGCGGGTTTCAAACCCGCCCTTTTTTCGCTCACGCGAAGGCGCGAAGAAAGCCCCCTTTCCAAAGGGGGTGCCCGCCGCAGGCGGGCGGGGGTTTGTTGAAAAAATTTAACCGCAAAGAACGCATAGAACACAAAAATCTGCGTCATTGCGAGCGAAGCGAAGCAATCCAGAAAAGGATCTCACGCGAAGGCGCGAAGGCGCGAAGAAAGCCCCCTTTCCAAAGGGGGTGCCCGCCGCAGGCGGGCGGGGGTTTGTTGAAAAAATTTAACTGCAAAGAACGCAAGAGCACAAAAATCTGCGTCATTGCGAGCGAAGCGAAGCAATCCAGAAAATGCGCACAACGAAAAAACGCTTCGTCGCTTACGCTCCTCGCAATGACGCATTTCTGATGCCTAATTCCCGGATGGCGCTTCGCTTATCCGGGCTACGCAACCCCATCCCCACCCCGACCCTCCCCTTGAAGGGGAGGGAGCTCTCGTTTCTTCGCGGCTTCGCGCCTTCGCGTGAGAACAAACAGGGCGCGATAAATCGCGCCCCTACGTCCTGATACCTGACCTCTGATCTCTGATCTCTGACCCCTGATACCTGACCCTCGGCACCGCCGCCAACAGTTGCCGCGTATAAGCGCTCTGCGGATTCCGGTAAAGCGAATCGACATCGTTGATTTCCACCACTTCGCCGTCGCGCATCACCATCACCGCGTCGCACAAATAACGCACCACCGCGAGATCGTGCGAAATGAACAGGTACGACACGCCGAGTTGCGCCTGCAAATCTTTAAGCAAGTTCAGAATCTGCGCCTGCACCGACACGTCGAGCGCCGAAACCGGCTCGTCGCAAATCAGCAATTCCGGCTCGACGGTCAGCGCCCGCGCCAGCGCGATCCGTTGCCGCTGTCCGCCGGAGAATTCGTGCGGGTATTTATCGAACGCATCGCGATCCAGGCCGACGCGATGCAACCAGTCGAACGCCAGCGCGGTTGCGGTCTGCCGGTCGGCAGCCATCCGGTGCAACAGAATCGGTTCAAGCAAACTCTGGCCGACGGTGAAGCGCGGATTCAACGACGCATACGGATTTTGAAACACGATCTGCATGCGCCGCCGGTAAGGCATGAACGCTTCTTCCGACAACGCCAACACCTCCTGCCCGTCGAAACGCACTGTGCCGCCCGTCGCTTGATGCAATCGCAACAGCGTCAATCCCAGCGTTGTTTTGCCGCAACCGGATTCGCCGACAATCCCCAGAGTCTCGCCGCGCCGCAACGTGAACGATGCGTTTTTGACCGCCGGAATTTCGTGACGCCGCCACGAGCCTTCGCGTTTGAAAAAACTTTTCTTGAGGTTGCTGACTTCAAGAAGCAGCGTTTTGTTCTTCTCTCCCGTTGCGGAAGGCAAACCCCCGTCGGCTTCGCCGACACCCCCTTTGGAAAGGGGGCTTGGGCTTTCCCCCTCTCCCGCCCCTTCGAGGCACCCTCCCCCGCAAAGGGGGAGGGGAAAGAGTGGCTGCGCTTCCACCATAAAATCGTCGATGGTCGGCAAGCGCGATGGCACATCGTCCAGGCGCGGGCGGCATTGCAGCAGCGCTTGTGTATAACGGTCTCGAGGCGACGAAAAAATGCGCACGGTTTCGCCCGCTTCCCGTATTTCTCCGTGCCGCATCACGATGATGCGGTCGGCCAGTTCACCGACCAGCGCCAGATCGTGCGAAATGAACAGGATCGACATCCGGTGCCGCGTCTTGAGCGTTTTCAACAGTTCGACGATTTGTTTTTGCACGGTCACATCGAGCGCCGTCGTCGGTTCGTCGGCGATCAACAAACGCGGCGTGCACGCCAGCGCCATCGCAATCATCGCCCGTTGTTGTTGTCCGCCGGAAAGCTGGCTCGGATAACGCGCCAGCGCCCGACGCGGTTCCGGCAAACCGACTTCGTCGAGCAATTCAATGCAACGCGCCTGCGCCGCCGATGCCGACATTCCCTTGTGCAATCGCAGCACTTCGGCGATCTGAGTGCCGATGGTGAACACCGGATTGAGCGATGTCATCGGCTCCTGAAAAATCATCGCCATGTCGGCGCCGCGCAAACGCCGCCGCTCTTCATCGCTGCACCGCAGGAGATCGCGTTCCCGATACAGGATCCGGCTGTCGTCCGCAATCTCGGCACTGTATTTCGGCAAAAGCCCCATCATCGCCAACGCCGTCACGCTTTTTCCGGAACCGGATTCGCCGACCAGCGCTACGGTTTCATCTTCATGAATCGTAAACGTGGCTTCCCGCACGGCCACGAACGGCGCTTGTCGCCGTCGGCGAAACGCCACCGACAAGCGTTCGACGGAAAACAACACTGAAGTTGCCAAAGCTGTGGCGTTCACGAGATCACTCATGACGCCACCCGTATTTTCGGATCCAGCGCATCGCGCATCGCATCGGTCAACAAACTGAAGGCCGTCACCAGCAACGCCATCGCGCCACCTGCCGCCAGCAGTTCCCACCATCTTCCGAGGATCAATTCCCGGTGCGCGTCGTTCAACATCGACCCCCAGGACACTTCATCCACCGCCACGCCGAAACCGAGGAACGACAAAATCACTTCCGCTTTGATGAAGCCGACCGCCAGAATCGACACATTGACCAGCACCACATGCGACACGTTCGGCAAAATGTGGAAGAAAAGAATTCTGCGGTTCGGCACACCGAAAGCGTGCGCCGCCCGCACATATTCGCGCCCCCGATGTTTGATGTATTCGGCGCGAACCAATCGGAAAACACCCGTCCAGCCGGTCAATCCCAAAATCAGAATCACCGTCACCACGCCGCGCTGTTGCAACACCGCCGCCACCGCCAGAATCAGCAGCAAATAAGGGATGGCGTTGAACACGCTGTAAAACCAGTTCAGCGCGTCGTCGGTGCGATGGCCGTAGTAACCGGCCAGCGCGCCCAGCAATGTTCCCAAAAAGGTCGCTAGCAAGGCGGCTGTCAATCCGACGATGATCGAGGTCTGCGAGCCTTTGATCGTCTTGGTCAAAACGTCGCGCCCCCAGCGGTCGCCGCCGAACGGAAGGCTCATGCGCTTTTCTATTGTTGTCGTCAAAAGCTCATCGCCCGCGCCAAGCGTTCGCAACGTTTCGGCCAGAGGATCAACGACGCGGCTCTCCGGCAACACATCGCTTTCTCCGCGCAACCGCGCAAGCGTTTCCGCCAGCGGATCCATCACCGCCGACGGCAGCAACGGTTCCAGGCTCGGCTCTTTTCCCATCCTCTGCGCCGCTCGCTGCGCTGCGCTCTCCATCGCCATCGGCGGAGCGGGTTTCAACAAGCCCCACAGATCGGGCGGCGCATCGGGAATCGCCACTTCCTCGTTCCAGCCGGAAGCGATCACGCCCAGCGCCGACAAGAACACGACCACAAAAAACGCCGCGACGATCACCAACGACACCACACCGACGCGATCATCACGAAAGCGTTGCCAGGCCAGCGACCAGAAACCGTTGCCGCGATTGACGGCAACCGTTGCCGACATGGGGAAATGAAACGCTTTTGCCATCGCTGCCATCGCTACTTCAACTCGACCCGCGGGTCCACCGCTTTGTAAATAAGATCGGCGGCCAGATTGGCCAGCATCGTCGCCAGCGCCACATAAACCGTGATCGCTTTGATCACCGGGAAGTCCGAACGCTCAACCGCCAAAAGCACTTCGCGCCCGATCCCCGGAATCGAGAAAAAGCGTTCGATCAGAAACGCACCCACCAAAAGACCCGGCAACGCCGCCATCACAAAAGTCACGATCGGAATTGCCGCATTGCGCAAGACGTGAACCCACAGAATGCGCGTTTCCGACAACCCTTTGGCGCGCGCGGTGCGCACATAATCCTGGTCGATTTCATCGAGCACGAAAGAACGAAAAAGCCGAAGGTCGGGCGCCAGTCCGACGCAAAGCCCGATCAGAATCGGCAACGCTGCGTATGTTGTCAGATTCGTCCACAGTGAATCGCTCCAACCCTGCACCGGAAACCAGCCGAGCCGATACGCAAACACATACTGAAAAACGATGATATAGACCAGAATCGAAACCGACATGCCGACTGTGCACGCGACCATCACCGCCCTGTCAGTCAGCGAACGGTGAAACCGCGCCACGATCAGCGACAACGCAATCGCCAACAACACCCCCAACACCATCATCGGCAACATCACGGTCATTGAAGGTCCCAGCCGTGTTTTCAGAATGTCGGACACCGGTTCGTTGGTGCTCCAGCTTGCGCCGAAATCGGCGGTGACGATTTGCTTCAGAAAAATACCGATTTGCACATAGGCCGGACGGTCAACGCCCAACTGATGGCGAATGTTGGCGATCTGCGCATCGCTGGTGTTTTTTCCCGCCAGAATATACGCCGGATCGCCGCCGACCCAGTTGAACAAAACGAACAGCAACAACACGACCCCCAACATGGTCGGGATCATCTGCAACAAACGGCGAGCGATGTAGGCAGTCATGGCGCTTTCGCCGAATCGATGTCGAGGTAAAACCAGATCGCGTTCAGAATCGGATGCTTTTTGTAGCCAAGCACCCAGGGGCGGATCAATGTATTGCGCTCGCGCGAAACACCCAGCGCCCAGGCGCCGTCCACTTCCATCTGCCGGGTCATCTCCAAAAACAAATGATTGCGCTCCGGCGAATCCGGCAACTTCCGCGACGCTTCATAAAAAGCGTCAAACGCTTTCGATTCATAACAGCCGTTGTTGCTCTGCCCGGTGTTCGGCCCGTACAAAAGCTGCATGAAGTTGTCGCCGTCGGGGTAATCCGCGATCCATGCCGCTCCCCACATTTGCAACTGGCACACCTTCGTCGCCTTGATGTGGTCGGCGAATTTGCCCGGCTGAAACTCGATGCGGACACCGATGGTGTCCATCGACTTTTTCCACAACTCGTTGAACTGCCGCTCAATCGCCGTCGTTCCGGTCGCGTACTTCAACAACAACGGCGAACCATCGGGCATCGTCCGAAAACCGTCTTTGCCTTTTTTGTAGCCGAAAGCGTCGAGCAACTTGTTCGCAAGCGGCGGATTGTACGTGTTCAGCGGCTTGTAACGCGGATCATGTCCCACCACACCGACCGGAATCGGCATGGTTGCCCGAACTGCTTGTCCTTTGCGGATCACTTCAATTTCTTCATCGCGGTTGTACGCCATGATAATCGCGCGGCGCAACGCCAGCTTTTCTTTCTCAAAACCGCCGACGACAGGATCGCGGAAATTGAAAAAAGTGTAGGTCACTTCAGGATCGATTGCCCGTATCAGTTTGACACCTTGCGCGCGCCACTCCGGTTTCAACTCGCCTTTTTCATCGAATACTTTTTCACGAAATCCGCCGACGCCGCTGAAATCGAGTTCCTTGCGGTTGAACGCCAGCCAGGACGATTGCTCTTCCTCGATGATCGAAATTTCAACGCGGTCGATCAACGGCAAACGTTTTCCCTGCATCGTGCGCACCAGTTCCGCGTCGCCGTCCTCACTCGCCGCAAAATCCCAGGCGATCCCACGGTATTCCGGATTTTTTTCGAGCACGATGCGCGCACCGCGCGTCCATTGTTTCAGGACATAGGGACCCGTTCCGACCGGACGCGCCATCGTCTCGTCGCCATACTTTTCCACCACCTCGCGCGCTACCGCAGAAAACGGCGTATGCGCAACAATATAAGTAAAGTTGTAATCCGGTTCCAGCAAACGGATTTGCAGCGTGTAGCGATCCAGCGCTTTCAACCCTTCGACATCGGTGTCGTAATCGTACTTTCCGGTTTTCTTCGCCGCTTCCGCCAGCGCATCCAGCCCGACGACTTTCCCTTCGAGCATGAACGCCCAGGGCGAGCGGATTTTCGGATCGAGCGTCCGCTTGAAACTGTAAACATAATCGGCGGCGGTCAATTCACGCGGCCTGCCGTCGAACGCCGGATCGGGGTGAAACAAAATGCCGGGGCGTATCGTGAACGTATATGTTTTGCCATTATCGGTGATCTCCGGCAACGCCGTCGCCGTCATCGGCGCCAGACGCACCGGTCGCGCCAGATAGTCATACGTCAGCAGCCGCTCGAAAATGGCTTCGTTGACCGTGTTGGAATAAAGATCATGAACGCGCGGTGGATCGAAGCCGGTTTCCGCCGTCGGAAAAGCCAGCCTGATGGTTTTCTGCGGCTTGCTCTCCGGCTGAGTGGCGAATACCGCGCCCGAAAAGCACAGCAGCGCTCCCCACAAAACCGCCCACAACGCTGACCGCCACACTGTATATCTTTTCAAAAAACGTCTCCTTCTGACCTCTGACCTCTGACCTCTGACCTCTGACCTCTGACCTCTGACCTCTGACCTCTGACCTCTGACCTCTGACCTCTGACCTCTGACCTCTGACCTCTGACCTCTGACCTCTGACCTC
>Ga0209737_10001361_pt1 | contig 17703 bp, 18 predicted proteins | sample TergutCu122P3_FD_187284 | JGI IMG/M metagenome (GOLD analysis project Ga0209737, IMG submission 187284) | Cubitermes ugandensis P3 segment gut microbial communities from Kakamega Forest, Kenya - Cu122 P3 (SPAdes) (version 2) | ecosystem: Host-associated > Arthropoda: Insects > Digestive system...
AATTTTTGTGCTGTATTATAGATTTGTTATGACTTATAGTTGGGATTTTCGAGAAGCAAATTTGGCCTACAAGAAAAAAGGACACACCATACAGCAGATCTGTGAAACCTTTAACATCTCAAAAAAAAACATACAACCACTGAGCCGCTCTAAAACAAAAAACCGGCAACCTACAACCAAAAAAACACAGCCCCAAAAAAGAAAAATAAACCCCAAAAACTCACAATATCTAGAAGAACACCCTGATGCATATCTCAAAGAAATAGCAAAACAATTCAACTGTAAAGACTCTTTTGGTGTATAACGCTTTAGTTAAACTAAAATTTACACGTAAAAAAAGCTTCGTATACAGTGAAGAATCTTCTGAGGAGCATTAAACTTTTTATTTTTTTAAAAGTTTTTACGGGAAAATTGCGTTTATGTTGATGTATGTGGTATAAAAAAGGTTTTAGTGTGTGGGTATGGTTATGTTTTTTGAGGAAAGTGAGTTGAAGCTGTAGGGTGTGGACAGTGGTTTTATTGTGTAGGTGTTGTGGGTGGTTTGTTTGGCGAGGGAGTGGCAGGGCTTCTTTGTTATGAGCTTTGATTGTTGTGTGTTTTTTGAGTGGTGGTTTGAAACAGTTTTTGTTTTTGGTTTCGCGGGGTGTAGTTGTGTTTTTGGATAATGTGCGGTTTCGTCGTAGAAAATGGTTGTATGTTTTGGCGGGGGTTGTGGGTGTGTTTTTGGTGTTTTTATCTGCGTATTTTTTGGATTTTAATTGTGTCGAGTATCGATGGGTTGATATGAAGAGCGCTTTGGTTGATTTGGCACCAAACTGTGAAACTGTGCAAGAAGCAGTATACATCTATTTCGAAAAACACAATTCTTAAACTAGTCCACTATAATAAGTACTAATGTCTACTGTACATTTTTATGTTCTACTCATTCAACTCCTGACAGCTAACTGATAAATTAAAACAAGACGGACATATAATAGGAACTTTGGCGTTAACTGTTAAATACAGTGTTAAACCAATACACAACAAAGAGGAGACATAGCTTTGACAAACACTGGTCCTTTACTTATCGTTCCTTGGCGTTGCACATTTGCCTGTAACAGTAGTTGTGCTCACTGTGTTTCAGCAGGTAAACCTGCCGCTAAAGACGAAGTCGATACAAAAACTGCATTTCATATAGTTGACAAAGTCAGCGAGTTCGGTGCCAGTTTCTTTGGTATCACCGGGGGCGAACCATTTTTGCGAGAAGACCTCTTTGAAGTGCTTGATTACGCAACAACCAAGGGCCTAAACACCAGTATAATAACCGACGGTCGTCTCCTCACCGAAGGAATTACCCAAAAAATCATCAAAAACAAAACAAAAATATCGATAAGCATAGATGGCGGACCCCAAACCAACGATGTCATACGCGGTGAAGGTGCCTACAAAGCCGCCACTAAAGCCATAGAACGATTCCAGCATGAAGGACTACTCAACGTGCTGGTTTACACCTTTACCAACAGAGGCAACATCACAAACGTTAACGAAGCAGATATGACCAATGTACTGGATCTCGCTAACAAGTTCGGTGCCCGCTGGGTTGTCTTCCACGGAATGATCCCCTACAGCAACAGCCCCGACTGCCTCAAAGCCGACCCCACACCAGCACAGTATGAGTGGGCATGCAACAAACTCTATGACTTAACCCAACAATACAAAGACAAACCCCACATAAACGTCTACATCCCCTTCTACGCAAGAATCGCCAAGCAAAGAGGTCTACCTGACTTTGAGAAATGGTACAACAGCTTCTTTTTGGGTCGATGCTTCTTTGGCAGATTTATGAGCATTGCCGAGAACGGTGATATTATTCCTTGTAGTTACAACGACGCCTACCGCACCGGAAACGTCAAAAACAGTAGCTTAAAACATATTTGGGATGGCATGCAAAACAGTGATTTCTTCAACAAAATCAAAGATAAAACCAACATCAAGGGAAAATGCGGCGTTTGCGACTACAAAGAACTCTGTGGAGGTTGTCGCTCAGCAGCGCTGTTCTACACCGGAGATATTTCAGGTTCAGACCCAAGATGCGTCTATACACCCTCCGCACTTCGAAACAAACCACCCCCAAACAATCCATAACTCTTCTCACCCATGAAACTAAGGTAGTGTCATAAGTTAAGTGATGTGTAGGTTTCTGTGGAAGACCCAAAAATTTATGGCCTATGCAACAATATTTTTTGATATAGGCTGACTTTTTTTGACAGTAAATTTTTTTCTTTCTATCAGACAGGCATTGGGACAAAACTATTTTGTGTTGATCCGTAAATTTCATATTTTAGGGTTATATATTTTAGCTGAAACTGTGATTTTAAGATTAAAATTGAAAAATATTCCTTTTTTAACTGGATTTACGAGACAGTTTTGAAATTATCATATATGCCTAATAGGTATATAGGCCCGGCTTTTTCCTACATTCAAAATTCGGTTTAAAACCACTCTACTACCAAAAATACAAAGCACATTTTTCTCAAACAGCAGGAGATAGCCAGTAATTTTGATGATTATGGTGCAAAACACTATAAATACACACTCCCTAAAAACCAAAATTTACGGGTTGATTTTTGTTGTGTAGATGTTGTGGAATAGTGCGTTTGTAAATAGTATTGTTTGTTGTCGGTCATCTCGTTTTTGTCTGATGTTTCGTCCAAAGCGATCTTTGTCAGCGGAAAATCTGCTCTCAGAAAGATTACGCCTAAAATACTGCGTTAAAAAAATCAAAAGGAGAAACCATAATCTTTGTTAAAATGCTTCGTCAAACCCCAACTTTTCGCTGATTTGCTTTTGGAATTAAAAACAAAGAAACTGATCTGCCAAATATTTTGATGACTTTGCGTGAACTGAAATATTTATCCAAACGCACCGACGCTATAGATGCGCACATATGCCGTAGCATTGTAGCTGCTCGTGAAGTCTCCATCTCAGACACACAAAACATCTCCCGCCAACAATATACAACCCGTAGCCAAATTAACTAAGCAAAGAAACGTCGTGAACTTTTTTCTATGTTTCTTGTTCATAATTGTGTTAGAATTTGGTTGTCAACCATTTTGATACATGACCAGTCAAATGTTTCTTGTGACTATAAGCAGGTAAAGTGTTTTTAGTTGCTCTTTATAAATAGATGCTTTATATAGTGGCTGTGTTATTTATATAAATAAGCCGTGAAATGGCATGAGTAAACGCAAACCCATTATTAACATTCAGAACATAGTCGCGTCTGTTTCCCTTAATCAAAAGATCGACTTGCAAAGAATCGTGGAGAAGTTTCCGCAAACAGAGTATAATCCTGCAGTTTTTCCCGGTCTAGTTTTTCGGCTTAAAAAACCTAAAACAGCTACACTTATTTTCGGGACTGGCAAAATGGTTTGTACCGGTGCCAAATCCGAAAAAGAGTCCCGAGGTGCGGTGGAAAAGGTTGTTAAAGAGCTTCGCAGTGAAGGTATTCAAATCACAGAAAAACCCATTGTCAATATTCAAAACATTGTGGCCTCCGCAGAGCTTGGCGGCGAAATTGACTTAGAGAGTTTGGTCTATAAACTCAGCCGGGTTATGTATGAGCCTGAGCAGTTCCCGGGTGCGGTTTATCGTATGGATGAGCCCAAGGTGGTTTTTCTTATCTTTAGTGCTGGTAAGCTTGTTTGTGTGGGTGCTAAAAAAGAAGAACAGGTCTATGATGCTGTTGATAAAATCCAGCAGCTCTTAGAAGAAAAAGAGCTCATCTACTACCCCTCTTAAACTAACAATATTTTTCTTTTTCATGTTTGTGTAGAATAGGAAAGCATCGTCTTACCATATTTCTGTGTGGCAGGTTTATTGCCAACCATTCTCCGAACCGGACTTACCCCTCTCAGAGTATCCGCTCTTCATCATTGCTTGTTCAACAAAACTCGCTCACGGTGAATCATATATTAGACTTCTTGCGAAACTAAAATAAGTATAGTTGTGTTGTTTTTTGTAGTGGGTTGTTTAGTTGAAGTTTGAGACGTTAACAGGTTATAACAGACTAGTTTAAATTTTGCGCTGTATTATGACCTTTATTATGACGCATAGTTAGATTTCCGTGAAACCGCCATAGCTTACAAACAAAAAGGGCACACAATAAAACAAGTTTGTGAAACCTTCAACATCAGCAAAAGAACCTACCACTACTGGACAAAACTAAAACAACAAACAGGCCCACTCCAACAAAAAAAAACAATTGCACGCAAAAGAAAAATAGACCCAAAAAAACTAAAACAATACACAGAAGAACATCCAGACGCATATTTCTAACTGCACGAGCAGAACTAAATTCATATAGCCCTTTGTAATCTCAGTGTCTAAAAGTGTGAATCCAATTCCAAAAGTATCTGCTCAATAGTTGCGTACTGTGTTTCTAAACTAACGTCTTTATATTTGATTTTCTAATACCCTCTATCAGAACTGGTGAATAGTGTGGCATCGTTTACGATCATAATTTATGAAGCTCCCTATAGCAAAGATCGTGCACTAACTGCGCTTAGATTTGCCACTACCTGCGATTTAGAAGGTCATACCGTTCGTATCTGGCTTTTTGAAAATGGCGTCTATCTCGCCAAGAATGGGCAAAAAGTTGTTCAGGGTTTAGTCAACTATGGGCAGATGCTCACAGATCTTCTTAAGGGGGGTATTGAAGTTAAAGCTTGTGTGGTTTGTGCAGAAACACGTGGCTTATCTGAATCCGAGCTGATTGAGGGTGTAAAACTGGCAACTGTGCATGATTTGGTTGAGTGGACGGTTAATAGTGACAAAGTTATAACATTTTAGTGATTGTGGATCGGTTGAGCGTTGAAAAACTTGATGTGAGGGGTAAGATGTGCCCTCTTCCGGTTGCTTTTACTAAGCGTAAGCTCGATAGCATGATCTCTGATCAACTGCTTGAAGTCACAGGCGAGGGTGAACTCGAGTTTGTTAATGTGCAGCATTGGGTAAAAAATCAAGGGCATCAAGTTGTTCGAGCACAAAAGATCAATGGCGAATTCAAGATATTAATAAAAAAATGTTGAGTGCCGATTTGCTGTTTTAGCTTCTAAAGGTTGTAATGAATCCGCGTGTTACATCTTTGATTGATTGAATTAGGGGATAGCGGATTGTTTCTGGTGAGAGATTGGCAAGACGGTCTACTCGAAAGTAGATAGGTGGATGCGGATCCATTCCTAGTAATTCTTGAATACTATAGGAGGGTGTTCGCTCAAAGAGTAGCCGTTGGTATCCGATTTTTTCAAGTGACTCGGCTAGAATTTTGTGCAGTGTCATAATTTAAGAGCCTGTTAATATCTCCGTAATAACAAAGAAATAAACGCTAATTTTATGGCTTGAAAAGTGAAGATTTTCCGTTCACAAATTTCCCACAACAAACAATAGACCACAAACCAGCCAAACAAACACCAACAAACCAACACCTAAAAAACCACAAATCCACACAACACACCACACCCAACAACCTCAACAACCACCCCTACCAACCCCCCAACATCATCAACAAAAACATCCCCAACATAACCCATCCACCAAAACAATCTAACAATACAACAAACAACCAACCAATAATATAACACCCTCACAATCAGCTACACTAGCTGTGCTGACAAACATTGCATGCAACAAACCAAACACATCAACACTATATGCAATATAACACCAAACGTTTTTTTCCCGCATCAAACCCTTTCTGCCCAACAACATCAGCGCATCTAACGCTCATAGAATCTACAATAACCATAGTTGTCTGTTGATCTCAAGCATTAATGACACACTTTTTCTCAACTAATTTACGCAAAACACAATCAAGGATACATTTTTTGCCTTCTTTGTCTGTTCTTCAAACGTTATAGTGGTGGTGGCAGATTTGTCATTTGGGAAAATCATGGGGCAGTGAGTGCCAGCGGCAGTCTTCTTGTTTTTGGTAGTGTATGGCACAAAAGATGTCATAGAGATTTATTGTGTGTGGATGTGTTGGTTTATGTGCCATTCAAGTGTGGGGCGTATATTTTTTTTTAAATTGTTTGTGTGTTATATCGCTGGGATAAGTTGCCCTTACTCATTTCCTCTTTCTCTCAAACTGGTTATCATTTATTGTACAACATACATATTCTTAAAAGATACTAAACAGGCTCTTAGATGACTTACCGTTTTTCTTGACATGTTACTTTCCCGTTCGGCTTTCGCTTTTCGGTTGGTCAGTTTGTTTTCCCTGTTGTCTTATGGAGCAGTACCTTTCTGCTGTGCAGGGGAGCCTTTCTGGGCGCGCTTTAGCCTTTTATTCTTCGGCGTACGACCGGGTTGGTTTCGGTTAGTTTTTTTAGAGCTTGTTCAAAGGTTTCGTTTGGGGTTAGTTCTTTTTTGATAAATATACCGGTTCGGCCCACTGCGTCTCGGCGTAGTAGGGTGTGAACTCGGTTTAGAATGGTTTGGGTGGAGACGTCTAAGAGTTGGGCAGTTGTTTCTTCTTTGTTTATGATGCTACTCTCGATATGTCCAGTTTTGGTGGGCTCGATAAGCATAAGACGCTTATCGACACCAGCTACCCGCAGATTAGCTTTGAGATTAGAGAGAGTTACTTGGCCGCCGAATCGATAAAATTCGCGTTGCACTAGGCGCATTTCCATTAGGGGGAAGGATATGGTGGTTTGTTCGTCGAGTTTGATGTGCGCTTTCATGGCATTGTTAGGCGTTGCTTGTACAATACGTCGGCTGTTTATGGGCAGGTTGGCTTTTTCTATGGCGGTTTCGACTAAAAAGCTGTTTGGGACATCAACTATAAAGATGTCAATGTCGCTGTCTTTTTTTACATCCCCTCGTGCTGTGCTACCATGCACAATTGAGTGCATATGTGACATCTCAAGTGTGGTCATTATGGTTGCGGCTTTGGCTCGAAGGGTACTTAGCTGTGTCCAGCGGGCTTGGCTGTAGCTTACTTCTCTGTAGTCACCGCAGCTTGTGGGTTTAACGGCCATATCGCTCAATCATTTCTATTGCGCCATCATTTATTTGCTTATGCACCAAACCCAAGATAGCAACAAATATTCAGAGTTAGTATTACAGTTGTAAATATGATAAATATGATTTCGGTGCCTGCTATTAACCCATCAAACACCGGTTCCAATTCACAACTCAACATCAACAATCACCGTTACTGCTGTCACCAAACAACAAAACACAACAATTAAAACAAATTACAACTGTAATACTAAGAAGGATTGTTAGGTTGCTTTTTGGTTTATGGCGCCTTTGGTATATGGTATGAATTCTCGGATTTGTTCGATGCTTGTTTTGCCGGCTTTTTCGCGTTGTTCTTTTGAGAGTTTGGCTGTTATTGAACGCATGGCCATTTGTAGGAGTTCTTTGCCTTGGTAGTCTCCTGGAAGTAAAACGATGTAGGTTTTGGTTTTTGCTTTCACTGAGTCTATGGGACCGCCTACAAAGCTCGTTTCATCATCGTCAAGAATCAGGCCTATGGCGACTTTGAGGGGTGTGTTTCGATACCAATTGCGTTTGCCTACTACGAAAAATGCGCCGTGGGGGATGGCTTCGCCGCTTGAGCCGCTTTTGCTTAGTTGGTCGACTTTGACCCAGTAGACATCAGCTGAGCCTGCGTTTTCTCGCCATGCGCGTGAGAAAGAAGCGGCATATTCTGCGGCTTCTTTGAGTGCCTGCTCAGTTATTGGTTTACCTTCAGTTTTGATTACAACAAAGGGGGAACCCGTAATTTCTGCGTGGAACACAATGTCGTCTTGGGTGGTGTATTTTTTTATGAGCACTTCGTTGCTAACAGTGTCTTTGCCTGCGGTTACTAGAAAGTCATCTGATGTTGTGAACCAGCGGAATTTTTCGTACCATTGTTTGTTGGCCATGACTTCTTTGCGTTTCGAGAGGGCGTCCATGATTTGGGCGGGTTTGAGGCTTTTTAGTTCTTCGGCTTCTTGGAGTTCTTTTTCGGCTTGGGCGAGTTTCTTTTTGGATTGATTGAGTGCGGTTTGGGCGCCTTGGACTTTTTGTTTGGCGATTTTGCCTTTTTCGTAGTAGATATTGGCGTTTTCAAAGATGGATTTGCGTAAACTCAGGCCAAAGTTGTATCCATCAATGGAGAGGTTTAGGGTGAGGTTTTTGCTGTCAAAAGATTCGGTGTATGCGGCTGGGAGTTTGTGGGCTTTTTTGGCAATCATGATTTGTGCGATTATGGCTTTCCATTCATAGCCTTGGTTGTTGGCTTTGAGGATTTGTTCTTGGAAGGTTTGGAGTTCATTGAAGTGTGCATAGATTACATCACCGATTTGTTTGACGTGTTCGGCTTTTTTTTCTTCCTCAGCTATGGATTGTTCTTGTTCAGTCACTATGCGTTTTAGGCGTTGGGTTTCTTTTTTTAGTTGAGTGACATCAGCAGTGTTTGCGGCTTTTTCAACTGCAGTGACTCGAAGATAGAATTCATCTATGGCGGCGTTGAAGGTTTGGAAGGATTGGATTTTGCAGGTTGTGTAGCGTTTTAGTTTGAAGGGGATGACATCTAAAAAGTTGTCCTCGTCATCTAGGACTACTGCGGGGTCTAGTTTGTTTTCTCTAACGGCGGATAGCAAAGATTGGAGAGCGTCGAAAATGGTTGTTGTTTCGGTTTGGGTGAGATCTTTGCATTTTTTGGTTTTTTCTATGGCGGCTCGGAGTAAGAGTTCTTCGGCATATACGCCGCCTATGCCTAAAAAGCGGGCGAGTGTTCGCACTATTTCGGTGTCACCGGCATTTTTTATGCCCTCTTCGAGTTCTTGGGGAGTGATCTGGAAGGAGTTTTTGCCGCTTGCGGGGGGATAGATTAGGACTTGGCTTCGTTTGATGTCACGATCGCGCATGTGCTTGAAGTGCATTGCTTGGATGATAACGCCTTGGTCGTTTGTGAGAATCATGTTACCATCGCCAAACAGTTCGATTACCAAGTTTAGCAAACCAGTTTTGGTTTCAAAGGTTAGAGTTATAATACGTTCAAATTCGTATTGCTCAATTTTTCTTAGCCAGGAATCGCGGAGGTAGCGTCGCATGAGCATACAAAAGGGTGGAGGTTCTGCAGGGCTTTCCTCGGCGTAGCTAGTGCTGTGGAGACGTCTGCCTGCTTCTATAACGATGCGCAGAGGGGGTTGGTCGGTTTTGTGGAGTTTAAAGATGAGGTCTTTTTCGCCGAATTGATAGATGTTGTTCACTCTTGAGTCAGAAACTATGGGTTGGAGTTCTTTGACTGCGGCGGATATATCAAAGCTTGTGAATTCTTTTTTAGCCAATTTGGGCACCATTTAGCTGTATAGGGTTAGCTATAAATTAATTAACCGTTTGTAAATTGGTGTAAATGGTTACTTTTACAGTGTTGTTATATCTAGAAATAGGGTTACATTTTCTATATAGTTGTAGATAGTGGGATTTGGTTGGATTGTGATATTGAGCGGTTAAAGCGGTGGATGATTAGAAAGAGGCTTAAGGGACAGCCGGTTAAATCATCCCCTAACACGGCTCCGAAAGACTTGGAACACAACACGTTTTGAGCGTGAGCAATCAATAGTTGAGTCATGCCTTAAATTAGCTGGTACTTTGTGTTTTTATGTTGTTTTTGTGTTAATTTTTCTTAAGCTGGGGGTGGTAGGTTTGATTCTTTTATGATGTGAACAAATATGCCTTCGGCTTGCCTTTACACCCATTTAACTGCAGCCTGGGAGTGTGATAAAATTTTGGACAGGATGATAAGATAGCATCATCAAAAAACAAGAGGTAAAAAATGTCCGGAAAAATCCAACGGCAATATGACGAAGAATTCAAGAAGAACGCGGTAAAATTGAGTCATGCAAGTCCGAAAACGGTGGGACAGGTAGCAGAGGACTTGGAATCAAGGCTGAGCGGCTGTATGCGTGGCGCAAGAAGTACACGGCTGACGGGGATAAGACGCGTTACACCACGCTTGAGGAGGAAAACAAAGCGTTGTGCCTTGCTTTGGCGGAAAAGAATATCGAGAATGATATGTTAAAAAAAAGCGACGGCCTACTTTGCAAACTTCGCATTTAAGGTATGCGTTCATTTCAGACTGCGCAAAAACGAGTTTTAAAATACATTAACGCATAACGATTCAACAACAGCAACTATAAATACAAGACAAAACAAACAAACATCAAAAATGTTTAACATCATGCGCTATAAAGAATGATTTGACAAACAACAAACAGAACTAATACCAAAAAGCCTCGACCAATACATACCACAAAACCACATCTGCAGAATAATACACGCATTCACCCAAACCCTAGACATGCAAAAACTAGACTACAAATACGCACAACCAAACCAAACAGGAAACAAACCCTACAACCCCAAAATGATGCTAAACCTCTACCTATACGGATACCTACACCGCATACGCTCCAGCCGACGCCTACAAGCAGAAACCACCAAAAACCTAGAAATCATGTGGCTAACAAATGAACAAACCCCAGATGACAAAACAATCGCAAACTTCCGTTCCGACAACACAGCAGCCCTAAAACAAACCTTCCGCGCTTTTACATTAATGCTAAACAACGCAAACCTCTACGGCAAAGAAACCCAAGCCACCGACGGCACAAAATTCCGCGCCAACAACAGCCGCAAAAACAACCACAACCTCACCACCCTAAAAACAAAAATAGCCAACATTGACAAACAAATAACAGAGCACCTAAACGCAATAGAAAAAAATGACAAAGAAGAAAACAAAACAAAAGAAAACAATACCAAACTGCCCAGTCCTCAAGAATGCCAAGATTTGCTCTTAAAACTAAAAAACAAAAAAGTAGACCTAGAAAAACTCTTAGAGAAAGCAGAAAAAGAAGGCGAAGTATCAACCGTAGACCCCGACTCACGTCTAATGCGTAGCGGTGGAGACGCAAGACCCCTTGACGTATGCTACAATACTATAACCACAGTGGATGCGAAACACAAGCTTATTGTGGACTTTGAAGTAACCAATCAAGCCAATGATACTGGGCATTTGCAGACTATGTCTAATAAGGTTCGGGAGGTTTTGGGGGTTAAAGAGTTTGTTCATTTGGCTGATAAGGGGTTTTATAATGGAGAGGCTATTGCTGTTTGTGAGCAGGGTGGAGTAAAGTGTTTGGTGGCTAAGCCTAAGGCGGGTGGGTCTAAGAAGAGTGAGGAATTTAGTTTTGAGCGGTTTACTTATGATAAATTGCTTGATTGTTATGTTTGTCCGTGTGAGCAGCAGTTGCAGTTTAAACGTATAAACAAGTATAGTGGTGGACCGCATCGGGTGTATGAGAATTATGCGGCTTGTCGTGTTTGTTTGAGGCGGGGGGAATGTACCCTGTCTTCTTATCGTAGGATTTATCGACCGCTTTATCAGGATGTGCTTGATGTTGTTGATGTGCGTACTAGAAATGGTAAGGTGCTTTATCGTAAGCGTTCTTGGGTTGTGGAGCATCCGTTTGGGGTGGTGAAGGGTGTTTGGGGGTTTAAGCAGTTTTTGTGTAGGGGGTTGGTGAAGGTGTCGGGGGAGGTGTCTTTGGCGTTTTTGGCGTATAATTTTAGGCGGGTTTTTAATATTTTTGGGGGTGATGTGGTGGGTTTGGGGGTTGTTTTTGGTTTGTGAGTTGTGTTTTTGTGGTTTTTGGGTGGTTTTGTCTGTTTTGGTGTTTTTGTGGTGAATCTGGAAAAATATTCTGAATTTTTATCGAAAATTAAGTTCTATACGTTATAAAATTATTTTCGTTTTTGCGCAGTCTGATTTATGAACATCCTGAATACCCTGTGGTGAAGTGGGTCAAACTTTTGCAGGTATCAAGAAATAGATATTACGCGTGGTTGGAGCGCCGCGAGGCACGCGAGAAAGCCGAAAAAATATTGAAAGAACAAATTAGAAAGCTGTTCGTTGGAAGCGGCGATACCTATGGAGCGGGCAGGATTTGCGGCGTTTTGCGGCAGATGGACATAGCGGCGTCGTGCCGAAAGGTCAGCCGCCTAATGGCTCGGATGGGACTCAGCTCGGTACATAATCGGCATCGAACTCGGAGCCTTACGAACAGCAAGAAATCGCGCGGTGAAGGGTTTCCGAATTTGGTGCGGGGTCAAACCTTTGACCGCTCACGTCAAGCGGTTTGCAGCGATATTTCATATCTCAAAACGGGTGAGGGTTGGCTGTATTTGTGTAAGGTCAAGGATATTGTGACGGGCGAGATTTTGGGCGAGGCGATGAGTGAGAACATGAAGAAAGAGCTGGCGATTCAAGCGTTTTTGAACGCGCAGGCGAGGCATAGTCTGTCGAAAGGTATGATTTTTCATTCCGACCGCGGTAGTCAGTATACATCAAAGGATTTTATGGCAATATTGGCACAATATGAGGTAAAACAAAGCTTTTCAAGGGTTGGCATGCCGGGCGATAACGCGTGGGCGGAGAGCTTCTTTGCGACGCTCAAGAAAGAATGTGTGCATTTCCGTAACTTTGCGACGCGTGATGAGGCGCGGCAGGTTGTGTTCGCGTGGATCGAGGGGGTTTTATAACACCAAAAGAGTCCAAGATAGGCTTGGGTATTTATCGTCACGTGGATATGCGAAAGCTTTGCTGCTTCAGCAAGAAAAATTTGTTGCTTAAAATTTTGTCCGAAAAATTGTTGACGTTCCATATGAACAAAAAATTTTTGAGTTCATACCTCATTAGTGTATGTGGGTGATGTGGTTGCTAGAAGAGTGGAAAACAAAAGATGCGGTAAAACGGGAAATAATGTGAAATGCATGCGTAAAAATGTGAACAAGATGGAAAAACAGAAAAAATCGCCGAAACATAATATATATGACGCTAAAATTTGTTTCGACAACGGAAAAACATACCCACATATGAGAATTTCGGATTTAGAACTACCTTTATGCTTAGTCAAGGTCTTCTATAGATGTTCATTTTGATGGCATCTGTTTGTGAGTGCTATGAACTCTGTTGTTAACCATAAATACTTGGTTCCAGCTATCTGCAGAAAATCCAGTTTTACAGATTAGCTAAGACGTGGTTTGCCGTAAATTCTAAAAACAGGTCATGCATATACCTAAAGGAGGACTAACTGTGAAACGTATCGAAGCACGCATAAAAACTCCTTTTGGTGAAGTTGTAATTGAGGGGGACTCCCCCCAGGAAATCCTTGATATGATGGGGAGTATTCCTGAGAACTTTGTTGAGACACTCTCAGATTTTGTGTCTAACCGTCTAACACAATCTGGTGCGCAGCTAAGAGGTATTATCGAACCCACCACCGAGGGGCCTGTTATTGTAACAAGAGAAAACCTTACCCACTACGAATCCGTTGGCCTAATCCTCTATGCCTCTGATGATCGACGAAACACTGCCGCACAGGTGCAAAAACTCTTAGAATCAAGCGGCATAAAAGTGATGGTTCCCGCACGCCTCAATGAAATGACTAAACGCGGCCAAGTCTTCAAGCCCGACCCCAACAAACCCGACTTTAAACTAACAATCCAAGGCGAAAAATGGGTCGAGGACGAAGTTATCGCAAAACTACGCGGAAGAATGGCATAGCCCAAGTTGTATTTGTCCCCCCAAAAAGCATATTACCTGCCGCCTGTTTTCTTCTCTGAGGCGAAAAATAAATGGAATATATGCCCTTAATGTCCTTCTTTGCTGCTGTTATCTACGCAATACTAGACGGTTTTGGATTTGCTGGTACAGCCATAGTAACCTTGATAATTCTAGTCGTTATCGGCTTAATCATAATCGTTTTCTTAAAATTCTTAATAATACTCATACCAGCTATCCTTGTAGCTATAGTGGTGTATTTCCTAACAGGAGGCAACTTATTCTGGACCGGTTTAGCGTTCTTACTGGTCGCTTTGCTGTCATTGGTAAGAAAAATATAGTGCCCCTCTACTTTCCTTTTTATCCTCAAGCACAGAGGATAGTGCCTATCGCTGTAGGTGTTGCTCTAAGTGTTTTCCTCTTCTATTTGCTGTTAGTTTATTGTTTAACTTCCATAGTAGATCCCTAACTTCCCGATTTAAGTAATAGTTTTCAGATGTAGCACCTTATTTTTTGTCTCTTTCCACTATAGAAATCGTTATGAGACATTGTTATAAAACACTCATATTATTTAATATAAGTAATATGGTTAAATCCGAAATAATCCACAATACGGCTCTAATAATAAAACAAGCTAAAAAACAAGCCAATAAACAAAACATACTACTTAAATTCGGGAAGTTAGGGGTAGATATGACCTGCTGATTTGTTCCAGGATATGTCGATCCTCATAGATTATGTCAAGTTTTGAGTTATATTGACCCAGTTTGTTTTGGACTTGGTTCCAAATTTGTTGGAAAGTATGTCTGCATTTCACATACCTCAAATATTATTTTGGGATACGCATGCCTCACTAAGTTCTTCAAACTTGGTATGGGTAGACATTGAAAGGTGGTACCCAGCTATAATTATGTGTAGAAATTGAAATTAAGCGGATTGATTGGGTGAAAGATGGTCAATACGGCATCTATTTGGGTTATATTTTCATAAGGCTTTTATATTTGGAGAGGGGTTCTTGAGATATCAACAGGAATGGACAGGGAACCCATATGTCAATGATGGAACCAAGTAAAAAACCATTAAACGTTCTCATAAAACAATTGCATGGCAACATTGAAGTTGTCCTCAAAAACGGCTATGAATACAAGGGCAAAATGATCAAGTGTGATGGGCATATGAACCTGCTCTTGGAAGGTGCAACAGAGTGCAAAGAAGATCAGCTTATGACCAACTATGGTAATGTGCTTCTTCGCGGAAACAACATACTCTATATCGTGTTAAACACAAACTTGCACTAAATGGGTAGCTTTTTAGCTTCCCCAATTACATATTTGTACGCTTCATCTGCGACTAGTTCTACGTTGAATTTGCGGCTGAAAAAAGTTAATATATTTTTTAGGTCTCGTTTAAGTAGTTCTTTTGCGTTTTTATGATCGGTTTTAACTGCTTGTGGCCAGTCGATAATCAATATGTGTCCGTCTGGTTGTAGGATAAGGTTGTATTCGCTGAGGTCTGCGTGGATTATGTTGGCTTTGAGGTAGGCTTTTTTGATGTTGCGTAGAATTTCTCGCAGAACTTTTTTGGTATCGCCGATGTCTTTGTAGCGTGAGAGTTCGCCGCCCTCAATCATACCCATCGCTATGACGTGGCGGTTTTGGCTAAGCGGTTGGGGTACTGAAACGCCTTTTTCATGGGCTAGTTGCATGGCTTGAAATTCTTTTTCTGCGGCTAGGTGTGATTGAAACAGCCATGAGGAGTGTTCTCGGATGTAGCCTCGTTTGCGTCGGGTTTGTCGAAAGCTGATTCGGCCTAATCTGTGGAATTTGACGGCTATGCGTTGTCCCGCTGGGCTTAGGGCGTCGTAAACGTCGGCTTCTTTACCCATGCCTAGGGTTTGTCCAAATGAGGTGATGATTTCGGCTTTTACCAGTGCGTTTATGGCTAAACAGTCATAGCCTGTGTAGTTTAGGGTGTAGCCGGTGTATGCGCCGTGTTTTCTGTAGATTAGGTTTAGTTTGTCTAGTTTGTCTATTGCGTATGTGACGCGTTCGAGGGGAACTTTGGCGTATTTGTGGATTTGTTCGATGGGGACGAATTCTCGTTTTGCCATTGCGGCTTCGATTATGTGGAGGATTCTTAGGTCTTCGCGTTCTAATTTTCGAAATATCTGCACTGCGATTTCTGCGCTTGACATACGTAATCCTTAGATTTCTTTGGTTATGGCCTAATAAATGTGTGTAGTTGTGGTGTTGTTGATTTGTTTATTTGTGATTGTGGTTGTTTGTTTTTGGTTTCTATATTTTTGAGTAGGGGGGTGAGATTATTTTGGGAAAAAACACTCGCAGTTGATCCCCCTGAAGTGCCAAAGGATTCAATTTCGGCGGTGGCTTGCAAAAAAAATTCCGCCAGTTTTTACCGTTAAAACTTTGCCCCCAACCGCCTAATATCGATAGCGCATGGCATCTTTTTTCCCTCAACGACCATCGGCTTGCTGCTCTTGGCTTGCTCCACTAACTTAGCTAAGACATCATCGATTTTTTCAAGGCTGGATTTGAGATGCGTAGACAAGCCTCTATCGTGTTATCTGCGCTTTTTGTATTGTCTCAAGACAGTCCATGGCGTCTTTGTGGTTGGCAAAGTAGCGGCGTACCGGCTCTAAAATCTCTGATAACTCCGTAGCAACACCATTTTTAAGATCCATAGGGTGTAGTTTGCCCTCAGCATAGCTGGCGGCCATGCTTTCATAGTTCTCAAATTCTATATTACCGCCGAATTTCGCAGGCCGCTCAATGGTAAACACTGATTTTTCCCGGAAGATGATGTATTTGGCAATATCCATAACAGGGTTGTATTTGACTATACCCTCCGGACAGAAGGAGCGTGACATTTTTTCTTTGATTTCTTGGGGCGAGTCATAGATGTATATGCAAGTTTGGGGCTTACTCTTTGACATCTTAGCCGATGCAAGCGCTTCTCGTTCTTGGCCTTCTGGAATCGGCCAAACGGAGGGTTTCTCTAGCCCCTGTAGCAGATGATGATGCACGCAAACCGGTTTCCAAAAGCCTAATTTTTCACCAATTTCTCTGCTAACCATATTAGCTTTACGCTGATCCATACCCAGCTGACAAATTTTGACTTTCATGTGAAATATATCTGCAACCTGCATAGGGGTGTAGATATAATCGCTGATGTAGTGGGCCTCGCCTTCTTTGCGTCCTGCTATCTCAAGGGTACGAGTGGTGCGGGCAAGCGTAAGATTTTTACTAACTACTAACATTTTTGCCCAGTAATCAATGTCTTGGTATAACTCGTCACTGTAGATAAATTCAACCTTATCGCCGGGAACACCTAGGGCAAGCCAGCTATGGCGGAAGAGGTCTGCGGCTTTGTGAATAAGCTCCCGATCCCCGCCTAGTTTATTGTTAAGCCATGCGTGCCATGTGGACAGGTACGCTTTGAAGTGGATGCCGGCTTCGGCAAAGTCTTTCATCTTATAAGCGCAGATAACCCCTGTGCCTAGATGTGCAAGTCCTGATGGTTCCCATCCGTTATAAGCAATGGGGTGCTCTTCAGCTTCTAGGAGTACTCGAAGATCATCAGTTGTTACCAGTTCCTCAGCGGGTGGTCTGCAAATAAGCTCAATCTTTTTCTCTATATCCACTTATACCAGCATCCTGCGTTAACAGTTATGTGCTCTTCTTTAACTTAAATTTAGAGGCTAACTTTATTTTTCACGGGCTGATGTCTCCCGACGTAACCTAACACTTCACCTCACAGCTAAGCGTCGCTTTAAGCTTGGTGAAGCTCTCTCGGCGCGGGAATTTACGCCCGTATCTCACCTGTTCCATAATTGGGTAGAACTCGATCGGTCATAGGTGCAAGATTTATGTTTCTTGCGTGCCCTCTGTCAAGTCCGTCGTTATGGGTGCTCATTTTCGGCAAGACACACATAATGATGTTATTTGTTTGTTAAAGGTTGCGTTTATCTAAAACCCACCCACATAGCTGGTACTTTGTGTTTTTATGTTGTTTTGTTTTAATTTTCCTTAAGCTGGGGTGATAGGTTTGACTCTTTTATGATGTGAACAAATATGCCTTCG
>Ga0209737_10001362_pt1 | contig 17702 bp, 16 predicted proteins | sample TergutCu122P3_FD_187284 | JGI IMG/M metagenome (GOLD analysis project Ga0209737, IMG submission 187284) | Cubitermes ugandensis P3 segment gut microbial communities from Kakamega Forest, Kenya - Cu122 P3 (SPAdes) (version 2) | ecosystem: Host-associated > Arthropoda: Insects > Digestive system...
GCTTCGACAAACCAAATTCTTTCATTGGAAATAACAGAAGAAGATGTCCCAGATGACGATATGTTCCTCCCTTTGCTAAACCAAGCTGAAGTTATGTGTGGAGAGGGAAATATTACAAAAGCCCTTGCAGATGGGGCTTATGATAGAAAAGACCTATTCAATGAACTTGAAAAGCGAGGAATTCTATCTGGAATTAAAATGAGGAAAGACGCAGCAACAAAATCCAGAGGGGCTCCTTATCGTTCAGAATGCGTCAGAAGGAGAAATAAAATTGACTATGACAAATGGGCAGAAGAAACTGGATATGGGATGAGGTGGAAGGGCTTTATTCGAGCGTAAAGAGGATATTTGGAGAGACAGTTCGGACAACATCAAAGAAAGGGATGATACAAGAAGCATGGAGGAAATTTTATGAGTATAATTTGATGATGTGCATGCAATGATCAAGTGTATTTAAGTTAATATATAAAAATATAATTTATATGATATGTGCGTGTGCAAATGAGTAGTAGCAGTACCTCACTGAATTGTGCAACACAGCACTTACATCCTAAACTATAAATCGCAAAAACAGCAGAATATAAAATGAAGAGAATTCAGGATAAGAATTTAAAAAGAAAGGAGAGGATTTATGCAAAAACGCAAAACTATCATCATTGGTGCAGCCGGACGAGATTTTCACAATTTCAACACTTGTTACCGTGATAATGCGGCTTATGAGGTGGTTGCCTTTACCGCTACCCAAATACCAGACATCGCAGACCGTAAATATCCTGCGGCTTTGGCTGGCAGCCTTTACCCAGAAGGCATTCCCATCTATGCGCAAGACGATTTGGAACGGCTGATAAAAGAGCTTGATGTTGACGAATGTGTTTTTTCTTACAGTGACATCCCTTATAGCACAGTGATGGGCATAAGCGCACAAGTTAACGCCGCTGGCGCGGATTTTGCTTTGCTTGGGCCTAAACACACCATGATAAAAAGCGCAAAGCCTGTAATAGCGGTGGGTGCCGTACGCACAGGCTGCGGCAAAAGTCAGACCTCTCGCCGTGTGGCGGAAATATTGATGGCTAATGGCTTAAAAGTAATTGCCATCCGCCACCCTATGCCCTACGGTGATCTGGTCGCCCAAAAGGTGCAGCGTTTCGCTGCTATTGACGATTTGACAAAACATAAGTGTACTATCGAGGAAATGGAAGAGTATGAACCGCATATAACGCGCGGCAATGTCATTTATGCAGGCGTGGATTATGAGGCCATACTGCGTGCGGCGGAAAACGATCCAGCTGGTTGCGATGTGATCTTGTGGGATGGTGGCAATAATGATTTTCCATTCTATCAACCAGATTTGATGATAGCGGTGGTGGACCCGCACCGTCCCGGCCATGAACTTTCATATTATCCAGGCGAGGTGACACTCCGTCTTGCCAATGTGGTTGTCATAAATAAAATAGACAGCGCCGATTTTGAGAGTATACAGCAAGTGCGCACAAACATTGAGCGCGTAGCCCCACAGGCTGTGGTGGTGGACGCCGTTTCCACCATTAGCGTGGAGAAGCCAGAGGTCATACGCGGCAAGCGGGTGCTGGTGATCGAAGATGGTCCCACCCTAACTCACGGTGATATGAAAATAGGTGCGGGAATTGTGGCAGCCCGTCGTTTTGGTGCAGCGGAAATAATCGACCCCAGACCTTATGCCGTTGGCAAGCTGGCCGAAACCTATCGCATTTACCCTAATATCGGTACACTGTTGCCAGCCATGGGCTATGGCGAACAGCAGATGAAAGATTTGGCCGCTACGATTGAACGCTCCGAGTGTGATTCCGTGATCGTTGCCACTCCTATAGATTTAGGACGGGTAATAAAAATCAACAAGCCCTATACACGTGTGGAATATGCCCTTCAAGAGATAGGGCGCCCAACTATGGAGGACATACTGGCTCCTTTCATAGAGAAAGTTAGGCATCGTTGATTTATTATGAGATTATCAACATTTTTTCAGTTGTCATCTCACGTATGGCATATGCTGGACCTTCACGTCCAACACCTGAGGATTTCATGCCACCATATGGCATGTGATCGAGGCGGAATGTTGGCACATCATTTATTATAACACACCCAACATCCAGTACCTCAAAGGCATGCATTACTTGATCGAGATGATTTGTGAAAATTCCTGCCTGAAGCCCATACTTGGAGTTGTTTGCAAGCTGAAGTGCTTCTTCAAATGAATCATATGGAGTGCATGTAATTACTGGTGCAAAGATTTCTTCTGAATTGACTTTCATTTCAGGAGTTGTTTTTCCAAGAATGGTTGGTTTAAAGCAGGTATTTTCATATGTTCCACCATATAAAATAATTGCACCAGCCTCTACGGCCTCGTCTATCCATGCTTTGGTCCGCTCTACATCATGAGGCGTTATCATCGGACCTACTGTAACACGTGGATCTCTTGGGTCTCCAACTAAAAGCTCGTTTGCATAATCTAGAATATGAGAGATCATGAGATCGTATACAGGGCGTTTAATGAATACACGCTGCACTGATACACAGATCTGTCCGGCGTGATAAAATCCTCCTTGAACAATTCGTCTTGCAGCGGCAGCAATATTACAGTCACTTTCAACAATAACTGCTGCATTCCCTCCCATTTCGAGTGTCATACGTGGTACACTGCTTTTTGCACGAAGCTCCTTGCCGATATTTCCACTGCCAGTAAAGGAGACGAGAGCGACACGGGGGTCACAAACAAGCTGCATCGTTTCGAGATGATTGCATACAATAATGCTCAGTGCTTGCGGAGGAAAGCCTGATTCAAGTAATATTTTTCCAAGTATCAATGCAGAAAGTGGTGTTTTTGAAGAGGCTTTAATGATGATTGCATTTCCTGCTGCAACTGCTGGGCCAAGCTTGTGGCAGACAAGATTGAGTGGAAAGTTAAATGGAGTAATGCCTACAATAATCCCGATTGGCACACGAAATACATTGCCTGTTTTTCCTTCTCCAGCAGGTACTCGATCAAGCGGGATGGAAGTTTCAGCATGGGTGGCGATTGCCTCAGCAGAAAGTCTGATTGTTTGAATGGAGCGTTTAATCTCTTCTTCTGCGAGTGTTCGTGGTTTTCCTCCCTCCATAATGATGGTCTCAATGAGCTTTTCACTCATCTCCTCCATATTGAAAGCGAGAGTCGTGAGGATTTCTATTTTTTTATGGCGAGGGAGTGTTTTTGTGATAGCATATCCAATCTCAGCGGATGCAAGTGCATCATCAATGTCTTGTGTAGTAGCACAGGAAACCCGTGCGATCTCCTCACCAGTATATGGATAATGGATTACAATGCTTTCTTTTGTTTTCCTATCTTCTCCGCCTATAATAATGTCCCACGCATCCATTGTAAAAATTCCAATTAAAAGTGTTTTAAAATAATTAAAAATGTATTCACATATTTAATCTGTTTTTTCTATATTTGTAACTATTTATGCCCTCAACTTGGAAGAGAGGGACATTAAATCACAACAACGGTCCATTGTAATTTTTAAACTGTGAATTGTTACGGCACAATGCGGTGCAAGTGGTCGAAGTCGATGAAGGCATAGTTTACACGCCAAGTAGCAATGATGGGGTCGTCGTGGTCGTCTTCGGAATGAATTTCTAAATCTAGGGATTTGGTGCCTTCGTAGAACCAGTTGCCTCCAGTGTGATAGATCATCTTCTCATCCCAACCCTGATGGATGAGCAGGGTCCTTATCAGAGCGGAATACCCGCCTCCACCGCACATCAGGAAGATCACCTTATCCTTGGGAAAGATGTCACTAAGAATGAACTCTGACTCAAGATAATTTGGCGTAATCTTAAGGATCTCGCGGTTTTCACCCCAAACGACTTCGAAAAGCTTGTCTCCCTCATAAGCGCCATCTACAGGCATAGCACCCAGGCTTGCGATGAACGGAAAAGGCACGACGCGATAACCCGGCAGCGTACGAGTGAGGCTTGATATGCCGCCGATAGCGGGAAAATCAGCTGGATCAAAGAGCATTCGCATATCAAAATAGGCGACATCTGGTCGACCCAAAAAATCGTCGATCATGGTCATATTGATATTTAGATCTATCCCGAAAAAACCGTCATCTGGTTCAGGAGGCGGGAGAGAAGCGGTCTGAAAACCATGCGAACTTACAGTAGGGCTATTGGCGGTACTATCTGATAAACGGGAAAATTTTTTCATCGAAAAACCTCTATTACGTGAATTTTTCATTTATTAACTAGAAATTAAAGATTAATATCTCCAATTTCATTATTTTGACAATGTGGCAATGTTTACGCCCCCATACTGATTGTCCATAGGGGAACAATGACAATAATACTGCAACTGAATTATGTACTGAAACTTAATCAATTTTGCTCCCGGTAATAATATACACTGGATTTATCGGAACAAGCATCGTGCGCCCTACAAGCTCAGTTGAGCGTGATATTTGAAGATGAATCACATCAAAGCTCATTGCATTATCCTTCATCGCCTGCATCGTTGCAACAACAGTCTCAAGAAGTACTGCATTTACCACGATACGAAGAGCTCCACGTGCATATAGTTGGGTGATTATCTCATCAATTCCTTTTGAACCACCACAGAATGCACGATCGATTCGTTCAATAGTTGGGATTATCATGCGGGCATCTCCCTGTATCACCTCAACATTGAAGCAGTTCTCATGCAGGCAGTGTTCCTTGGTACAGCAGATGGATTCATCACGTGCATCGATAGCGAAAACGCTCTGGGCTTGTTTTGCTAATGCTACTGTTACTGTTCCGGTCCCACATCCAATATCAGCTACGAGATCATCAGGTCTTATCTCAAGTTTTGAGAGCACGATAGCTACAATTTCTGGTTGTGTCGGTCCTCCAGGAATTTTATACATCTGTCTGCAATCTTGATCAGGATCATTATTAAAGGTCATTTAATCAGTTTTAGCTCAGCCTCTCATTCAAAGGTCTCGCTGTGATACTATTTCCACTTTCCAGACAATATTCGGAGATTCGCATATGAACACGTGCCACCATACTGCTGCTTGTTACAATGAGAGTATCCTCGCCACGAAGAGCTCGTAGAATGCATTTGTCAATCACACCATAGCTGAAATCTAAAGAGATCTGTGCCTGTTCTGCACACTGTTTTGCACGAGTTCCCATTGCACCAACAGCCATCAAAGCTTTTGTTTCTCTAAGTCTGGAAGTGATTCCCTCATTATTTCTGTCATCAATATCATATACCCAGATCGTTCCAAAGGAGGTTTTGAGTGAAGGTGAAGCATTCACAAGCTGTTCGATTGCATGGATCATATCAAGGATTGTTTTAGGTTTTTGTGCATCCTGTAAAATGCTGCGTGCCTGTAATTCCTGTGAAAGCTCAAGTAAAATCGGCAAAGAGAGATGAGCAAGACGTACAAGTGTTGGATCACCAAATGCAACTTCAGGTACATCCTCCTTCAGAATCACTCCATTCAGTAATAAAATTGCTCGATCAGCCCATGGATATGCAAGTTCAAGATCATGTGTCGAGATAATGATTGTTTTTCCATCATGATGCAATTCGTCAAGCAAGTCCATCAACTCTTCAGAACCCGCAGGATCAAGTCCACTTGTTGGTTCGTCAAACACAAGTACATCAGGGTCCATTGCTAAAATGCCTGCAATCGCAACCCGCTTTTTTTCTCCGCCAGAGAGCTGATATGGAGGACGTCGTTCAAATCCAGAAAGACCAACCTGCTGGAGTGCATGCATAACTGTCTCATGCACGGTCTGCCTGTCATATCCAAGATTTGCAGGCCCGAATGCAACATCCTGGTACACAGTTGGAGCGATGATCTGACGATCAGAGTTCTGAAGCACAAAGCCGACACGACGCCGGATATCACGAAGAGAGCGGGAATTATACTGTATCGGTTCATTTCCCACAAGCATCATCCCGCTGTCAGGGCGAAGCATTCCATTGCACATCTGGAGTAACGTAGATTTTCCCGCTCCATTTGGCCCAACAAGTGCGATTTTTTCACCTCTTCGGATGTGGAAGCTGATTCCCTTGATGGCCTCAAGTCCACCCGGATATCTGTATCTAACATCACGTGCTTCGAGAATGATTTTCATGATAATTTCAATTTTAACTCCAATGTTCTTGCTATAAAAACCACAACACTAGATCCAGTGTGGATATATTCATTGTTAGTATCAGCACTGCACTAAGTCCACTCAGGTATACGAGAACAGGGAGAAGTGATTGCAACGATACAGGTTCAGGCTGATCAAGCACAGGGAACTCACCATTATAACACCGAGCATCCATTGCACGAACGAGTCCTTCTCCTGCATTCCAACTGGAGATAAAAAGCATGCCACACAGCATCGCAAATGAGTTTATCGCTTCACAGGGTTTGCTGTATCCAAGACGCATTTTTTGTGCTTGGATGATTTCAACAGCCATGTCATAGATGATGAAGATATAGCGGTAGATAATCATCATGAGATCAACAAGCTCAATTGGAGCACCTACACGTTTCATGGAGCTGAGCAGATCAGAAAGAGGCGTTGTGAGCACGATAAAGAAAAGCGAGACTGTGCATCCAAATACCCTGCACAAAATTTGTATTCCTTCTGCAAGAGAGTGGGTTGTCACGGTAAGGCTCATCCAGAGCATTGGAATATGCACGAGTACCTCTCCTCCACCGAGCATGAAGAGAATGATAATGACGCTTACTATCGAGAAAAGCGCAGGAGCAAGCAACATTTTTCCATATATAACTGGGTCAATATCATTGCATATGAGTAGTACCAGACTCAGGATAATACCTGAAATGAGTGGGACAAAAAAAGAAGGCGAAAGAAGACATAAGATCAGTGCACCTCCTGCAAGCAGGAGCTTTGTTCCTGGGTGAATATGTCCAAAGGAACTTTGTTGTGCGATATGATCAAAATGTGCATCTATCATTTGCTAGGAGTCAATGGAAGAGTGAAGATTTAATCTTTTTTCCTCTGTCCAAGCCAGTATCCAAACACAAGACCGAGAAGAATACCTCCAAATGCCGCTTGTATGGCAAAGAGGGCAGATTCTATCTCTCCGCTTGGAGGCTCATACTGAGGAATGAGTGGTTCAAAGTTATCGACTGAGAGACCAGTAATCTCAGCAACCATTTCTGAACCAACATCATCAGACCCAATAAACTCATGTTCTCCTCCTTCACTTGTGATGAGAAATGAAATAATGAAGATCATTATCACTGCAAGGGTGATGAGTTCAAGTTTTCTATTTGCAAGGACATGTGTTGCCATCAGGAACTAACCCCCATAGCAGCTTTTCTAATCTGCTCTTCTGAGAATACTTTGAGTTTAATCAGGATTTCAGGCTTCAACTGGATGATATACTTAAAAGCAAGCGTTAAGATGCAACCTTCAACGATGGCAAGGGGTATCTGCGTCACAGCAAAGATTGCCAAAAATGCAGAAAGTGACCAGAGAATACCACCAATTTCGGCTGGATATGCAAGAGCAAGCTGAATTGATGTGACAATATATGTCGCTAGACTTGCAATGACACAGGTCAAAAAAACCGTGATATAAATCGAGATTGATGTATTTTTGAGCGCTTTGTACACTGCATATCCTGCAAGTGGACCACCAATCGCCATTGAGAATATATTTGCTCCAAGTACAGAGAGTCCTCCATGAGCAAGCAGAAGCGATTGGAACAGGAGCACAATGGCACCAATGACTGATGTTATAAACACACCAAAAGTGATTGTTGAAAGACCTGTTCCTGTTGGGTGAGAGCAGCTTCCTGTAACAGATGGGAGTTTTAATGCAGATAAGATAAACATAAATGCTCCAACAACTCCAAGCAGAGGAAGATATTCTCTGTTTTCTTTCATTACTTTTCGAAGCCCGATGATGCCGAGAATTAAAAATGGTATGGACAGTATCCACCATACCAGACACCATTCCCAGGGCAAAAACCCTTCCATTATGTGCATAGTATCAACACAAATGTTTATGTGCTATAGTTATAATATTTTTGTAATTGTGAAATTTAGTTTGAATTAGATATAAAATTGCAGAATTTACATCAATCTCATTAGGCTTAAGTAAGTAGACCCAAGGAATTTCACCCTGAGCCCCTCTCAGAACCGTGCGTGAACCTCTCAGCTCACACGGCTCCAAATTATCCAACCGAATGTATTATTCCAAGTCTCCAGTGTGTAAATACTGTGGGGTCACGCCTTGTTCTGAGCTTTTTGTACTTTCTTCGAGCCCATTTGAAGAGACACTGATTTACATGAATGTGTTGACTAAATAATTATATTTTGAAGTAGAATGGCTATAATTGATTTTATTATTGACGTGAAATTTTGAGTAAAGTCCAACAGTCAGATCTACCATTTCTTTAGATCGTGAAACACAAACTGTTTTCCTCCTAAAGCGTGCGAACCAATGCCGTTGAGGCATGTTATTGCTTTCTATAAGGCGTATTTCAGATTTTGTTTGAATGAGCGATTCGGAAGGGATGATGTCCGAATAAGCCTGCCAACCATCAGCAAAAAAGACCGAAACATTCCATTTTTTCAGACGTTCGTAACGTTTTGAAAATGTACCATTTATCTCTCCCTCCACACTCCCAGTCGATAAGTTGACGAGTATTGCGAGAAAAGTCTTCCATATCCAGATTTTGTTTCTTTTTTTGAATATAATGCCACATTTCATCAAGTTCAACTACAATTGCATCAGATGCTGATTCTGGTTCTTCATAGTTTTCTTCTGCAAATTTTCTAATCCAACGATAAACTGCGTGCAAATCAGCATGTACAACTTTGGATATTGTCCGCATAGATAAACCAGATAAATACAATAATATCGCCAATCTCTTCGTACTATGTTTGCTTATTCTCTTGATTATCTATCATCAGAGCAAGATGATGAAGAGCATATACAGACGGTTGAAAGACTGGAAAAAATAGCTAAAAAAGAAAACAGGCCTGATATTTGGAAAGCACTTGCCAACAGCCTTGTTACTCAATCAGAAGAACAAGAATGTGATGAATGCAAAAAAACATGTGACAAACTAGAGAAAATAACAAAAAAACAGAATATACCAGAGATCTGGTGTATGTTTGCCCATGCTCTTGCTAATTTATCGTATGAACAAGACCTTGAAGGATGCAGGGAGACCTGTGACAAGCTGGAGAAAATAGCAAAAAAGCAAAATATGCTAGAAATTTGGGCGATGCTTGCTGGAGCTCTAGTCAGATTATCAAGTGAACAGGATCTCAAAGAATGTAACAAGACAATCAAGAGGCTAGAAAAAATAGCAAAAAAACAGGATGACCCTGATATTTGGCTTATGTTTGCTCAGGCTCTTGGCAATCTATCGTGCGAACAAAACCTTGAGGAATGCAGAAAGACAATTGACAAGATAGAGGCAATCGCTAAAAAGCAGGATACCCCTGATGCTTGGCTTAAGTTCGCTGAAGGTCTTGTCAGTCTATCGTGGAAGCAAGACATCGAAGAATGCAAACAAACAATTGACAGAATAGAAATAGTCGCTAAAAAACATGATACTCCTGAAATCTGGCTTATATTTGCTCAGAGCCTTGTTACTTTAGTGTATCAGCTGACCGATAAGATATACAAAAAGGTAATTGAAAATATGCAAGAAGCCCCAGAAATACAGGATATTCCAGAGATTTTTACCATGCTTGCTGAACCTTCTGCCAATTTTGCAGGCGGAGATGCTCTCACGGAACCAATGCAGGTAATTCAAAGATTGGAAGAGATTGCAGAACTGGATAATGGATCAGAGATTTTAGAAATATTTGCTGAGAATTTTCTCAATTTATTGGATTCGCATGATGCCAAGGAGTGTATGCGTGCACTTGAAAGACTGAAAGAGGTCGCAGACACACAGGATATTCCTGAGATCTGGGAGATGTTTGAGGGAAATGAGGAAATTCATGCATTGTTCAAGAGTCTGGAATCGCTAGAGGATGAGAGATAGATCTGATCCCTTGCAGGACAGATAAGCAACCTATACCTATGTTTCAAAAAGTGATTGCGAATGAATAATCATGCATCTGTCAGCAACAAAACTTCCAATCTTCGTAGTATTGCAAGAAAAACACCATCTCTAATATAGAGGCTCCACATACCACTACAAAGGTCTTCCGCCCGAATGCACCCTGTGAAGAATGTTGCGAGAGTTTCTAAATCTGCCTTCTCAATTGATTCTAAATCCCCTACATAAATTTTATTCATGGTTATAATATAGTTAAAAGATGCTATACCACTTTGATGAAAGTCGTCTAAAAACTCACCAAATTTCCCATCAGGGTTATATTGGTAAGCTACCTCAGGATCAGCATTCTCAAAAAAAGAAATGTACGAACAGAGATTTTGAAGACTTGATTTACGAAGTGAGATGTAAAAAGCCAAACAAAGTTCTTTTATGTAATCAAGTCTAGCTACTTGATTCATCCACTCTTTTGGGATGTTGCTTAAGCTTATGCCCTCTCCCATTCCAACAAGACCACCAGCAACAGCAGCCACGGTATCTGTGTCTTCCCCTAAGTTGACAGCTTTCAGGACGCAGTTTTCATAACTGTCAGTATTCAATATACACCAAATTGCTGCTTCGAGCGTATCCACAGCATATCCACTACTCTTAATGCTTTCTTGCGGTAAATTCCTAAAATCACTGCTAAAAAGCCGCTCAAAATGCTTTAACTCCGAACTATACTCACTCTTGCTTTCATAATACTTCTTCGCACTCTGTAAGCCGTTGTGTACAGCTCTTTCTATATCACTGCCAGCAAGCAGTCCTCCTGCAATGGAGATATAGATACCACAGGAGATCAGGCAGCGTTTGTGGGCATGTGTCAATGATGAAACATTATGGATTATATCAAAGGCTTCGTCGTTACCTGTAAAATCATCTCCGTACAATGAATGAAGATAGAATGCAAGCGGCAAAATTCTCATCAGTGATCCATTGCTTGCATTATTCTCGCTCTGACCACCACACATAAGTGGCTCTGTTCCCTCCGCAAAGCGTAATAATGCATCTTTCGTTGTGAGCCCTATATCAAAAGACTTTCCATGTGCAGTATACTCTCCAAAATCACTCCATGCGCTGAATTTGTTCATAATGTCAGTATAATCGAGCCCACTTGTTAAACTGTCCAACAGGCAAAGTGTCAGACTCGTATCATCCGACCATGTTCCAAGTGGTTGATTGTACGTGCCATATCCACGCATATCAGTAACGGGATTATGAGCAAGTGATTCCCGGCTCTCAGACTCAACCGGAACACCCAGTGCATCAGCAACGCATAGACCAATTACTCCACCAAAAATCTTCTCTTTCGTTTCAGTTCTTTTCTTTTTCATCATAAATCTCCTCTTCTTGATTCGTATAGCAAATATATGTCAGAAATGCATGCAAAATGAATGCTTATAATATTATCTGCTTAATGGATGGCAGATCCCGCAATGCATGAATAACCTGTGCAGGTATTGATTGTTCGGCAACAATAACAAGCTTTGGCGTCTCAGAGAGATATGGATCAGTTACGAAGATCTGACGCAGAGGGATGTGTTCAGCAGAGAGAATTGCAACAGTTGCACCGATGATACCTTCTTCTGCTGCATCTTTTGGAATGATGGTGATGGGATATAGACCCAGATGCTCTGCAAGCATGGATATATCTGGTGTTGCACGCATATTCAAAAAAATGCTGGATAGTGCTGGATTATCAAGAATCCGGTGCACGGTCATGTCGATTACTCTTCTATCAACGCCAATCTTTTGTGCAAGCTGTGTTGCAGCTATTGGTATTCCATTGCAGGCTATTTTTCCGTCTTTTGTAACTCCAAACCCATTTGCCGCAAGAAAGGAGACAACCATCGCCTGAGAAGGAGAGTCTGAAAAGTAATTCAGGATCTCATGCCACATGAGTAGTACTATTTTTATTCAGTCCTCTTTAACCTCTCGCCATACCACGAGTAGGCAAGATGACCTCATATCTGCTAAAATCCGCTGATATGAGATTAACGATAGCCGGATGCACAATTCACGACGTGGAGATCTCCTAATAACCTCTACATAGATTCCCATCCGATAGGCTGGGAGTCTTCTCGCTTCCTCGCGGCATGGTGAGCAATATATTTATATGGTTAAAACAGCAACATATGTAAGCACAAAGGTGTAATCCTTGCGAGGGTTGCCGAGCTAGGTCAAAGGCGCAAGGTTGAGGGCCTTGTCATGTAGGTGTTCGGGCGTTCAAATCGCCTCCCTCGCATATTTTCTCTGTTTTCTTTTTCATTACTTAAAGCTTCATTCAGGTAATGATCACTGTCTTTGTGTATGGTCGTCCAAACGTGGATGTCAGTTCTAAACGTTTTTTTCCAGCCTGGAATGAGAAAGTGTACTCACCAGGAGCTGTCGGAGCTGTAAGGGTGAATTCAAGACCATATTCATCCTTTCGCTCGTTTCTTTTTACAGGTACGTTTTGCCATTCTGGTGCATACTGTGCTGTATCTCCAATTGCACTGATGCCGATGCCATCGTCTTGTTTCCATGCGACTGAACCGGTATTCGCAATTACGAGGCTGACTGAAGTTCTGCTCCCTGACGCAAGAGTGTCAGGGATAGTGTCACCGATGATAGTTGCATGAATACCAGTTATGAAACTTTTTTGTGTTTCAGACATTGCTTGTTTAGGTGCTTGAGTTGGTGTTGACATTGCATGCAGTGTTTCAGGGGCTTCAGGTGATACTATAGAGGGAGAGGGTACAGAAGCTGGAAGTTGAATTTCCATAATGAGAGGAGTTGGCTCCGTTGCTTGGTTTATTTGTGGTGTATAAACTTCTGCTTGTTCTGTTGGGATTGGAGATGGTGTTATAGAGGGAGAAGGTACAGAAACTGGAAATTGAATTTCCATAATGAGTGGAGTCGGCTCCGTTGCTTGGTTTATCTGTGGTGTATAAACCTCTGCTTGTTCTGGCGGCTCTGGTTCTATTGGATGATCTACTCTTTCATCAGGCAGCATAGTGAGAAAGGTCCCTGACACAGGAAAGGCAAATGATATGTCTGTTATGGGTGCCGTATCAGTCCTATCTGTCACGATGTTCTGCTGATTGTTGTAGGCATTGTCTGTTTCGTTGAGTGTGTCAATGCTGTTATTTCGTGCCTCTACGCCAATTGTATTTGCTGTGATCGAGTTTTCTGAGAGGGAGGTTCCACTGACGCCATCAAGAAGAATTCCAATTTTGCTATTTCTCGTAATTATTGAGTCCTTAACGGTAATATCCCGTCCAGACGCAGTAATGCCATATTCATTGTCACGGATTTCTGCATTAGTGATGCGAACACCGATCCCATCAAAGACTCCAATTCCAGTCTTACAAGCAGAGATAGTGGCTGAGGTAATATCTATCATCTGAGTAAGGAGGCTTTGGCGGGTAGATCCTGCCTGCGCTTTCGAATCTGCTGCCCATGAAAATGGAGCGGGAGTATCACCTTCGATGAAGATGCCGTATGTCTCATCTTGGATGTGAATGTCCCTGAGCGTGATACCAGTTATTGGCATACCCTGCTGATCATATGCTGCGATCCAAATGCCAACGGTCTCTTTCCCGGCTGCTGATGGAGATATTGTGTGATTATTTCCATTAATGACAACTGATGATGAGAGAATAACAATGCCGACTGGGTAACTGTGATGGATATCTCGCTCAAGAATGTATTTTCCAGGAGAGGTGATTACAGTGTGGTCACCCATGTACCCACCTACCTGTGGTGGAAAGATATCAGCGGAGGCGGCTCCTAACATAGCGAAGGCGAGTATGCAGCAGATTACAGGTACATATAGTGTTATTTTCATCTCCATCAACCTCAAAAGACTCAGATCCCTTGTGTCTTTATGTTTTTCTATCCCATGATAACAACTTTGTAATCTTTTGCTTTTGTAGCGCTAGTTGATCGCATCATGACGGTTCGCTCTCCGCTGGCATCAGTTGTGACAGCAGCATAGTAATATATACCATCTGATGGTTGCGCTGGAACCTGCTCTCTAATAGTCCGGCCATTTTCAATTCTTGTGTCTCCAATAGTGTATGGACCTCCCTCAGGATCAAATCTGACTCCTTCCTGACCTGCAATGAACATAGGGGGTTGATCTCCGTGCTCACCACTCATGCCTTTTGCATTTCCTACCCAGATGTACATCTCCGAGTTTGGACGGCCACGCAGGGTCACGCTGGATGCATCTGTTCCTCTGAGGGTCGATTGTGTTGTGTCAGCAGAAACAAAATATTTTCCAAGAGTGACTGAGACTGGACTTTTGATTGCACTATATAGATCTTCTGAGAGGTTATCCTGCATCCTGTTGAGGTTGAGGGAAATTGACACTGAATATGTCCCAGATTCATATCCAGCTGTTTTCCATCCTCCAGTCTGATCTCCCCATAGCCAAGGATCTACTGAGGGCGAGAGAGAGGTGAGACTTTTTTCTCCATTCGGTGTTGCAACAGATACATAGGTTGCTCCAAGTGGAGAATGAAGAAGAATGTCAATGAATCCATCGATTTCAGCATTATATCCGGATCGCTTCGTGACAGGCCAGAGATTTGTTGAGATCTGAAAGTCACCAAGATTCCCACTTGCAAGATCCCCATTTGTGACATCAGTTCCACTTGTCTTATCTTTGATACGCAGCGTTGCAAAAGGTTCTGCAACAATAAATGCAAGTGGCCCTACGGTATGTGTCTGTGTATTCCAACAGTACCACGACCCCGTGCTATATTGGCTATCAAGGATGTATTGGCCGATTTTTTGAGAAATGAGAATAATTGATTCAGGTTCCGCATCAAGTCGTGTTCCAGGAGCAAACGATGCGATTGCCTGGTATGGACTTGGAACAGCACGGCTGATGTCAAGGCCTCCTTCGCCGAGAAATACAGTGTCTCCAGGAGAGATGATAGTACTTGCATGTGCGGTTGCTCCGAGGGTGCAGACAAGGATAAGGATATAGAGGCATTGTTTTAACATGTTCTGATATTGGCAGTTACAGTATAGAATCTTTCTGACCTCGCCACGCCGCGAGTAGGCGAAATGACCACATATCTCCTGCGTCGATATGGGATTAAGGTAACCGAATGTACAACTCGTAATAAGAACTATCTAGACCTCCTTCGACGATAGGAGAGGGGGTCATCTCGCCTACTCGCGGCGTGGCGAGTCATGGACTTGGCGGGATTCGGACCCGCGGCCTTTACGTTGCGAACGTAACGATCTACCCCTGATCTACAAGCCCAAAAAAAGGTTACAGAATAATTTCAATATCTAACTTCTCGGCAAGTTCTTTATAGCGGTTTCGAATAGTAACCTCAGTCACACCCGCAACCTCTGCAACCTCACGCTGCGTTCTTCGTTCTCCACCCAAAATGGATGAAATATAGATAGCAGCCGCTGCAACACCAGTTGGCCCACGTCCGCTTGTCAGCTCGCGTTCTCCAGCCTGGCGCAGGATCTCAACTGCACGTGACTGCACCTCTCCTTTCAGAGAAAGGCCAGAACAGAATCGAGGCACATAATCAATTGGAGATGTTGGAAGCAATTTTAGCCCAAGTTCACGTGAGATAAACCGGTACGTTCGCCCGATCTCTTTACGAGAAACACGGGATACTTCTGCGATCTCATCAAGAGTACGAGGAACACTGCACTGACGACATGCTGCATACAAGGCAGCTGCTGCAACACCTTCAATGCTGCGTCCGCGAATTAGATTTTTGTCAACTGCATCGCGGTACACAACTGCTGCTGTCTCTCGAACATTACGAGGAAGACCAAGTGCAGATGCCATACGATCCAGCTCAGATAGAGCAAATGCAAGATTACGTTCCGTTGCATTACTCACTCGAATGCGACGCTGCCACTTGCGTAAGCGGTACAACTGAGCACGGTTCTTTGATGAGATTGCTCGACCGTAACTGTCACGATTTCGCCAGTCAATCATCGTTGACAGACCTTTATCGTGAATAGTAAAGGTCATTGGCGCACCTACACGAGAACGTTTCATGCGTTGATCATGATCAAATGCACGCCATTCTGGACCTCTATCAATAAACTCAGCATCAATTACAAGTCCGCAGGCCTGACATACCAGCTCTGCTCGCTCATAATCATGCACAAGCTGTCTTCCTCCACATTCTGGGCAGACTGACTCAGTTTGATTCTCAATCTGCTTTGTTTTCTCAGTTACTCGGGTTCCTACACGGTTTTTTAAAGCTTCTCTCTCCTTTTGGAGGGTACGTAATCGCTCCAGTTCTTCAGACATAATTATACACTCCCTCGACCAATATGTGAAAAGTCATTCAATACAACACCAAAAGATGGGTAGCAAAAGCACCATTATTTGATGAAAACTTTCTCACCAACAAGTGCGGTACAATCAGATGTTGTACATATTACCGCAGCATATGGTGTAGAAATGTTGCCAAATATCTCAACGAGTTTTCCGATAGGATTCCACTTTCTGTCTATGACTGTGCAGTACAATCTGGGGAGTTGTGCTGCATCGACCCGCACAATCAGCATTCTTTTCCCCTTGATCTGCTCTACACGTCCAATAGCTCGAACCATCAGTATAATCCTAAACATTTATCGCGTTATTGATAATAACAACTCTTATTTATATATAATGTATGTTTGAAGACATTTAAACTTAACGGGCGTGCTGACAGATATGTGAATCAAAAAGTCATAAAAAGTGAAAAACCAGCAAATTATGCCAGATAGACAATAGAGTGAGTTGTATCAATACAAATAAATATGTGGATTATATAGTATGTCACTTTCCGTGAGGATATATTATCTCATATATAGAATAGTTCCATTCACATATTACTCAGGCTTGTCAAACGCGCTATAAGAACAAACCAAAGAACAGGTGAATTCAGTTGTTATTGCCATTTGCTATAGAAGGCAAAGATACCGGCAAACAATTTATACTTTTGCTTACTAGTGCTGTGTTGCATAATTCAGTGAGGTACTGTTACTACTCATTTTCACGTAAACATCGCATATAAATTTAATTTTTTATATATTCACATAAATGTATTGAGTCATTGCATACACATCATTAAATTATAATAATAAATTTTCCTCCATGCTTCTTGTATCATCCCTTCCTTTGATATTGCCCGAACTGTCTCCCCAAATATTCTCTTCACGCCTGAATAAAGCCCTTCAACCTTCCATCTCATCCCATATCCTGTTTCTTCTGCCCATTTTTTATAGCCAACTTTATTTCTCCTTCTGACACATTCTGAACGATAAGGAGCCCCTCTGGATTTTGTTGCTGCGTCTTTTCTCATTTTGATTCCGGATTGAATTTTTCGCTTTTCCAGTTCATTGAACAGTTCTTTTCTATCATAAGCCCCATCTCCAAGGACTTTTTCAATCCTTCCTTCTCCACACATAACTTCAGCTTGGTTTAGCAAAGGGAGGAACATATCATCATCTTGGACATCTTCCTCTGTTATTTCGAAGGAAAGAATTTGGTTTGTCAAAACATCTATCATCGCGTGAACTTTGAGCCACCCACGCCGAATTTTCCACTTTTCGCGCATCCATTCTCCACGGTTTGTAACCTTGATTCCAG
>Ga0209737_10001363_pt1 | contig 17696 bp, 16 predicted proteins | sample TergutCu122P3_FD_187284 | JGI IMG/M metagenome (GOLD analysis project Ga0209737, IMG submission 187284) | Cubitermes ugandensis P3 segment gut microbial communities from Kakamega Forest, Kenya - Cu122 P3 (SPAdes) (version 2) | ecosystem: Host-associated > Arthropoda: Insects > Digestive system...
CCGCTGTCCAGAGCCGTGTTGGGCACGACGTAGTCCGAGTACTCGATAATCTCGAGTTTGACTCCCTGGGCAGCCAGATCCTCGATGACCTCGCCCAGAATCTCGGCGTGGGGTGCCGGCGACGCGCCGACCTTCAGGGTGGTCACCTCGACCGGTTGCTCGACTGCCGTCTCATCGACGACCGGTGTCTCGACCGTCGGCTTCTCGCTCTTGCATTGGGTCAGTCCAAGCAGCAGACCGCCCACCAGCAGCACCGCTCCGATCACCCACAGCCACTTGAGCCAGCCGAGGGGATCGCGCTTCTTCTCTTCGTCGTGCGCTTTCTTGGCAACCCGGTCCTGGGCCAGATTCTCGTCCTTTACCAAGGGGATGTCATCCTCTTCGTCGATCTGCTCGGCTGCCGGTGCCGCGGGCGCTTTCACATCGGCATCAACCACTGGCTGCTCGACCGGATCTTCTGCGACGGGAGCCGCTGCGTTGTCCTCGTCATCGACGGGGACGAACACGTCAGCCTCTTCGGCATCGACTCTCACGTCGTCGGTGTCGTGCTCACTCATAGGGTTCTCCTTTTCGTCGTACGTAGTGCTCGTGTATCACCTATCGTGCGTCCATTCGGTATCACATCGCTTTCCCGCCATCGATGGGTACGTGACCGCACTCATCCCGGCGGGTGACGACAGGTCGAAAACGCATGCAACTATCGTAGTCGATTTGCGCGCTTCGTGCGCAAAGTCGTGCGCTGAGATACTACCGTGTACTATCGCTTGTCGATGCGATGCGACCGCGTTCTATCGTTTGTCGATGCGATGTACGATGACATTGCCCAGCGTCTGGATCAGCTGGATGAGGATGACCATGATGATGATCGTCGCGATCATGACATCGGTCTGATACCGTTGGTAGCCGAAACGCACCGCGATATCGCCCAGGCCACCCGCACCGACGACACCAGCGATGGCGGTGTAGCCGAAGATGGCGATGACGGTGATGGGAACCGAGCGCGCAATCGAGGGAAGCGCCTCGGAAAGCAATACCTTCCAGATAATCTGCAGGGTGGATGCCCCATAGCTCTGCGCCGCCTCGATGACCCCGCCGGGCACCTCGGCCAGCGAATTCTCGATCAGACGCGCAACGAACGGGGTCGAGGCGAACACCAGCGGGGTGATGGCTCCGGCGACCCCCAGCGACGTGCCCATGATCAGGCGTGAGAGGGGGATGAGCGCCACCATCAGGATGATGAAGGGGATCGAGCGTCCGATGTTGACAATCCAGCCCAATATGGCATACAACGTCCGGTTGGGGCGCAGCGACCCGGGCGCGCTCAGCATCAACAACACTCCGAGTGGCGTACCCAGAGCATAGGCGAGCGCCGAGGAGACGAACGTCATGATGAGGGTCGCGATTGTGCCCTGCCAGAGCAGCGACCCGTACTTCGCGAAGAACTCGCCTAAGAAGGTGGCGGTCTCAGTCATTGATGACGACCTCCCCGATCAACTCACGCGTCACCGCGAAGACCGGATTCGCGAAGACCTCCTCGGTCGTCCCGACTTCGATCACCCGCCCCTCGTCGAGCACCGCGACCTTGTTGCAGATCTTTCGCACGACCGACATGGAGTGCGTGATGACCACCATCGTGACCCCCAAATCGCGGTTGATCTCTTGGAGCAGTGCCAGGATGGAGTTCGTCGTCAAGGTATCGAGCGCCGAGGTCGCCTCATCGCAGAGGATGATGGTGGGGTCGTTGGCCAGCGCGCGCGCAATCGAGACCCGCTGTTGCTGACCACCGGAAAGCTGGGAAGGGTAGCTTGACGCCTTGTGCTTCAGTCCGACCACTTCGAGCAGTTCGAGACCGCGGGCGCGAGCGTGCTCTTTACGGTCTCCGCGTATCTCGAGCGGAAACATGACATTTTGTAGCACCGTCCGTTGCGAGAACAGGCTGAAGTCTTGGAAAATCATCCCGATCGAGCTGCGCAGGGCAAGCAGATCCTTGCCGGTGAAGCCGGTGATGTCGATCCCATCGATCAGGATCGAGCCCGACGTGGGTCGCTCAAGCAGATTGATGCAACGGGCCAACGTACTCTTGCCCGCGCCACTGATGCCGATGACCCCGTAGATATCGCCGTCCTCGATGATCAGGTCGACATCGATGAGGGCCTCGTGGCTTGCGTTGGCCGCCTCGAAGGTCTTGGTAAGGTTGCGTAACTCAATCACGTCAAAGGCGTTTCTGTATTGAATTCGTTCATTTCCATAGCTTGACTATTGTACGATAAGTACCGACAGGTACGCTTGAGAGGAGACGGTACGGTGGATCCACTTGAAAAACTCGAATCGGTCAAGGCCCAGTTCCTCCAACTGGTAGGCGACGAGCTTGCCATTCCCAAGGTCGCTATCGTGCTCGGCAGTGGACTGAGTTCGCTTGCCGATGCTATCGACGCCCGACTTATCGTGAACTACGGTGAGATCGAAGGCTTTCCGGTCTCAAGCGCGCCGGGTCACATCGGTCGTTTCATCATCGGAACCCTGCAGGGGGTGCCGGTCGTCATCATGCAGGGGCGCGTGCACTACTATGAGGGCTACGAGATCCCCGACGTGGTGCTCCCGATGCGCCTGCTCATCGACGTGGGTGTCGAGACGTTCATCCTGACCAACGCGTGCGGAGGCATCCAGGATGGGATGCAGCCCGGCGACCTTATGCTGATCACCGACCATATCTCGTCTTTTATCGTGTCGCCGTTGCGCGGCCCCAATATCGATCATTGGGGTGTGCGCTTCCCCGACATGACGCAGGTCTACGATGCCGAGCTTCAGGATGTCATCCGCCAAGCCGCTGCCAATCTGGCGATCGACCTGAAGGAGGGGGTCTACCTGCAGGTTCCCGGTCCCGCGTTCGAGACACCGGCGGAGGTACGCGCCTACAAGATACTGGGCGCCGACGTGACCGGCATGAGTACGGCGGCCGAGGCGATCGCCATCATCCACATGGGAGGGCGCGTCGGCGGCATCAGCTGTGTGACCAACCTGGCAGCCGGCCTTGGTGTCGGACGTCTGACCAGTGAAGAGGTCAACGAGATGGGCGCGCGCGTCTCACAGAAGTTCGGTGCCCTGCTTGCCGAGGTACTCAGGGCGATGCCGGCAGAAGAGACGCGGGTTGACAGGTGACGACGGCACCTGTGCTAATCGACCGGTAGGACAACTGGTATAACACCGAGCAGTTGAGGAGTGAATGGTGCGTGCAATCTATTTCGATGGGACCGATACCCGCTATCGCGAGGACTATCCCCAACCGGTCCGCGGTGACGATGAGGCGTTGATACGTGTCACGCTTGCCGCACTGTGCAACACCGATCGCGAGATGGTGCGCGGGTACATGCCGGGGTTTACCGGCGTGTTGGGACACGAGTTCGTCGGTATCGTCGAGGATGCCGCGGACAACGCATGGATCGGCAAACGCGTGGTCGGTGAGATCAACCTCAGTTGTTTCGAACCTGAGTGTCTCTACTGCGCAACCGGACGCGACCATCACTGTTTGAGTCGCACAACGCTCGGCATCTGGAGCAAGGACGGCTGCTTTGCCGACTATGTCACGTTGCCAACGCGCCTTCTGCATGAGGTGCCCGACTTACTCAGAGACGAGGAGGCAATCTTCGCCGAGCCGTTGGCTGCCGCGTTTCGTATCATCGAGCAGGAATCGATCAAGGAGTCCGTCCTGGACGCGCAGGGTATGCAGCCAAGAGCCGGTACCGTAGAAACCGGTACCGATAGCGACGTGACGAACCAACGCACAAGCCAACGGATGCCGGTCGCGCTGGTCGGTGACGGGCGACTCGCCTTTCTGATCGGACAGGTCATCGCCTCGACCGGTGTGGCGTTGACGGTGTTCGGGCTAAGCGCAGACAAGCTGAAGATGTTCGCGCCGTTCGCAGACACCGTCATTGCCGATGAAGTGAATCTTGCGGCAGGACGCGAGGGCTTCGAGGTCGTCATCGATGCAACCGGCAGTCCCGAGAGCCTCGCGACCTCGGTGGCGCTGACGCGCTCGGAGGGGCTGCTCGTTATGAAATCGACGTATGCGGATGTGGCGCAGATCGACATGAGTGAGGTGGTGGTGCGCGAGCTGACTATCCAAGGCAGCCGCTGTGGTCCCTTCGAGCCGGCGCTCAGGATGCTCGCCGAGAAACGGATCACCCTACCGCCCGTCGAGGCGTTCGCGCCTGCCGACTTCGAGGAGGCGTTCGCCTCCCGCGCCTTCAAGGTCACGCTGGACTTCAGCTAGCGATATCGACTGAAGCACTGGTTCCCAGACGGGTCGCGCCCGCCTCGATCATGGCTTCGGCGGTCTTGCGGTCCCGGATACCACCAGCTGCCTTGACGCCGGTCTCAGGCTTTACGTTGGCGCGCATCAGCGCGACGACCGGCACCGTGGCTCCGGAGTTCTCACCTTTGAGCATGCCGGTCGAGGTCTTGACGTAGTCCGCCCCGAACTCCTCGGCCCATTTGCATCCATGAACGATCTGATCGGGGGTCAACAGCGCTGTCTCGAGGATGACCTTCAGCTTGGCGCCGTGCTCATGGGCGAGTATCGCGAGCGGCTCGATGTCGGCGCGCACCTCGTTGTAGTCATGTGCCTTGAGCGCGGCGATGTTGATGACGGTGTCGATCTCGGTCGCTCCGGCTGCAATCGCCTTGCGCGCCTCGCGCACCTTGGTTCCCGGCAGATGGGCGCCGGTGGGAAATCCGATGACGCTGCACACTGCGACATCGCTGCCTTTCAGGCGGTTGACCGCGGTTCTGACCCAGATGGGATTGACACACACCGCCGCAAACCCATGCTTTCGTGCCTCATCGCAAAGCGCCAGTATATCGGCCTCGCTCGCATCCGGCGCCAGGTTCGTGTGGTCGATGTACTCATTGAGATTCATCTCGGTCCTTTCATCGCTTCGATTTGTCGTAGAGCTCACCCAGCGCGCGGGGTGCCCGGTTACTCTTGCCGAAGAAGACCAGCATGAGCAAGGTAATCAGGTATGGAGCAATCAGAGCAAGATCCATCACACCTGAATCAGCCTGAAGGGCAAGCACTAGTGCGTTTGCGCCACTTTGCGCAAAACCGAACATAAGACACGCGGCAAGCGTTGGAACAATCTTCCAGTTGCCGACGATAAGTGCCGCAATCGCGAGAAATCCCGCTCCGAAATAGATTGCAGGAGAGACGTTTCCCGCAATCGAGTACGCGAACATCATACCGCCAAGTCCTGATAGCGCTCCTGAAATCATAACTGCGATAAAGCGGACACGTGAGACGTTAATGCCGGTACTTTCAAGTGCTTGAGGATTATCTCCCGCAGCACGAACATGCATACCGAAGCGAGTATGGTACAGCAGATACCACGCAACAAGCGCAACCACTACAATGATGACTTCTGCTGGGTAGAAGTTGGTGAATACAGCACCGATTACCGGGATGTCTGATATCAGCGGTATCGTCCAACGCGGAGAAGTGCGAAGCATGAATCTGTTTGAGGGACTTCCAAATACTACCGCATTGATTGTTGAGGTAAGGAAACCGGTCAATGCCACTGAGACGATGTTGACCACAACACCGCTGATAACTTGGTTAGCTAAAAACTTGATGCAAAGCATCGCATGAAGCATAGCAAACAAGGCGCCTCCAACAGCGGCAACAAGAAAACTGATATACATCGGCATTGTTGATGTCGAGGCGAAATATCCTGCGGTAAATGCGACAAACAAACCACCGCTGTAAGCTCCGAATCCAAGAAGACCCTCGAGCGCAAGGTTGACGATTCCACTACGTTCAGAGTAGATTCCCCCAATGGCGATTATGAACAAGGGAAGTGCGAAGCTCAGCCCATTGATGATAACGGTGTTCATTACAGATCACCACCTTCTCGCCGATTGCGCTCGACCCACAGCTTGATGAAACCTGCGCAAGCAGAGAAGAGTAGTACCATTCCAACTATTAGCGATGCAATCTCCTGCCTGACCCCCACCACTGAGCTCATAAAAATCGATCCTTTGGTCAAGGTGGTGATGAGTAGGGAGCTGAGAATCACACCGAGCGGATGGACATTTCCCAGCAAGGAGACAGCGATGGAGTCAAATCCCACACTCGTCAGAACACCCGGTTGAATCGATCTCAGTACCCCTAAGTAGTAGGTTGCTCCGGCAAGTCCTGCAAGAGCGCCCGATATAGTCATCGATACCACCCTCGCACGACCCACCTTTATTCCTGCATACTCTGCAGCTTTCGCGTTTGATCCCACCGCAGTAAGCTCAAGTCCGCTGGTTGTTTTTGAAAAAAGATACCATAGTGCAAAGGCTGCTAGTAATGCCAAAGGTAGCCCAATCGGGAAAGATGTTGTTACGTTTCCTACCTTTATTCCAGCAAGTTCAAGTTGAGAGGTTGTTGAAATCGCACGTGAATTTCGAGTTGTATAATCGATATAGCGTGTTTTAATTAGAAAGCCGATGAAATAGGAAAAGATATTGTTCAGCATAATCGATGAGACAACCTCGTGGATATTAAACTGGTGCTTCAACCAGCCGATAAAACCCCCCGCCAGCGCCCCAACAACAAGGGCAATGAGGAGCACGAGAGGCTTTGCTATACCCGAAGCTAGATTGCTGTACCCAACCGTTATCGACGCTACAAAACCGGCCACCAACATTTGTCCGGAAACCCCGATATTGAATAAGCCACTCCGTAGAGCCACGGTTACTGCCAACGCTGCGAAAAGCATTGGCGTGAAGAAATCGAGCATCGTCATGAAGTCGGTAAGCTGGGACTGGCCGCCAGCATAGGTGTTTTTCGGCAGCCACCCCGATCCTGCAAGAAGACTGGAGAATGCACTCAGGGGGCTCTTCCCCAAAAGCAATATGATAGCTGAAATCGCAAGCATCGAGCACAGAATTGAGAAGACCGGCACACTCAGTCCTTGCCATCGCTCGTTACCCAATAAGAAGACAAAGATGCTCTTCAAGCGATGCTTAATCACGCTCATGAATGCTTTACCCCCATCATGTACTCGCCGACCTCTGTGCGAGTCAAATCGGCTGCAGGGGCGTTCTTTTGCAGGCGCCCCTCGAAAAGTACGCCGATGGTATCTGCAAGCGCAAGAACCTCATCAAGTTCAAGGGAGATTAAAAGGATTGCTTTTCCCTTGTCGCGCTGCTCGACAATCCGCTCACGAATGGCGAGGGTGGCGCCGATGTCTAATCCGCGGGTTGGCTGTACAACAATTATTAAGTCGTTATCCAATTCGACCTCACGCGCAACAATTGCCTTTTGCTGGTTCCCTCCACTCATCTCCCGTGTCAATGAGTGTGCTCCCCGTCCCGCGCGTATATCATATTCATCGATTAAGTGTTCCGCATGCTTGCTGATAACCGATTGATGAAGAATACCGTGCGACGAAAAGGGTTCGTCAAAGTACTGCTTCATCGCAAGATTCTGTTGTAGGGGAAAGTCCAGAAGAAGCCCCACCCCGTGGCGGTCTTCAGGGATGTACGAAATACCTGACAGCAAGCGCTTGCGCACCGAGAGATGGATGATATCAACTCCCTTGAGGAGAATCGTTCCACTTGTCACTCGAGAAAGACCCGTTATCGCATCAGCGAGTTCAGCTTGTCCGTTTCCCATGACCCCCGCGATTGCAAAAATCTCTCCTGCATGAACTACGAAGCTCACATCTCGCACCTGCTCGAACTTGTTCGCATCTTCTACCACCAGATGCTTGACTTCCAGGACGATTGTGCCGAAGCGAGCAGGTGATTTGTCGATTTCAAAAGAAACTTCGCGACCAACCATCATGGCAGCCATCTGTGCGGTGCTCGTAGTTGCAACATCGAATACTCCGACAAGGTGCCCTGCCCTGAGAACCGCGCATCGATCTGCAACCTGTTTGACCTCCTCAAGCTTGTGTGTGATAAGGATGATGGTTTTTCCGCTTTCACGAAGCTCCTTGATAATCGTGAGAAGATGTTCAATTTCTTGAGGTGTCAACATCGCGGTAGGTTCGTCGAATATGAGAATCTCTGCATCACGATAGAGCACTTTGAGAATCTCAACGCGTTGTTGGATCGAGACGCCTATATCATCAATAACAGCTTTCGGATCGACCGCAAGACCGTAGCGCTCCGACAGTTCGCGGATGCGTTTCTCGGCACCCCTGATATCGATAATGGGCAAAACACCTCCAAGCTTGCGTATAGGCTCATCGCCCAGCACAATGTTTTCAGCAACCGTGTAGTTGCTGATTAGCTTGAAATGCTGATGAACCATACCGATGTCGAGAGCAACTGCCTCTTGAGGCGATTTGACCGTTGTTTCTATGCCTCGGATGAGCATCGTCCCTTCATCAGGTTCATACATGCCGAAAATCATCGAGGCCAATGTTGATTTCCCGGCGCCGTTCTCTCCTAGGAGAGCAAAAATCTCTCCTTTTCGAATGGCAAGATCAACACAATCGTTTGCCACGATTCCAGGAAATCGTTTTGTGATGCCCCTTAACTCGAGGATGTACTCATCATCGATACTATCTGATTGATCAATCATCTCTCATCTTCTATCAAGGAGAGCGACAAGATATCCTGTCGCTCTCCATTCAACCGGTCACTATACGATTAGCACAGTTGCTCTTATAAGCCCGGAAAATCTTCCGCGCCGAATTCGCTGAACGCTGATGCGGGAACGATGGTGCCACCCTTCACTTTGTCAAAAAGACCCTTGAGAGTTTCAACTGTCTCTTCACTGAGCTGGTGATTGCCTTCGGTGTAGACAAAACCGGTCGAGCCAGTATCGGCCTGCAACACGTAGTTGCCACCTTTGAACGTGCCATTAACAATAGCATTGAGTTGGCGCTCGACGTTGAGATCCATGACCTTGAGTACGCTGGTAAGAACGATGTTTTCATTACCATTTGCGCCGAGGGCAAACTGGTCGACATCACATCCGATCACCATCGCGCCACCACCGGCCTCCTTTGTCGCATTGAATGCACCGATACCAGAGCCGCCTGCCGCGACAAAGAGAACGTCTGCACCCTCTGCCAACACCGCTTCTCCCACTTTCTTTCCTAGATCGGTATCAACAAAATCGCCGGTGTAGTTGCCGCCGATACTCTCACCATCTACCTTACCGGCGTAACTAGCAATGTTGACAAGCTCCGCATTGGTGCCGAGGTTTTTATTCGCATACGCAACACCGCTCTCAAAGCCGCGTTGGTAGTTTATGACGGGTGGAACTGCCATACCGCCGATAAAAGCGACCTTATTCGTTTTGGTCTCCAGTGCAGCTGCGACACCTGCAAAGAATCCGCTTTCCTGCTCTGCGAACTTCATGGCATAGACATTATCGACCTCAACCGTTTCAAATGTTGTGGTTCCCGGTTTTGCGGGCCACTCGTCCACCAGAATGAAGTACTTATCCGGATTTGCTTGGGCCACTTCGGTAATTCCTCCGAATTGGAAACCGGGCATAACGATAACGTCATACTCACCGACGATTTGCTCAACAGCCGGGACTGAATTCGCCATATCGTTTTCCTGAATGTGGGTAACTGTCGAGCCCGCACCTGCCGGACTCTGAAGGAACGCCTGTATTCCCTCGTAAGCATTTTGGTTGAACGATCCATCATCAACACCTGAGGGACTCGTCACGATGGCGATCTTGAGACCAGCGGGTGTCTCCTCGGTCGCAGTCGTGTCGACCGCATCATCGGTACCGGTTCCGCCGCACCCGATAAGGGCGACTGCGAGCAGTACCGCCAAGACTACCAATAGCACTTTTTTCCAGTTCATAGTACCTCCTCATCACAACGCACCAGGCCCCCTGCCTGATATCCTTTCTGGATGATTCCAGTGTAGCAATGCATAGCAAAAAATGCGGGACTCTGGCATGGATTTTGGTAACGGTTTTGGCCTTATTCGAGAGCTTGCAGAGTTCAGCAGAAGTAGAACGCTGCCGTGTTCGCAATAGAAGAGGATGTGGAGCAACGCGTCCTCGGTACGCGAGCTGCGCGGCGACGCGCTCGTGCGGAGATTGCGGTGGTCTACACCTCGAAGAGGTCGGTTGAGAGATACTTCTCGCCGCGGTCGGCAAAGATCGTGACGACGACGCCCTCATCGATCTGGGCGGCGACCTGCCGGGAGGCGATCATAGCCGCTCCGCTGGACATCCCCACGAAGATGCCTTCCTCGCGTACGATGCGGCGCGCCATCTCGTAGGCATCGGTCGTGTCGATGAGGATCGATTGATCGATCTCGTCCTCGTCATAGATCTCAGGCACGATCGCCTCGGCCATGCTCTTCAAACCCTGGATGTAGTGACCTCGGACCGGCTGGGCTTCGATGATCTTGATGGCGGGATTGTGCTCCTTGAGCATCATGCCGACCCCCATCAAGGTGCCGGAGGTCCCCAGCGCGGAGACGAAGTGGGTCACACGTCCGGCGGTCTGCTCCCAAATCTCGCAGGCGGTCGTCTGGTAGTGGCAGATCTTGTTGAACTGGTTTGAGAACTGGTCGGGGTTGAAATAGGTGTCGGGGTTTGCCGCAATCAGCTCGCGCGTCTTGATGATGGCGCCGTCGGTGCCCTTCTTCGCATCGGTCAGCACGATGTCGGCTCCGAACGCCTTGATCATCTTCTGGCGCTCGACCGAGACCGCCTCGCTCATGACGATGCGGACCGGATAGCCCTTGACCGCACCGATCATCGCCAGCCCGATGCCGGTGTTGCCGCTTGTCGCCTCGATGATGGTCTTGTCCTTGGTGAGCAGGCCGGTCGCCTCCGCTTCCTCGATCATCGCCAGCGCGATGCGGTCCTTGATCGAACCGGTGGGGTTCGTTCCCTCGAACTTGGCATAGAGCTCGACCGCCGTATTGGGATTGAGCCGGTTGATGCGGATCAGCGGACTGCTGCCGATGGTGGCGAGTATGTCGGGATAGGTCATCGTCTCTCACTTCTCTCTCATCGATACCGGGTGCACCCGTGCGCGTGCATACTGCGGTGTCTCGGGCTGTGCGGTATCTATCGTATCGCAGGTCGCTGTTTGGCCTCACGCCACAGCGCGTTCATCTCCGCGGTGCTCACATCCTCGATGCGCCTACCCTGCGCACGCGCGACGTCTTCTATGTAGGCCCACCGGGACCTGAACTTGGCACAGGACGCACGCAGGGCGGTCTCCGCATCGATGCCCATGCGTTGGGCAACATTGGTGAACGTGAACAACACATCGCCGACCTCCAACTCGACCGCCTCTTTGGCCGAGACCGAGATACCATCGGTGATCTGCGGCTCACCGCTCACCGTCACCTTGCCCCGCTCGTCTGTCGGCGCGACATCGTAGGCGTCGCGAAGCTCCTCGATCTCAGAGAAGACCTGCGCCCAGATGTCATCGATCGTCTCCCACTCGAACCCGATACCGATGACCTTGCGTGAGATCTTCTGTGCCTGCATCAACGCGGGCAGACCGGTCGGGACACCGTCCAGGAAGCTTTCGGGTGTGACAGGATCAACCGAGGTGATTCCCTCTTCTTTTCCTTCCTCAACCGCATCGTTTGTCGATGTTGCCCCACAACCGAGTCGGTCCTGTGCCTGCGCGGCGACGGCGCGCTCGGCGATCTTGATGCGATCCCAGGAGTCAAGCACCTCTGTTGGACTTCCCGCGACCGCGTCGCCGAATACATGCGGGTGCCGACGAACGATCTTGGCGTTGATGTCGCGGCACACATCGTCGATGGTGAATGCGCCATTATCGGTGGCAATCTGACACTGAAGCACCACTTGGAGCAACACGTCGCCCAGCTCCTCGCGCAGGTGGGTGATATCGCCTGCCTCGATCGCATCGACCGCCTCATAGGCCTCTTCAAGCATGTTGCGTGCAATGCTGGCGTGCGTCTGCTCGCGATCCCACGGACATCCGCCAGGGGCGCGCAATCTTGCGATGGTATCGACGAAGGCCGAGAACTCGGGGTGGGGTTTTAGTGCATCCGACATTGAAGCTTCCTTTCGACGAGCCCAGTATACCGTGCCTTCGACGAGCGAGTGGGAGGATCGGTATCGCCGGTATCGAGAGAAATCTCTATACTGATGGTATCTGCCGAGCCTCGTCGCGCGCTTCCAGGAGCTCGCGCCGCTCCATCGCTAGTAGTCTGCAAGGAATTGGGCGGGTGTCATGACAAGAGGATCATCGGGATAGTGCTTTGTGTTTCCGGTGATGAGTATCGCACCAGTCTGCTTGGCGACCTCGTAGAATTTCCTCTCGGTTTCATCAACGAAGACGATGTCTGACGTATTCCAGTTGCTGATATAGATTCCTGTGCGGGTAACACCGTCGAGGAGAGCGGCGTTATTCTTTTCAGAAAGATGAAACTGTCTCCTTTTCAGCACCACGGTGTACTCATGGAGGATGGTATGACTGTAGCAGGCGGTCAGTTCTCCTCCGAGGACACGTTGAACGATCTGGGCCGGGTTCCCGGTTTGGGTAATCTGGGAAGAGACGAGGACATTTGTGTCGAGTACGACGTTCATGATTCACGCATTTCTGCACGCGTCTCACTGATTATGCGATTGATCTCATCAAGTGACATATCCGCTATCCCAGCTTTCTCAGCGGCGATTTGATTACGTCGCATTGCAGAAAGAGCGCGAGCCCGAACGATGATATCCATTGTCGAATCGTAGTTACCCTCGTCCACTGGAATCATGATGGCGAACGGTTTGCCGTTGTTCGTCAGGATCGCATCTTCATCCTCGCTGAGGGTTTTTTGAATCTCTTTTGTGTTAGCCCGTAAATCGCGAACCGAATAGAACTTCATGAGAGGCTCCTTCCCTGCTAGTGTATACTCTATTGCATCTTTATAGTATACACTTACGGGACTCATCGTGCTCCTTTCCGCTCACAGCGTTTTCCTTGCACTCTCACCATAACCCATTGTCCATAACGCTCTATGAGGGATTGCTTAAGGCAGACCGAAAAAGATGCAGCGAATTGAATGAATCAAGCCCGAATAGTGGTACAAAAGAATACGGCACAAAATGCTGAGGAGGAAGTCCGCGCCGCAGGGGCGCGCATCTATTGAGGGGGACACCATGAGTTACGTCGATTCAGTTCTTGAAATGGTCAAGGTCAAATACGCCGCCGAGCCCGAATTCATCCAAGCGGTGACTGAGGTCTTCACCTCGCTCAAGCCGGTCATCGACGCCGATCCCGCCTACGAGGCGGCAAGCCTGCTGGAGCGTATCGTCGAGCCCGAGCGCATCGTCATGTTCCGCATCCCCTGGGTCGATGACGCGGGTAAACCGCAGGTCAACTGTGGCTATCGCGTCGAGTACAACAGCGCGTTGGGACCCTATAAAGGCGGTCTGCGTTTCCACCCCTCGGTCAATCTGAGCATCATCAAGTTCCTCGGCTTCGAGCAGACGTTCAAGAACAGCCTGACCACGCTGCCGATGGGCGGCGGCAAGGGCGGCAGCGACTTCGATCCCAAGGGTAAGAGCGACGGCGAGATCATGCGCTTTTGCCAGAGCATGATGACCGAGCTATACCGCCACATCGGACCGAATACCGACGTGCCCGCGGGCGACATCGGCGTCGGCGCGCGCGAGATCGGCTATCTGTTCGGTCAGTACAAGCGCATCGTCAACCGCTGGGAAGGCGTGCTCACCGGCAAGGGGCTCTCCTACGGCGGCTCGCTCGCCCGCAAGGAGGCGACCGGCTACGGGTTAATCTATTTCGTCAACGAACTGCTCAAGACGCGCGATGATTCCTTCGAGGGCAAGACGGTGGCGATCTCGGGTGCCGGCAACGTCGCCATCTATGCCGCCGAGAAGGCGCAAGAGTTGGGCGCGAAGGTCGTGACGATGTCGGACTCGGGTGGCTGGATCCATGACCCGTCCGGCATACAGCTCGACGTCGTCAAGCAGATCAAGGAGGTCGAGCGCGGGCGCATCAGCGAGTATGCCGACCGTGTTGCCGGGGCGACCTACACCGCGGGAACCGGCGTGTGGAGCGTACCGGTCGATATCGCGCTGCCCTGCGCGACGCAGAACGAGCTGCTCATCGACGATGCCAAAGCGCTGGTGGCCAACGATTGTAAGATCGTCGCCGAAGGCGCGAACATGCCCACCACCATCGAGGCGACCGACTACCTCATCGACAATGGCGTAACCTTCTGCCCCGGCAAGGCGGCCAACGCCGGCGGGGTGGCGACGTCCGGTCTGGAGATGAGCCAGAACGCCGCGCACCTGTCCTGGACGTTCGAGGAGGTCGACGGGCGCCTGCAGTCCATCATGAAAAACATCTTCCAGGCGGCACACGAGGCGGCCATCGAGTACGGTTATGAGGGTAACTATGTCATCGGTGCCAACATCGCCGGCTTCAAGAAGCTCGCTGACGCAGTTCTCGCCCAAGGGGTCGTGTAACGAAGCGACGGCTAGCGCAACTCTACGATTCCGTCACGTCTCGTATCGGAAGCTCCGAACATTCCGTGTTCAGGGCTACGCCCGACCGCTTGGACACATCCGAAGAACGCGTCGTTATGTTTTGGGACGAGGTAGTAGGAGTAGGGCGCATCGGTCTGAAATGCATCCTCTCGTTTCGCATTCGACTCAAGAGTAAGAACATTATCCTCAGTGAAGATCGCCCTATTCCGATCGACGACTTTTTGGAGATTCGCATCAAACACCACTGACTCAAGTAGTATCGGGGCGAGAATACGTACGATTCTGTTTCCCCCAGGAGTCCCAATCGACATGACATATCCACTATCGTTGCGAATGATAGTGGGCGCAATAAAGGTCCGTGGACGTTTTCCTTCTGCATAGACGTTAGGACCACTCGAAGAGAAAAGGTACAGGGAGTCATTCAAAAAGAAACCTCTGACCATAACCTGCGATCCAAAAAAGGAGCTCAGGGTGTTCGTCATAGACACGACCATGCCATTTTTGTCGATGACCGCAATATGGGTTGTTGTTTCGTGCTCCATATCATCTTGATATGCGGGCAGACTTTCCACTCCGATAAGCTGGGAGGCATACTCTCTGGATGCAAACTGGGAAAAATCGGTATCAAGATAGCGCGGATCGCCCAAATACATCACCCTATTTGCATGGGTAACATTTGTTATCCGATGCAAATCACGAAGAAATGAAGCTTCATCATCAGGTGGGCTCGGTGTGCCGAGAATGTCGAATGACTCAAGCATCTGCACCAGGGTTATCCCGGAGAAGGGAGGAGGTGCCGATACCATCTCATATCCGAACGCCTCTCCTTTCACGGGCGTATCAACAATGGTCTCGTATGCTCCCAAATCATCTTTTGTAATTGAGGTAGCCAAACTGATTTCTTCTGCGATTGCTCCAGAGTAGAATGCCTTTGAACCTTCATCCTGAATAAGGCGCAACGTATTTGCGAGCTCGGGCTGCCTTAACAACTCTCCGCCTCGGAGAGGATTATTTGAAGGAGCGAACGACAAATGGGCTTGCGCGACAGCCGCGCTGTAATTATAGGTTCTGGTATAGAAATCACCGATCTCGAATCCCTCTTGAGCGAGGTCGATCGAGGGTTGCAACAATTCGGGCAACGGCTTCGTCCCATGCGTCTCCCACGCCTTTTCCATTCCCGATACAAATCCGGGCACTCCTATAAGCGTTCTCTCGGAATAGCGGGGTGCTTCGGCAAAGTAGTTGAAGAATGTGTATTGGTCCGTTGCCGGATCATATACCAGCATGCACCCACCGCCCCCGATACCACAGGTATCAGGAGCAGCAACACCTAGGGCATAGGCTGTCGCTATTGCCGCATCAACCGCATTTCCCCCATCCTCTAAGACTTGCATCCCGATTTGCGTTGCATGTACGCTGCTCGAGCTTACCCCATAGCTCAGATCGTTTCTAGCCTCTGTTTCGTCTGATGTGGCTTGGCTAAGTGGCGTACTGGAAAGATCCTTCGATGAAGAGGTTATAGCTGAAAAGAGTCCCGCACCAACCACACTCAGTACTATGAGAGCAGCGATGATATCCATGACGATCTTCTTGCTCTCTTGTACAGTAGTGCCTCTTCGACTCATTATTTCATCACCTATGATTCGTTTGGCACGATCGGGGAAAGATACAAGCGATTGTCTTTAATCGAATATGTGCCAGCATCTAGATTGCGGGTCAGGATTCGATAAATCCTATGGCAGTAAAGCGGATTGCTCGTCTCATAGGGAATAGCCTCTCTCAGATGCATCGGGACGATCTCAACGGCGCTTCTTGCCCGATCGTCAATCCCAATCCTCACAACAATTGAATCTTTTGCCCGGCCCCATGTCTTGTCGGAGACGAAGTCACCCAGGCCATAGAAAATCGTTTTCCCCCGATAAAGCTCAATCGGCTGAATCATCGTGGTGTGGTTCCCGATAACGTAGTCGGCACCTGCGTTAATCAGATTCCTCCCAATATCTCTTTGAGTCGTGGAAGGTGTCGTGGTAAAGCCATTTCCCCAGTTGATATATGCGATGACCAGATCAGCATCCCGACGCGCAGTAGCGATAGCGTCGAGATAGCTGGGGTCGGTTCTTCGTGTCGACAAGATGCCAGCGCTGGTGCCTTCCATTACAAATCCTGAGGTTGCAAGATCGGTCATGGAGATGACTGCGATACGAACGCCACGCTTCTCTACGATATGGTACCCAAAAGCACGCTCGATTGTCCGTCCCGCTCCGATGGTCGCAAGGCTGTTTTTCTCGAAAGTGGACAATGTGCCAACAAGTGCCTCGGCGCCTCCCTCTGAGCTTTGATCATTTGCGAGATTCATCAACGTGAAGCCAACATCCTGTAGTGCAGGAATGCCTCTGCTCGATATCGCGACTGCAGGTTCACGATCAACCATAACGATTACTGACTCACTATCAGAAACAATGCCATCAAAGTTTCCAAGCACGAGATCAAAGCCTTGCCACAGTTCTTTTGAGCCCTCGAACAGTCTTTCGTAGCCATGGGCGGATGCTATCCGTTGTATGCTGCGACCAAGCATCACGTCACCGACGAAGGCTGCGGTAACGAGTTGCTCTTTCTCGACGGACAGTTGTGCTGCGATTGCCGCAGTCGACGGATTTCCGGCTACGTGACTTCGGGGAATCAGACTCATGCCCAACGAAAGCCCAAAGGACAGGCAGATGATAACAATGCACAGAACCAAACTAGGCTGCTTTTGATGGGCGACGTACTTTTGAATCCTCTCCTTAAAAGAGAGTTTCTTTAAGGCGGTGTACGCCTGAGAATGCCAGTCATCTGGCGTAACTGGCTCGATTGGCTCTACAACATAGTGTTCCACGAGTCCCCTTTACACGAACAGAAAAATCAGTGCCATGAGGCAAAACGTAACGAAAGTTGCCACTGCGGTCGATATCACCGTCGGACTGACGCCCTGCTTGGTGTAACTGTTGGCTATAAGCGCTGGAACGATTGCGCCAATGCCGCGTAGCTCAAACGTCGCATATGCTGTTTGCGGATAGAGCAACTCGAAGACCAACTTCACGACAATAGCTATGATAATCAGGGCGGCGAATTGTCTTCGACCATAAAGCACCATAAACTTCGGTAGAACGTATTTCGCGAGAGCATAAGCGACAAAACTGATGCACACGATCAGGGCGAGAACCTCAATCGATTCGCTGACCAGAGCGAGATAGCCTGG
>Ga0209737_10001364_pt1 | contig 17694 bp, 15 predicted proteins | sample TergutCu122P3_FD_187284 | JGI IMG/M metagenome (GOLD analysis project Ga0209737, IMG submission 187284) | Cubitermes ugandensis P3 segment gut microbial communities from Kakamega Forest, Kenya - Cu122 P3 (SPAdes) (version 2) | ecosystem: Host-associated > Arthropoda: Insects > Digestive system...
GCAGTCGTAATGGCCGTTCAGGCTGCCCTGGTGCGTTTCTCGCAAGGCCAGCGAAAGAACGTCCGAACCGCCGCCTGGGCATCGGGCAACGTCGATGAAATCCATGCTGCTGCTCGAGGACGGGGCCAGTTCGCGCAGGAGCGGGAAATCGGCTTCGGGCGCGAGCACGAGTATCGGCGGTGTGCCTTCAACGAGGCGTTGTGAAGGAAGCCAGGCCAGGGTTTGCGTGAGCTCGTCGCGGTAAGCGGGCAGGCTCTCGGCAAGCGAGGCGGTTCTGGCGGCGATGACGCGCGAGAAGGCGAGGCAGCGTTGTCGGAAAAAAATCTGGCGCATACCGCCTGCCCCGAAGGTCAGCAACAAACTCTGCGGTGGCAGTGTGCGTTGGCGGCGATACCAATGTTCGACCAGAAAGGGCACGCTGGTCAGAAGCGGTACGTCGATCGAGCCGCGCATGCCGGCTTCGCTCAATACGTCCAGCCAGAGGGTGATGGAGGGCGAACGAGGGATGGCTGAGAGCAGCACGGGTTTGTTCAGTTCCTCTTCCGGGCCGATGGGCAAGGGGGTTGCGCGGGTGGATGCGGCATCTGGAAAGCGTTGCGTCAGTTTGCGATGGATAAGCTGAAGGCGGTCGGTACGCGAGGTTTGCGGCAGGCGCTCGATGGCGTGACGCTCGTCGGCCAGATCGGCAATGAGGGTGCAACGGCGGCGTGTGCGGGTCAGCCAGTCCTGGAGTTTTGTTCTGGCGCGTTCGTCGTCGGCGTTGATCCTTAATTCGTGTTCGGCGCCGCTTGCCGTGTGCCGCCAGATGTCGAGTCCCTGCGAGTGCATGACCAGAGAATGTTTCATGGCAGGCTTCAGACCGGCAGGCGGGTGATGATGTCGTAAATCGGGCCGAGGACGGCGATGGCAATCCAGAGCATCAACAGACCCATGACGATGGTGAGCGCCGGTTCGATACTGGCTTGCAGGCGTTCGATGGCTTCACGTGCATCGCGCTCGTAAAAATAGACGAGTTGTTCGAGGGCGCTGTCGAGCCGCCCGGTCTGTTCGCCTACGCTCAGCATCCGGGTGACGAGTCTGGGGAAAAGCCCGGTGGACTCGAAGGCGTTGGTGATGCTCTGCCCGGCGGCAATATGCGCGCCAGCCGTTTCGATGCCGTAGCGAATCGCCAGATTGGGGGTGGCGCGCGCGGTGCTGGCGATTGCGTCGGTCACGGTGATGCCGCTGGCGTATAGCATGGCGAGCAGGCTGGCGGTGCGGGCCAGCGCCAGGCGCTGTGTAATGGAACCGATGAGCGGCAGCCGTAGTATGAGCGCATGCAGGCGGCGGCGCAGGCGTGGGCGGCGCGCCGCGATCAGGTGAAACGCAATGACCGTAGCGATGAGCGTCGGCGGCAACAGCCAGGCATATTGTCTGAACCCGTCGGAGAAACCGATCAACAGACGCGTCGATAAGGGCAGAACTTGCCCATTGCTGCGAAACAGGGTGGCAACTTGCGGTACGACTTGGGTGAGCGCTACCGCGATGGCTACGGAGAGTATGCACCCGATGATGAGGGGGTAAATAGCGATTTTGCGGGCGTTGGCTTTGAGTTCATCGGCACGGGTGAGGTCTGTGGCGATTTGACGCAGCACGGGAGCGAGGTCGCCGGTTGATTCGCCTGCATGCAACATGCATCGGAACACTTCGTCGAAGACTTGTGGATGTTGCTTCATGGCGGCGGAAAGCGGCTGGCCGCGTTCGACTTCGGTGTACAGGTCGGCGGCGACGGCTTTGATGCCGGGGTGTCCTTGGCCATCGGCGAGTTCGGCAAGGACGTCGAGTATCGGAATTCCCGCGCCGAACATTTGTTCGAGATGGAAACAGAAGTGGATCAGTTCGCGCCGGGGGACGTGTGGCCGGCCCGTCAGCAATGAAGCGCTGGCCGGTTTGATGTAAATCGGCTCCAGCCCGCGTGCGCGCAGGCGCGCTTCGAGTTCGGCGTGGTTTACGGCGCCGATTTCGCCTTGCACGATTTGTCCGTGTGCGTCACAGGCGCGGTAGCGGTAACGACTCATTGCGTCTGCTCCGGTCTGTTTGCGGGCTCTGTTGGGGGTGCGAGGGGGCCTAGTACCCGGAACAGTTCTTCGGGTGAAGTGCTGCCTTCCAGCGTTTTGCGTCGCCCATCGTCACCGAGGCCGAGATAGCCTTCTTGCGCGCGGGCGGCACGCGCGATGTCGGCAGGGGATGCGCCGGCGGCGACGAGTTCGTCGAGCGCTTGGCCCATGTTCAGGACCTCGAAGACGGGTAGCCGGCCGCGATACCCTCGTCCGGCGCAGGCTGGACAAGCGCCTGCGTGAGCGAGGATGAGCCCGTTGCCGCCTCCGCAGCCGGGCAGACCGAGGCGCAGACATTCGTCAGCGGTTGCCGGCGCCAGGTGGCGGCAGTCCGGGCACAGGCGGCGCACGAGACGTTGAGCGATGATGCCGCGCAGATTGTCGGCCAGTAGTGCTGGGCGGATGCCGAGATCGAGCAGACGTGCGATGGAGCCGATAGCGGAATTGGTGTGGAGGGTGGCGAAAACGCGGTGTCCGGTCATTGCGGCGCGGATGGCCATTTCAGCCGTCTCGGAGTCGCGTATTTCGCCGACGAGAATGATGTCCGGGTCTTGGCGCAGCAGGGCACGGATGCCGGTGGCGAAACCGATTTTTGCGGCTTCGTTTACGGTGGTCTGGCGGATGCGCGTCATTGGGTATTCCACCGGGTCTTCCAGCGTCATGATGTTGACGGCCTCGGAATCGAGATAATCGAGCATGGCGTAGAGGGTGGTGGTTTTGCCGCTGCCGGTGGGGCCGGTGACGAGGATCAGTCCTTCGGGGTAGGCCAGCATGCGTTCGATGGCGGTGAGTCGCGCTGCGTCGAACCCGATTTTGTCTAGCGGGACGATGCCGCGGCGATAGTCGAGGATGCGCAGGACGATGTTTTCGCCATTGAGCGTCGGTAGCGAGGAGACGCGAAAGTCGACCGGGCGTCCGGCGACGGCGATCGAGACCCGTCCGTCTTGCGGTGCGCGGGTCTCTGCGATATTGAGTCCGGCCATGACCTTGATTCGTACTGTCATGGCTGGCCAGTGGTTCAGATGCAAGGCGCGCACCTGCTGGAGAATGCCGTCGATGCGGTAACGGATACGCAGGAAACCGGCTTCCGGTTCGAAGTGGATATCCGAGGCCGACGTTTTTACTGCGTCGACGAGCAGCGCATCGACCAGCCGCATGAGCGGATGCCCCGTCTCGTTCATGGCCGGGGCGGCGGTTGTTTCGAGTTCCTGGAGAATGTCGTCGATGGCAAGTCGGTAGCCGTAATGGCGGTCGATTGCTTCACGGATTTCGGATTCGGCGGCGAGCACCGGATGCAGGTGTCGTCCTGATCCGCAGTGTGCGGACAGCGCATCGAGCGCGATGAGGTCTTGCGGGTTGGCCATTGCCACGGTCAGAGTGGCGGCGGTTTCATCGAAAGACAAAGGCAGCAGGGTGTAGCGGCGGGCGAGCGCTTCAGGCACGAGCGCCAGCGTTGCCGGATCGACTACGGCGCCGGCGCCGGTCAGTTCGACGGCCTGGCGTCCGAGCCGCTTCGATAATGCGTCGCGCAGCATGGTCTCGGTGATGAACCCGAGTTCTACGCACAATCGCCCAAGGGGGCGGGGTTGGTGCGTTTGTTCGTGCAGGGCGATGCGCAATTGGTCATCGCCAATCAGTCCGGCAGCGAGCAGGGTTTGACCAATGGGGGCAGCCGATGGGCCGATGGCGGCAAAGGTTTGCGGTGGCAATCCGTTCATGGCGTGTCCAGGTGCAGAAAAGAGGCGTTCGGCAGCGCGGTTCGTTCTGGCGCGTAATCGCTGTCGATGCCCGGATGTCGGATCAGGCGCGGGCGCAGGAAAATGACCAGTTCGGTGCGACGGGTACTGTTTTCGCGCCTCGTGAAGAATTCGCCGAGCAGTGGTATTGCGCCGAGTAGCGGGATGCGGCCCGTGTCGACATCGAGTTTGTCTTCCATCAATCCGCCGAGGACGGCGATTTCACCGTCGGTAAGCCGGAGCACGGATTCCATCTCGCGCGTGCGGATTTGCGGCACGCGATTCGGGATGCTGCCCAGTGATGGATTCGGATCGTCTTTGAAACCTGAAATGCTGGAAATAGTGGGACGTACGGCGAGGATGATTGCGCCGTCGCGTCCGATCTGCGGGGTGACGGCCATCACCAGTCCGACGGATACCGATTGTGGCTGGGTGGTGGCGGTGGTTTTTGCGCGGTCGCTGTTGGCGTATTCGGTGACGGAGGCGTCGACGAGAAAATAGACGACTTCTTCAACTACTTTGAGAATTGCGGTCTGGTTGTTGAGCACGGAAAGTTTGGGGCTGGAGAGCACTTTGACCGTTCCGAAGGTTTCCAGCCAGTCCAGGCGTATGTCGAGCCGGTTCGAGAGGTAGGAAATCGACGGTCGCATGCCGCTGCTGTCGTTGATGCCGCGCGGGTTCAGGCTGATGGCTGGCGTGCTCAGCCGGTTCCAGTCGATGCCTTGCCGGTAGCCGTCGGCGAGGGTGACTTCGACGATTGTGGCTTCGACCATCACTTGTTGCTTGGCGGCGCCTTGTACGAGTTCGATGAATTCAGCCACCTTGCGATGCTGGCGGGTGTTGGCGAGCACCATCAATACGCCGGTTTCGCGGTGGCTGATGACGAAAGTGGACTCTTCCGTGTCTGTGCCGCCGCGTGGTTTGCGGGTGCTGTGCCCGTGTTCCTTGAGTAGCGCGCGGATGTTGTTTTCGAGCGTTTCCCAGAAATGATTCGTTGCTTTGGCAGTGATTTGGGTGAGTGAAGCATTTCCGCCGCTGGTGCTGCTGTTGCCCTTGGCGTCGATGGCGCGGCTGCTGGTGGCGATTTGGGTGCTGGTCGTGATCGTCCCGCTCGTATCGCGTGCAAGGTTTACGTAGTCGATGCGATAAGCGCGCAGAAATGGTGTATCGGGCATTGCCGTCAGGCGTTTGCCGTCGAATTCACACCGCAGGTTGGCCTGATCGCAAAGGCTTTCGATCAATTCCGGCAGAGGGCGGTTGAAAACGCTTGAACTGACGAGTCCCGTCACACCAGGGTACGGTTCAAAGTCGATCCGCTGGTCGCGTGTAAGCGCCGTGAGCACCTGTTCGACCGGGGCAAGGCGGACATCGAGTGAGTATGTTTGTGTCGACGGTGTCGGTGTAGAGATCGAGATGTGGGGGGAGGCAGGGCTGGATACGGTGGTGGAGGTCTGTTTTTGAGGGGTGGGCGAGAGTTGCCCGCGATTTTCTTCCGCCTGCAAATGCCCGGACTCCGGCATGCGTCCGGTATTTCGTGGCTGCGGCATCTGTGCGCATCCTGTCAACGTGATAGCAAGAGATGCCGTCATGGCGATAAAGAATGTTCGCATATTCCGTTGGTTTTAACGTGAATGATGTCAACATATCGAAAATGGATACACGAGTCAATATGGCATGCGAAATAATTTTTTGTGGTGGTTGTGGTGTTTTACACACTGACGATGGCATGCGCTTCAGTGTGACGGTTCAGGCTGCTGATTGTGGCGGTAGAGCAACAGACTACTTCAGCCGTGAATAGCGAACTGATACATAAATTTATGTGTTATTCTCCATAAAAATATGTAGCTGCATGCCGACATGAGATGTCTTATCTTGATTTTCTTGCAGAGCTTCAAAAAATCGGTCTTAGTGTTCGGGCTTTTGCCAGGCTGATTGGCATGAACCCTAATTCCCTATCTAACTATGCGCGTAGCGGCGAGTTGCCCTGCCACATTGCATTAATCGCGGTGCTCGTGGTTGGCGTAGCGGAGAAAGGTGGTGACTACCGTCAGATCATGTCAAAAGTGGTACTTGCACCTAAAAAGCCGCGCGGCAGTGCGAAGTACGGTCACTTTGGAGGCGACCCACAGCAAGTCATGGATTTTGATGTATGACGAACTATCGCCGAGACGTGCTCTTCTCGAAAACAGGGCGTACTGATGGCTGACATTGGCGCATCGCTGGTCGGTTTCGGTGCTGATCTGGCTGCGTTACATTTGTTCAGTACTGATAGCCCGGAACTGCTTCCCTATGCGACGTTGCTTGCAGCACGCCGCCACGGCAGTTCTGTGCTTGATGCTGTCGGGGCTGTTTACGAATGGCAAGGTTCCCCTTTGCTTTTTCTCGTGGATGCCGATCTGCTCGAAGATGAACATCAACTTCACCAGATTCGCCGCCTGCTCGCTATGCGGGGGGACGCGCCATACCTTGGTGTGATCGCGCCAGGCCGCCTTGATGTTTACAGTATTGCGCTCGACAAGTATTTGCTGCCACAAGAAGCCAAGGTCGATATTGGAGAGGGCGAACAGCGTGCAACGCTGGCAAGGCTTGGCAATTTGCGTCCGAATGCCGCTATCAGTCAACGTAACTGGATTTCCAACGTTGTCCTGAGTTTGATAACCCGCTCAATCACGCGATTGATCGAACTGAAAGGAATCACGGACGAGGATGCTATTTCACTGGTGGGCCGAGCGCTGTTCACGCGATTTCTCGCTGATCGAAATTTATTGCCAACCAGCATGCTTGCAGGGAACACTCCTTCCAGCCTGTTCGACCATCGTGCGGCAGCCGAAGTTACTTCGCATTGGCTGGACGCTACGTTCAACGGCGATTTGCTGCCTCTATCAGAAGCAATTTTTGACAGACTTCCAGAGCAAGCCTACACAGTGCTAGGTGATATTCTGAGACGTGCTCCCGACAGTCAACTCTTCCTGGGCTGGGAGGAAAAGTGGGACAGCCTGGATTTCTCTCACATTCCTGTGGGCGTTTTGAGCCAAGCCTACGAGCTGTATTTGCGCAAGCATGCTCCAGATCAGCAAAAACGCGAAGGGGGGTTCTACACACCGCGCTTCATTGCCGATTTGATGGTGCGAGTCTCGTTTCGTGCGCTGGAGCGTAATGGCACCATAAGCTATGCCAAAGTGCTCGACCCCGCAGCAGGGGCGGGGGTGTTCTTGCTGACAGCATTTCGCGAGCTGGTGGCTGGGTGCTGGCGAACCAATGGAAAGCGGCCCGAAACGGAGAAACTTCGATCGATTCTCTACCATCAGATTACAGGTCTCGATGTGGATGAGGCCGCATTGCGCTTTGCGGCGCTTGGCCTGTACCTTATGTCGATCGAACTCGACCCCAACCCCAGGCCGGTTGACAAGCTGCGTTTCGAGAATTTGCGGGGCAGAGTTCTACACAGACTAACGCCCGAGGATAAGAAAAAAGAAGGGGGATGCCTTGGCAGCCTTGGGCCGCTGGCGGGCTCCGAGCACATTGGAAAATACGATCTCGTCATCGGCAATCCGCCGTGGACCTCTGCTACTAAGCTGCGTGATTGGCCTGTGGTGTGCGCCACTGTCGCCCGTATTGCAGCCGACAGGCATATCGCTAATTCCACGCCGCCGCTGCCTAATGAAGTGCTGGATCTTCCGTTCGTATGGCGGGCGATGGAGTGGGCAAAGCCCGGGGGTCAGATTGCATTTGCGCTGCATGCCCGGCTGCTTTTCCAGCAAGGCGGCGGAATGGTAGAGGCGCGTCGGGCATTATTCGAGGCTCTGGACGTTACCGCAGTCATCAATGGTACTGAACTACGGCAAACCAAGGTGTGGCCAGAAATCTCAGCGCCGTTTTGCATCCTGTTCGCAACGAACGATGCTCCAAGCGCAAGCGCTGGCTTTCGCTTCATTAGCCCTAGGCTGGAAAAGTCCCTGAACGCCGCAGGCGCCATGCGTATCGACGCGCTGAATGCAGAGGTTGTGCCTGCCTCGCGGCTTGCAGAAACCCCGGATATTCTGAAAGTCCTGTTTCGCGGAACGAAGGCCGACTTGGCCATCGTAGAGCGCATACGTACCCAGGGACACCTGACGCTGGGAGACTATTGGCGCAGAAGTATTGGTGTAGTCGGGCGCAACCAATTACGAGGTAGTGGCAATGGATACCAACTGCTGCGATCAAGTAGCCACATTCGTCAGAAAGGCGACGGATTGCCGGGTAGAGATGCAAGCTACCTTCATGGTTTGCCGGAAGTCAGCTTAAAGTCATTTTCTGATCTCGTGATTGATTGCAGTGCTCTACGTTTGTTTGAGCATAAACGCATCGATCGTCCCCGGTCCATTGATATTTTCACTGGCCCGCTGGTCATAGTCCATAAATCCCCGCCTACAGCAACAGGGCGCATCGGCATTGCTATTTCGGAACAAAACGTCGTTTTCAATGAGACGTTCTATGGATACAGTCCAGGCAATCATCCTCGCGCTTCATCGCTTGTTCGTTATCTTGCATTGATCCTCGGCAGCAAGTTGGCCGTATGGATGTCGCTTGTCACCAGTGGAGAGTTTGGCTTTGAGCGCGAGGTGATCGAAAAGGCGACCATTGACCGCATTCCTATCCCCGACTTCGACGCCACCACGCCCAGCCAGCGCCAAGAAGCTGTCGACCTGTTCGAGAGGCTGCGCGCTGGGGACGCTACTTGGGAAGATGTCGATGCTTGGGTGGCGCACCTCTATGGTCTGGGCGAGTGCGATCTCCAAGTCATCTCCGATACCTTGGAATTCAATCTGCCTTTTACGGAGAACAAGCGCAAAGCCCAGGAGCCACCCAACTTTACAGAGCGGGCAAGGTTCTGCGATGTGCTCGCTAGAGAATTGACCCCGTGGTGTGAGCGGTTCGGTACCACTCTTGCTGTGCAGCAGATGCCTTCATCCATAGGCTCCCCTTGGAGTGGCATTGCTTTGCGTTGCGCGAAAGGAACGCCGGAACCTGTTCCTACGAATGATTGGATGGGCATGCTGCATGTTGCAGATGAAGCCGCTGCTTCGGAGATTCTGGTACACGTTGATAGCCATAACCTTCTGATTGGCAGGCTGGCCCAACAACGTTACTGGAGCGAGACCCAAGCGCGGCTACTGGCACAGCAGATCATCTGGTCTCATCTGAACGTATTGAAAGGGCAAGCTGAAGCATGATGTCTTCAGTCATTCGCCCCCGCCCCGATCAAATCGGCGAACTGACACGCGGCTTGCACCTGCCTCTGCACGCAGTGGATGCTATGCATCTGGAACTCATCGCCGAAAGCCTGTCCCGTGCATTCCAGGATATCCGTTCAGCCCATCCTGAAACAGTGGCATCTGGCGATGAGGCGGAAGTAACCGCCTTACTTGAAGCACGATTGAATACGTTGGCCGAGCAAAACACGTTTTGGCGGCAATTGGTGATGCTGGTTGTCCGAGGAAAGGAAAGCGTGAGCTTCGATGGATCGAACATCGAAAAGCGACCAGATCTTTCCATCTATCTCTCTGATAGATCACGAAATTTTCCGTTGATCGCTGAAGCGAAGGTGCTAGATCACTCCACTGCCAAAACCGTAACGCTGTATTGCAACAAGGGGTTGTGTCGGTTTTTGCAAGGGGAATATGCTTGGGCCAGCCAAGAAGCATTTATGCTCGCCTACGTCCGCGATGGATCGTCGATCAACGGACAGTTGACACCACTGCTGGCCAAGGACATGACCTTGGCGTCTGCCCGCTACGCGACGCAGATGCTCCCTACATCTGTCGGAAATGGAGCCAGTGATCTGGCGTGGTCGCGGCACGCCAGGGCCTTTGAGTACATTCATCAAGCCCCCCCGATACACACCCCTGGACCAATTACCGTTTGGCACTTATGGCTACCGTAGCGGTAACAGCTTCGGGCCTTTTGGGTCGAAATACGAGGTAGGGCAAGCCCTTCGCCAGTTGGATGATGGCGACTGGATGATTGCAATGCTTGAACGCAAGGAGTCCGATGGCTGGAAATGATGACGGCCCATCGCCCGCCACATTCCTTCTGACCCGCAAGGCGGCCCTGGATTTGCGCCGCATCCACACACTGTCATTCCGCGCTTCGCTAAGCGTAGTCGTGGAATCCAGATGTCGCATGGATGCTGCGACTTCGCGCAGCATGACACGTGTGGTGGGGGGCAATAGGATTTTTTCAAACTGAGACACCACAAAAGTTGGTGACGCTGCGCGCCAGAAGGATCAAATGCCGGATCGCGGCCTTCGGCCTTATTCAATCTACGCTGATTGCTACGCTTTGCCGGACGTTGTGCTGGCCGATAAGGCCGGCCTCGGTAAACCACTATGTGGGGTTACATTTCTTTTTGTTCTTTGATAAGCTGCCCGACATATCACGAACAGTTGAAGCAAAGCACGAACAAAATGAACGTAGCGATGGAAGTTGCTTCTGCTCGGCAAGGGATCACGCGGATGGTAGTCCGCCGATCTGGTTCGCTTTTTGCTACACACACACACACACACACACACACAGCGATAACGTTGTATTGACGTTTTCTGTGTTTTGCGTCAGGGGCTTTTGTTGTTTTCTGAGCACCCCCGTCTCTCGGAAGAGGGACGGGGGTGTTTGCGTTTGTAATTCTGGCGTTAGCTTTTCGTAAGCTAACTGCAACCCAAAAAGGGGAGGATCAAATGGGTTCCAAAAAGGAAAAGGGAGATTGGTGGCCCTCAGAGGGAAGTAGTCACAGGGACGTGACGCGAGAAGGAATCTACCTGAATGAAAAAATTCAAAAATTCCTTGATGGTGACAGAGTTTCATTAGTCATTGCAAACAAAGGGATGGGTAAGACCCTCCTAATGCGGGTTAAGAAACATCTTCTGATCTCCGAGGAGGACGGCTTGCTAGTTATTCCCTCTGATAAAACTGAGTTCGACGAGCTGCAATTACACTCAACGCTTTCTCGGCTCGGATATGGTGACCTGTCATTCTGGAAAGAACTATGGTCAACATCAATTTTGTTGTCAATTCTTTCCTACGTTTTCTCGAAATACGATGAAGATAAAGGCTATCGCAGTTTCCTCAGAATCGCTATTGCATCGTTAGAGATCGACGAAAAATTCAAGAACACTTTTTTGGAGCAACGTGGGCCCTGTAATCCTTCGTACTACCTTGAATTACTGCTGGGCTATTCAGAAAGCGAGTTACAGAAACTGTTTCGTACGGTGTTTGTCTTAGATGAGTTGTCCACGCGCTACATTACCAGCGGAGTCGTGGTTTTAATTGACGCACTCGACCAAGCCTTGCGCAGAGCATTTCTTCCCGAGAATATTGAAGCTTGGAAGTTCGGCCAGCTTGGTTTAGCAAAGGCTGCACATTCGCTCTTTACGAAGAATCACCACATAAAGGTCATTGCAACCATACGTCAGGAAGCTTGGGCTGCCTTCATCGACGACGACAGGCAGGTCATTGAAGGAAAGTCTCTGATTCTCGACTACTCCCCCTCAGATCTACGGGCGCTTTTCGATAAAGCTATACTTCAATACTCGAAAAAGAAATCAATTCAGCAGTTTCTTGGAGTCAATAAAGTATTTAATGAATTCTACAGCACTTATGAAGATCCTTTTGATTACATCTACCGCCATTCGACGGGGTCGCCTCGATCGTTGATTATATTTGGACGAGAACTTGCTATGGCAGGCTTGCTTGGGTTGCCCGAAGCCGAACGCCAAGAAGCAATCAGAGATCAAGTAGATCGCGTGGCTCCTGAGTCTGCTTATAAGGATTATTTGCTTGGCCAGATGACGCCATTTCTGAAGACTCTCACTGACGAGGAGCGGGTACGCGAACTCTTGAATTTGATTCCATCCAATGTTCTTACGACGAGTGCTCTAAAGAGTATCAATGAAAAATTTTGCCAGAATATCGGAATGGATCCTGAAAAAGCACACCCTTTTTGCGAACTATTCAATATTGGATTGCTTGGCAAAGTGCAGCAAAATACAGCATCGGGTGGTGAGTTTCAGTACTTTAGAAGACTCCATGAGTTTGATTGGAAACAGGAGAAGATACTTACAGAAAACGCAATCTACCTTCTCCATCCAGGATTGACAAGCCAGGTGTCTAATATGCGTAATATAAATATAAATCGGCTTAATACCATCGGAACCGGCAGAAAATGGATCGATAAAGGCGGGCACTTTGGTATCCCCAAAGTATTTATTTCTCATTCGTCAGTCGATAAGCCTTTACTTGAAGAAGAGTTGTTGCCGCCCCTAGAGCACAAACTGAATCTAATGTTTCCTTCCGATTTCTGGTTCGATAAGTGGAAGATACATGGCGGAGAAGATCTTTTTGACAAGATCGCGAACGGTGTTACTGAGTCTGACGTTGTTGTGCTATTCGCATCTAAAGCGAGCCTTACATCGGGATGGGTAGAAAAGGAGTGGGAAACAAAGCTCAAAGAAGAGATAGAGGATAAAGTTATGCGCTTAATTGTCGCAATCATAGATGAGACAACTCCAAATGAACTCCCAGTGCTCTTGCAGAATAAATATATGGTTATCATGTTGAGGGATGGCGTCGAGGGCCCATTTCTCGACAGCTCAATTGAAAAGTTGGCGGTAAGCATCGCGCGTCTAGCATCAAAGCTTCTTTTGAAGCGCTTTCGCCAAGATGGTTCTCAAGATAGTCACGCTAAACAGCCCGCATAGGCTGAAGTAAGCGCAAGCGAACTCCAACATTACCGCCTTACACTCAGCACGTTGGGGTTTGCTTCGCGCACCCCGACCTACACGAACTGAGCGGACTACTTGGACAGGTTGAAGAAAGGGGCAGACGTGATACCGCTACGCGCGGCGGCGCCTCAGAAGAGCAGCTTAGCAAGCGCCAACGCAGCGCCAACAGAGGCAAAGATCATCATGCCTAGCTTGATAATCATGCGTTGTTCAAGCTGAACAAGGTCGCCTTTGGTGGCGAGTTCCTTCAAGTTCACTTCCAACACTTCGGAGAGTGCGCCAGCCTGCTCTTCGGCTTGCTCAGGCGTGAACCCGGCCTTTTTGAGCCTGTTGGCGTACTTGAGGGTGTCGAAGGTAACGGCGTTCATGCCCTAATTCTATCCACATACTTGCGAGACAATCAAGCAAAACGGTACGGGGTGAAACAGATAGGAACAGCCAGCATAGACCGAAGTAAGCGCAAGCGAACTCCAACATTACCGTCTTACACCCAACTCGTTGGGGTTTGCTTCGCGCACCCTAACCTACACGAGTTCTGGTAGCGTTACAGCTTTTCAAGCTCTTGCTTGGCGTGGTTTTCTGCTTCCTGGGCATGGGAGCGATGACGGGCCGTTTGCAGCGGTATTGGGGTGGGTGAGTCCGCCCAAAACGCTTCGGAAGGATTGGCAGCAGGCATGCTCCCGGCTTCAATATTGGAAAGACCTGCTCTGCTTTCCCGTTTTGCTATCTGTTCGCACCATGCCTTGGTGAATTCGATCTTCATTGCTTGCTCCCCATCGTGATGAAGGCATCCGCTTGTTCGGGCATCATCTCAAGATAACGCAGATTTTGGTAACTGGCATCAGCGCCGAGGTCGGCCATTCCACAGTGGTTCACATAGAAGGAGATGGATTGAGGCAGCGCATGCAGCCCAACCCGCCCTTTGAAGCCTTCTTGACGGCTCAGTTCGATGGCTGCCCTCATCAACAGGCTGCCCACGCCGCAAAAACGCGGTCGATCATCCGGCTGATGTCGCCGATTCCAAGGCGCGTTCTCAAGATATTCCACATAGATGATCGGTTTTCGGTGTTGTGACTGAAGCCGTGCTCCGCGCAGGGTATCGAGGATCATCATCCCTTGGGTCATGCCTTGGCACATCACGCTGAAAGATGGGTTAGCCAAAAAGTCTCGAAAGTGTTCAACCTTTCGTCGCCAATCCCAATGGCTGCTTTGTGGAAATCGCTCATACTCAAGGCCCGCCCTGCGCATTTTCTCTATGATCGCCCTTAATGTGGGTATCCATTCGTTTTCCCAATCTGAAAGTTGCTGTTCGGTAATCGCATCTCATAACTCCGCATCCACCATCTGGCCAGTAGCGCCATCGAGGAGGTATGCACGGGAGGCTTCTACGCTCATAGCAGCACCACCTCTGCTTTTTCCTTGGTCAGTTCGTTCTCGAAGAATAATCTGTCGCCCCTCTCGGCACGGGCATCAATGGCTTGATACAAGCGTAACGCCTGTCGCAGCACCGTCGTCTTACTGATGTCTTTTCTGACACATAGCTCTTCCAACACACCCATTTCGGCGTCGGTCAAATTCAGCGTCATCGTTTTCCTGGCGGGCATAGGTGTTTTCCATTACAGCAGCGATTCATTGTACGGCTATTATTAAGCTATTTGTTGGCTGATTTGTGGCTATAAAACACATCGTGTACTACAAAGGAACCGCTGGTTTATTTTTTGAAAGCTTTGAACATTAGCCACGAACGACCATGACGCCTACCCATATAAGCATTTATCATCACTCAAAAGATGCTTGATTGGTTCATAAAACAGGTGTGATAATGCGCGTCGCGGTTATGTGACCGTGATTTTTTTCTCATATGTAAGGGGTTTTATCATGTTTTTTGACGTATTTTTGAAGATCGAGGGGATTCCTGGCGACTCCAACTGTGGCAAGCATCCTGAATGGATGCGACTCCTTTCCTACCGCTTCGGAGTCCAGCAGCCGGCATCTCTCACCGTGAGCAGTGCGGGCGGCACAATTGCTGAACCCGCTGATTTCACCCCCTTCTGCATCAAAAAGGCTGTTGACAAAGCCTCCCCCAAGCTCTTTGAAGCCTGCCTTACGAGACGGATCATCAAGGAAATGGTCATGGAACTCTGCTTCCCCACGGGGGCTAAAGAGAAATTCATGGAGCTCAGGATGGAGAATGCCTTGATCTGCAGCTATTACCATGATGGCGGTGGCAGTGATTCCTCCGTCGAAGACATCTACTTTGTCCCTGCCAAGATCAGCATGATCTACTGCCAGCGAACAGATGAAGACGGTAACGTGTATGTTGACAGTGTTTCTACAGGCTGGGACCTGCTGGAAAATAAGGTCATCTAATTAGATTCAATGAAGCGAGCGCGTGGCAGGTCCACGCCCAAGACCCGATGCAATCCGGTCTTGCATACGCGCTTTCTCATCCCCTGCTGCTTGCCAGCCCTTCATCCCCCCAGTTTTTCCACCGCTTCACGGATGCGGGCGGGTTCGTCGAGCTTGAGGATGCGTTGTACTTTGGGGGTGATCTCAGCGAGGTCGGCGCGCAGGATCTGTTGCTTGATTTCGAGAATGCGGGCAGGGTGCATCGAGAAACTGCGTAACCCCATGCCGAGCAGCAACAGGGTAAAGGCGGGATTGCCCGCCATTTCGCCACAGACGGAAACAGGACATCCAGCACGCTGCGCCGCCTGGATGGTGCCGGAGACGAGTTTCAACACGGCAGGATGAAGCGGGTCGTAGAGACGTACGACCGCTTCGTTTCCACGATCAACCGCCAGGGTGTACTGGATGAGGTCGTTGGTTCCAATGGAAAGAAAGTTGAGACGACGAACGAACATGCCCAGAGCCAACGCAGCGGCAGGCACTTCCACCATGCCGCCGACGAGCAGCTTTTCGTCGAATTCGATTTTCTCTTCGCGTAATTCTTCTTTTGCTTTTTCGATAAGGGTCAGTGTCTGCTCGATTTCATCAGCGTGCGCCAGCATCGGAACCATGATTTGCAGCTTGCCATGCGCCGAGGCGCGCAACAGGGCGCGCAATTGGGTGAGAAATATTTTGGGTTCGGCCAGCGAGTAACGCACCGCACGCAGACCCAGGGCCGGGTTGGGCTCTTCCCGCGGACTCCCGGCAAAGGCTTTGTCTGCACCGATGTCGAAGGTGCGCGCCGTGACAGGTTTTCCAAAAGCGGCTTTGAGGACGGAACGGTAGATTTCGTATTGTTCGTTTTCGTCGGGCAGGGTGTCGCGGTCGATGAAGAGAAATTCGGTACGGAATAGCCCTACGCCGTCGGCGTTGATTTCTTTGATATGGGCCATGTCCTGCGGGCCGCTGATGTTGGCCAGCAATTGGATGATTTCGCCGCCAAGAGTGGCTGCCGGGGTGTCGCGCAGGCGCTTGAGCTTGGAACGCTCCAGTTCCAGCGCAGAGCGGCGCAGCATGTATTCTTCGACAACGGATTCGTCAGGGTCGACAATGGCAATGCCGCGCGTGCCGTCGACGATGATGAGCTCGTTGGCGCGTAGCAGATCACGGATGTGGCGTAGCCCTACGACCGCCGGAATGCCCAGGTTGCGGGCCACAATGGCCGTATGACTCGTGGGGCCGCCAATGTCCGTGATGAATCCCGCAATGTGATCTTTGAAGCTGATGGTGTCCGCCGGGGACAGGTCGTGGGCGACGACGATCGTTCCATGCCCGTCCTTGCGCTTGGGGGGAAGCGGACCAGGGTCGCCAAGCAGCGCTTTTATCAGCCGTTCGGCAACTTGTACGACATCGGCTTTGCGCTCGCGTAGATAAGGGTCTTCGATCTGACGGAACTGTTCTACGACCAATTCCATCTGCTGCACCAACGCCCATTCGGCGTTGTAGTGATGTTTCTTGATTTTGGCGCGCGCGGCTCCGACCAGCACAGGGTCTGTCAGCATCATGCGTTGCAGGTCGATGAACGCGCCTACTTCGCTATGCGGTTGGCTGGCCACGGCCGAGGCTTTCAGCCCGAGCAGTTCGCCGTCTACGGACGCAATGGCATTGTCGAAGCGTTCGAGCTCGGTTTCGATGTGGCGCGGCGCGATCTGGTAATGGTTGACTTCGAGCAGCGTGTGCGAAACCAGATGTACATGGCCAATAGCGATGCCCTGGGAGACGGGGAGACCGTGTATAGCGAAGCTCATCGTGGCGCTTTCCTCATTCTTCTTCGCCAAAGCGGTTGGCGACCAGTTCAATGATGCGTGATAGCGCCTCGTCGGCATCCTTGCCCACGGTTTCGATGGCAAGCGTAGCGCCTCGGGTGGCAGCGAGCATCATCAATCCCATGATGCTTTTTGCGCTAACCCGCCGCCCTTTACATTCTATCCAGACTTCGGAGGCGAAATCATTTGCCAGTCGCGTGAGCTTTGCCGAGGCGCGCGCGTGCAGCCCCAGTTTGTTGATAATCGGTACTTCGGCTTTCGGCATTACACCACGGTTCCTCGTATCATTTTATATCGTCTATCGACGGTGATTGTAATCGACGGCGATTGTAGCCGATGGAGAGAAAATGCATCGTTGCCGGAGAGAAAAACTCGCCCATTATCAACGTACAGCGTGTTCTTCCAAGTATTTGGAGGCTTCATAAATTGCCGCCCGTTCGCGGGCAGTCTAAGATACACGGCTTTCGCCGCTCATTCGGAGCGGCGCGCTACAGGAGAGGCAGCATGGAGAGGGCTACGCAGGCGGACATGGCGGCGAATGATGCTTCGCCCGAGCAGGTGGTCGCCACGGCTGCGGGGAGTGATTTGCCTCCTGCGGTTCTGAAGTCCACTAAGCTTGCCGATGTCTGCTATGACATTCGTGGCCCGGTGTTGACCCGTTCCCGGCAACTGGAGGATGAAGGGCACCGGATCATCAAGCTCAATATCGGCAATCTCGCGCCTTTCGGGTTCGAGGCACCCGAGGAAATCCAGCGGGATATGATTCGTAATCTGCCGCATGCGTCGGGATATTCGGACTCGAAGGGCATTTTCGCTGCGCGCAAGGCGGTGATGCACTACACGCAGCAAAAGAATATCAAGGGCGTGGATGTCGAAGATATTTATATCGGCA
>Ga0209737_10001365_pt1 | contig 17690 bp, 12 predicted proteins | sample TergutCu122P3_FD_187284 | JGI IMG/M metagenome (GOLD analysis project Ga0209737, IMG submission 187284) | Cubitermes ugandensis P3 segment gut microbial communities from Kakamega Forest, Kenya - Cu122 P3 (SPAdes) (version 2) | ecosystem: Host-associated > Arthropoda: Insects > Digestive system...
CCGCTGATCAACTATTGGTAGTTGATGATGGCCGAATCGTTGAACGAGGGACCCACAGTGAGCTTATAAAACGTAATGGTGCCTATGCGAATCTTTTCCAGAGCCAGCTGATTGGAGTCGATTCTGGTGCGTAATATACCCTCACGTGGTATATTTATGCCATCAAGACGCGTGACCTGATGGCATTCGATTTGCTAGTTGTATCATAGCGAGCGTACGGGAAGGTACACAAGCTACGTGACAGTTAGCATTTAGACAGTAGAAAAGGTCGGAACAATGTACACGCGTAATGGCATCACAACTGTTTTTGGTCTCATATTTTTCGCTTGTTTATTGGTGGGAGCACCGCTTGCGTTTGCGCAGCCGGCTGACAACAGCTATCTAGCGGATATCGTGATCAAAGGGTTCGAATTCGACCCAGCATTTCGAAAAACCACGCTTTTCTATCAAATGGAGGTGCCCGAAGAGGTCACCGTCCTTGATATTACAGCGACACCAGAAGACTCTGCGGCAGAAGTGACTATCAAAGGTGCTACTGGCCTCCAGCCGGGAAGAAACACGGTGACGATCACCGTGCAAGCACAAGATGGCTCAACCACTCCTTATGAACTGGTGGTTGTAAGGGCAGGCGCGGTCGATGATACCGATACGAGTCTTCAGCAGCTCAGTGCCATCGATTACACTATCGAGCCAGCATTCAGTCCAGATATATATGAATATGCGGTGTCTGTGCATTACTACACCGAGAGTATCGAGATAGTTGCGGTTCCTAACAATCCAGACGCCCAGGTCACCATCGATGGCACAGATAATTTGATCGTTGGACAGAATACTGTTCTGGTTCGCGTGATTTCTCCTCAAGGAGATATTCAGGAAACCTACACGATTCTTGTTGATAGACCAGAAGAGCCAGAGCCGGCAGAAGCGCCGATCAGCGTCGAATCCAATTCATTGATTCCGTTTGCTCTTATGGCTATCGTAGGTCTTGCACTTGGTTTCTCACTTGCCGAGGCGATTCGCACTGTTGCGCGACGTCGTAAACAGAAGGGGCGTGGTTAATATGAAGCGCACCCTTTCTTCTCAAAGATATATTATCAGTGCACTGATCGTGGCAATGATGGGCTTTGCTCTGCTGTTCGTGCAAGCTACCCCTGCGATGGCGGGTAAGGCAAGTCCTCCGGGCATCAGTTATTTCCCAACAAGTTATCAGCCGGCGCTTAAGGCACTTCAGAAAAAACATCCGAACTGGCAGTTTATCGCTCTGAACACGAATTTGAATTGGAATTCGGTTATCACGGCACAAACGCCGCCCTATCCTAACAATCCGTCTTTGACATCGGCTTCTTATGAGCCTGCGATGAAAGATACATCCTTTACCGGACAGATCGAGCCGGGATGGGTTCGCGCCTCAAAGGGTGCGGTTGCCTTTCAGATGGACCCACGTAATTGGTTGGATGAACGAAACATCTTCCAATTCGAGTTATTGTCCTATAACAGCGCGACACATAAACTATCAGGTGTACAGGCAATCCTTGCGGGAACATTCATGACGAATACGTCAAACACGCCCAATATCAGATATGTCAATACAGCGGGAGGAACTTCGACTATCAGCAAGTCCTACCCGCAGGCGATTATGGATGCAGGAAAAGCGCATAAGATAAGTCCGTACTTTATTGCAGCAAAGATCCGGCAAGAAGTCATTCTTGCCGGTGGTGCGGGCAGTAACTCTGTGACGGGTACGGTAAGTGGGTATACGGGCATATACAATTTCTATAATATCGGAGCATTCGGTGGATCGAATCCTGCCATCATGGGTCTTGGATGGGCTCGCAATGGCAATAATGGGTTTGGAACGCCCTGGACCGATCCGGTCAAATCGATCAACGGTGGCGCGAACTTCTTGGCAAGTGGCTATATCAATGTCGGGCAGGATACCATCTATCTGCAGAAGTTCAATGTGAATCCTTCAAATCCCAGTCAGCTACATAGGCATCAATATATGACTAATATCGAGGGTGCGATGAGTGAGGGGCAGAAACTGCACGATGGATATAAATCCATCGGGGTACTTTCGACTGCTAAAGTATTTTTTATTCCGGTGTATACCAGTATGCCCGCATCTCCCGCTCCTCGGCCCAACGGTTTTGCGCCAGGAACAGAGAACCTCTACTCGCTAAATGCCGATGGCGTCAATATCCGCAGAGGAGCAGGCACCAACTATGCGAGTTACGGGGCGTATCCACGCGGAACGGTAGTCAAGTCCCGAAAATTCAATTATGCTACTGCCAATGGATTCAATTGGGCGCAAGTCGAGATTTCTGGAGGCAGTATCGGCTACATTGCTAACCAGTTCATGACGAAGGTGTCCTCAAGTCCTTCGACGCCTAATCCGTCGCCGACGACTCCTCCAGTCAAACGTAAACTTACCTATTATCAGATGGATGATAAAGCACTTAAAAGAACAGGCACATGGACCCTTATAAAACATCCAGGATACAGCAACAGCCTTGCACGTAGTTCGGCAACCAAGGGTAGCACCTACATTGCCCGCTTCAAAGGTTGGGGTGTCCAATGGTATGGTGCTCGGGTTCCCGGAGGCGGACAAGCAGACATTTACATCAATGGTAAGTACAAGATGACCATCGACACCAACTCGCCGACTGTTCAGGCAGGAGCGCTCCTTTACACCGAGGGCGGATACGACCCGAAGAAAGAGACCGAGCTTAAGATTATCGTCACCAATGCGCGGGGCAGAAACTTTGCTACAGCAGTGGTCGTCGATCGTATTGCGGTCTTTGATGGGACGCTTGTGGGTGCTGCAGGTACTGCCCCAGCACCAACCGATCCAAAGCCGGTTCGCAAAACGACGTTTTATCAGATGGATGACTCATTGCTCAAAAGAACAGGCACATGGACTCTCATAAAGCATCCAGGATACAGTAACAGCCTTGCACGTAGTTCGGTGTCTAAGGGTGCCACGTATGTCGCCAAATTCAAAGGTTGGGGTATCAAGTGGTATGGAGCCAAGGTACCGGGTGGTGGACAAGCAGATATCTATATCAATGGGAAGTACAAGACGACAGTCAACACCGATTCATCGACGATTAAAGCGGGGGCACTCATTTATTCTCAGGAAGGTTTCGATCCGAAGAAAGAGACCGAGCTTAAGATTGTGGTTGCCAATGCCAAAGATAAGAAATTTGCGACAGCGGTGGTTGTAGATCGAATCGGTGTTGTGGACGGTACGTTAAGTGGAGCAGAAAACGTGAAAACAGCTACCGTGATGGCGACTGCGGCTACTTTGGAGACGACTACAGCTACGATAGAGACAACTGCAGCTACGGTTACGGCTACAGCGGAAACGACGCCCGCGACAACACCTGTGGTGCGTACGTATACCTCATATGATATGAGCGATCCGCTTCTCCAGAAGACGGGTAGATGGTCGATTATCTCGCATGTTGGTTACAGTAATGGTGTTGCGGCATGCTCCTCTACCAAAGGTGACGTGTATGTTGCCAGGTTCAAGGGCTGGGGTATTCAATGGTATGGTGCTCGTATACCTGGTGGCGGTCAAGCCGATATCTATATCGACGGGAAGTATAAGACGACCATCGATACGAATTCACTGACCGAACAGGTAGGAGTGTTACTCTATACAGACGGAGGATTCGATCCGAACAAGGAGACGGAGTTAAAGGTCGTGGTGACCAGTGCGAAGGATAAGAATACTGCAGCGTCGATCGTTGTTGACAGATTCGTGGTTATTGACGGAGCAATGGTTGGAGACGCAGCGTTAAAGGCGGTACCTGAATCAGTGCCGGCATCATCTACGACGAATAGTCCTTTGAACTCACTCTCTGATTCGAATGCGGCGACGATAACAACGAATTGATGCGCATACTGCATTTACCTCAGAATGTCGCTGACGATGCATGGTCGCTCATGATGGGACAACGCGAGTTGGGCTTGGATGCTCAACTCGCTTGCATTTTGGATAACCCGTTTGCGCACGATGGATCTATAGACCTCACATTCAGAAGTGATAATCCTTTCATGCGTCAGTATCGTAAGTGGCGCTTTATACAGGACGAGCTTCCTCGTTTCAATGTGACACATTTCCATGCAGGTTCCTCGATCTTTGACTATTCCTATGGGGGTGGATTGCTCTGGCTTATCGATTTCAAGCAGGCGGTGAAACGCGAACAAGTGGTAGCGATGACCTATCATGGCTGCGAAGTGCGCGATCTGCAAGCTGGTGGCTGTCCTTATCTGTGTGATAACCCTGTCTGTCGTGAGGGATTCGATAAACGACCACGTATCGAAATGATCAATCGTATGGCACACCTGCTGTATGTCACGACCCCTGATCTGCTTGCTGCGGTTCCTGAGGCACAGTTGCTCCCGCAAAGCGTTTATGGTTTGCGTGACGTCAAGCCGAGTTATCCAGCTCCTGAGGGGGTCTTGCGCCTTGCGCATGCACCGACCAATCGTGGACGAAAAGGAACCGACTACATAATCGAAGCTGTTGAGAATCTATGTACACAGGGCATGGACATCGAGTTGGATCTGATAGAGAAGGTCTCTCACGATGAATCGCTTAAGCGTATGCGTGCTTGCGATGTCTTTATCGATCAACTCAATATCGGTTGGTATGGGGTTGCATCAGTTGAAGCTGCTTCGATGGGTAAGCCTATCATCACGCGTATAGATGAGGATTTGATTGAGGTATCGCGGATGGAGGCACCTCCGTTCGTGCGCGCAACACCTGAGAGTATCCAGCGACAGATTGCATGTCTGTATGAGAATCGCGGCATGCTACCCGAATTCGGTGAGAAGTGTCGCAGGTTCGTGATCTCTCGTCACGATGCAACCAACAATGCGGCCAGAGTTGTGGCAGACTATACTGCAACACGCGATATGTAAGAGGCATGTGAATGAAAAGACTTGATGGCAAAAAGATAGGATTGGTATTTCCCAATCCTATTGCACATGAAGTGAGGCTACTGAAGACTGCACGTGTATTGGTGGATGCAGGTGCTCAGGTTACGGTAATCGTAGATGCTCCACAAAATGTCGAGATGACTGAACTTGATGGGTTTTGTGAAGTGATCCGTCTTCCATTAATCCAACGTCTTCCGATAGAACCTTCACGCTTCGGTAGGTTGGGTGCGTATGTGCGAAGTCGCCGACAAGCACGAATCGATCGCAATCTGTGTGAGGGAATAGCTGACGAGATTATGCAAAGGGATTTCGATATCGTCCATTTCGTCAATTACATCTTCGCGCCCGAGATTCTGCGCATTAAGGAATCGAGTGATATCAAGGTTGTCTATGAGACCTACGAAGATACCCCCCGTGTACTTGAGTATGTAACCAAGAGTGGTGCCATGACTCCTGAATTACGTGATCATTGGATTGCGGAGGAGCGAAAAGCAGTGGCTATCGCGGATTCTGTCGTGGTGGTTTCTGAAGAGATCAAGGGTCGTTATGCGTGCTTGACGGATGCTGAGAAGATATTCGTTGTCTTCAATGCGGCACCCGAGATGCCGATCCTCCCTACTGAAGTCGCCCATCCCTTACGTTTTTATTGTCAGACAGGAATCAGACCCTACTATGGTATCGAGGAACTTATCAAAGCGTTCAAGGGGGTATCTGCAGATGAGGCGATACTTGCTATCCAGGGACCTTGGGTAAGCGACGCATACCGTGATACATTGCACGATTTGATTATTAAGAGTGGTGTTGAGGACCGGGTAGAACTTATCGAACCATGTGACATGAAGGATGTCGTGGTAGAGGCGAATCAATATGATGTCGGTTTGTTCGCTGCACCCACGATGGTGAACGGCCAGTATCTGGGTAACACCGACTGGTCTGCACCCAACCGCCTCTTCGCGTATACCAGTGCCGGACTTGCTCTTCTGTTCGGTCACTATCAAGGAATAGAGGCATTCGCGGGAAAGGACACTCCCTTTATTCGTTGGATGGATCAATCCGATGTGAGTGATATCGCTGAGCACATTCGTTTTCTCGTTGCACACCCCGATGAGGTCACGCAAATGAAGCAAGCAGCATTCGAATGGGCAGAGGATTGGTCGGTTGAGAAAGCAGAGATTGCTATCAGAAAGGCATTTACGTTTTCGGCGTAATCGAACCAAGCAGGCATCCATCGATTTCTCCAAAGGCAATCCAAATGCTTGGGCGTATAGGTGACTGCAAGCATACCTACATCGGATAAACTGATATTCTGACAATGGTTCAATATACCGATCTATAAGAGCATTATGCGACACAGAAGGGCTCGTATGGGGGTAGCCGATAAAGAGGACGTCAAGCGGATTATCCTTGTGGTATCCGCGTTGTTCTGTGGCGTTCTAGCCTACTTTTCTTTTTCCACATTCTGGATGCCTTCGACGACGTTTGTGTATCCACGAAACATCCTTCTTGCTCTTGCGCCTGCAGCAGTTGTGGCCACATTCCCTTTCCGAATCAAGGTAACGCCACTTATTGTGACCGCCGCCTCATTTCTTTTTGCCTCCCTCATCAGAAATTGGATGTCAGTAAACGAGCTCTTGTTCATGCCGGTGATTACGGTATCAAAGATGGCCATGTATTCTCTTGTGGCTGTATTGTTTGTGTTTATACTCACGCTTATCCGAAAGAGTGGCTACGAAAAACTGACGGTAGCATTAGCGATGTGCTGTCTTATTATCTGTTTCTGCGCACAGGCAGGGCAGCTCATTTCCATCGCTACCGCAAACAGTAATCCAGCAAATCCTGAGTACGAAAGCTTCACTGATAAAGATTTGCGCGATTATCAATTCGATGGCTTTATATATGCTCAGACGATAAACAATATGCGTGCGGGGATTCCCTATTATGATGCGTTGCGAGAAGCTATGTCACGCGATGCAAGATTCAATTACACAGTGGATAAGCCCTTTAAGACGATATTTCATGCGCGCCAACCCTTTAACGCTGTACTGTTCTCGATTACTCCAGGTCAGACAATGATCGGCGTCTATCTTTTCTACGTACTTTTTTCTTTCATCGTTGCCCTCGCCTCTTATTTCTTCGTTCGACGTTTTTGTGCTGCCCCTTTTGCCCTTTTGGCATTCTGTCTCATCGGCAATTATTTCCTGCTTATCGCAGGTGCGTTTTATCTACCTTTCCTTTGGCTGTTTGGAGAAGTATGGGCCGGAGGATTTGTCGTTCTTGCGCTTTGTGCACTTGTGTATGAAAGACCCTGGCTCTCAGCCTTCTTCCTTCTTTTTGCGTGTATGTCTCGGGAGTTCGCGTATGCATTGATAGTTATTTGGGCTTTGGTTTGGATAGTATCGGACAAAGATCGCAAGCGTCGTGATTGGCTTCCTTTTCTCGCAGCTTGTAGTATGCCGATTATTGCATATGGTGCCCATTTCTATATTACGCCGATGGTTCAAAATGCTGCACAGGGCACGCAAGGATCCCTTTCGACCTGGCTTAATGGCAGTATCCAATCGTATGTAGCAGTCCTTACGGGATGGCCGGTAGGGATGTACGTTGCGTATGCCTCTTTGACGTGGATGGTTCCCCTTGTGGCTCTTTTGGCAACCGGAGCTATAAGGCCAAGGCGATTTCGCTATCCGTTCATGTTGATGATAATCGGCTATATTCTTTTCTATCTCCTGATCGGCACATATCCGTTCTTTTCGACTCAATGGGCTATGTTCGGCCTCCCTCTTTTCATGACGCTTGCCTGCGTTGTCGGGGCATATCTTTTGCCAACGGGTATCAATAGGAAAAGCATTCTGAATCGTGATGTAGAGTCCGTTATTGTGTTACTGCCTGCCTATAATGAAGAGAAGAGCATCGGTGATTTGATTATTGAGATTCGCGAGGTGCTTGATCGCCTGAGGATTCCTTCGAAAATCATAGTGATGGATGATGGAAGTATAGATAAGACGGCAGAAATTGCGCAGAGAGCATTGGGCGATGGATACGGAGAGGTCATCAGGAATGAGAAGAATCTGGGGTTAGGGGGAAATATATCCCGCGGTCTCCGATTAGCCACAGAACATACGAAGGATACCGATGTCATTATCACGCTTGATGCAGACCTAACGCAGAGCCCCCGATACATCCCTGAAATGATCGAACGTTATCGTACGGGCGCAGACATCGTCATCGCCTCACGGTATCAACCTGGCTCGAAAGTAAACGGACTCTCGCCCTTTAGGCATTTTATGACTCTTGGGGCGCGAACGATGTTGACGCTTCTTTTTCCCATTCCTAATGTACGTGATTATTCTTGCGGATACCGCCTCTATAGCGCGAAGCATATCCAACGTGAGTTTGCGGCACTAGAAGACTCCTTCATTCGCCAGAATGGTTTTGCTTGCATGGTGGAAATCCTTTGCAAATCTCGACGTGACGTTATCGTTGAGGAAATTCCCTTCACTTTGGAGTATGGACGAAAACGCCAAGGGAGCTCGATGAATGTCGGTAAGACCGTCTTACAGTATTTTACGGTGGTATTCGACGTGCTTCGTAGCGATCTCTTTTTTAAGGAATCCAAGGAGGGTATCTCGTGATGCAACGACGGATTGCTGTTGTGTTTGGCACAAGATCAGAAGCGATTAAGATGGCTCCTGTTGTCCATGAGTTGTACGCAAGGTCGGAAGTCGTATGCAAATCCCTTTGGCGACAGAAAAGCCGCACGGCGAACAGTCTCATGTGTCGTAGGCAAAAGCTTTGGGTAGACTTCGGGTAGATCTCGCGAGAATGCATACGTCGTGGTCTCAAGGAATGATCCGATGCCGATGCTACAATTGATTCGTACGTAAATCGAGAGCAGAATAAACTACGGAGGTTCTTCATGGCAGTCCCCCTTCTTGACTTGACCAACCAGTATTTCGAACTTAAGGATGAGTCTGATGCAGTGTGGTTCGATGTGATGGAACACGCCGCCTACATCGGTGGTCCTCGTGTCGCCCAACTAGAGAAGGAGATAGCCGAGTATGTCGGCGTAAAGCATTGCATCGCTTGCGCGAACGGCACAGACGCCCTGTTTCTTATCATGCAGGGTCTGGGAATCAAGCCAGGTGATGAGGTCATCACCACACCGTGGACGTTCTTTGCCACTATCGAGTGCATCACTCATCTTGGTGCCAAGCCGGTTATGGTTGATATTTTCGATGACACGTACAACATCGACCCGGCTGCAGTTGAAGCGGCTATCACCGATAAGACTAAAGCGATCATTCCCGTGCATATCTATGGTCAGTGTGTCGATATGGATGCAATCAATGAGATTGCGAAGAAGCATGATCTGGTGGTCGTCGAAGATGCCTGTCAGGCGATGGGTGCGGCCTATAAAGGCAAGATGGCGGGTTCACTTGCCGATGCTGCAGCATTCAGCTTTTTCCCGACCAAGAATCTAGGGTGTGGGGGAGATGGCGGATGCATCACTACCGACAATGATGAATTGGCAGCACACTGTCGTCTGATCGCAGGACATGGGATGCCGGTCAAGTACGTCCATACCGAGTTCGGTGTCAACTCACGACTTGATGCGCTGCAAGCCGGATTGCTTTCACTGCGCTTGAAGAAACTGGATGAATGGAACGGGCAGCGGGCAGCCGCAGCAGCCTTCTATGATGAGCAGTTCAAGGATATCGCTGAGGTGCAGACTCCTACGGTCAGTGATTTCGGCACCCATATCTATCACCTCTATATCTTGAAAACCGATCGTGCGGAAGAACTCGCCGAATTCCTGCAATCAAAAGGTATCGGTTGCGCGATGTATTATCCGATGTCACTGCATGAGCAAAAGTGTTTCGATAAGTTGGAGGGGTTCGAGAAGCCCTGCTTGCCGGTTGCTGAGGAATGTGCGAACAAGACATTGGCGATTCCGTGTTTCCCCGGGATTACGCAGAAGCAACTCGATGAAGTCGCCGCAGCCGTCAAGGAGTTCTTCGCTGCGTAGGTGCCTGCGCATAATCGAGCACATAATTAAGGCGATATATGTCTGATTTTACTCGCAATATCGGGTCATCCTTCCGCAGTATCGTGTGGAGTGTCGGTGAACGGGCTGCACGTCGGCAGAGAGCACGCAGAGGTAAACCATTGCGGGTAGTCCATGCACCCTACAACACCGCATCGCTGATGTCTCATAATGCACGTGCGCAAGAAAAGCTGGGCATTGATGTGGATGCGGTGTGTACGACCTTTTACGGAGCATCCCCCATCCAATCACATGATGACGTGAAATACGTTGAATGGATGTATCCGAAACATGATTTTCCGTGGACGGGACCGATGCGCCGTGCAGTACTGCCTCGTCAGCGATGGAATGTGCTTGCATGGCTCAAGGTGATATTCGACCAGACGCATTTCTTTCTGCGTTGGTTTACACGTCAGATTATCCGTCTTCCTGGTATGGTTCGTGCTTTCATTACGCGTACCCTCATGCTTTACCATACGGCAAAGGTGTTTGGTGAAACCGATATTGTGCACTGGTATTCCGGAATGGGAGTCGATCGTTGGGTCTTCGATTACTTTCGTGCGAACAAAACGGTGGGTCTTACTGCCTGGCAAGGGTGCGAGGTGCGGTTACCTGACCGGGAGTATCAGGATAATCCCTATTATCGTCTGATCGGTCTTGCGCCCAACGGAGTACCGTGGGAGACCACCGGTGCATCCCATATCATGCAGGAGTTCTTTAATGAATTCGGATGGTATCCGTTGGTGACGGTGGGGATGGCGCAGTACGTGCTGCCGCAATATCGCGACAAGATGTATCAGATATTCCATCCGGTACCGTTGCCGGATGTTCCTCGATATCCGGATCCGCATAAAAAGCATCCCATCGTCGTACACGCACCCAGTGCGCCGACTATCAAAGGTACGCAGTATGTGAGGGATGCGGTGGAATTTCTGAAAGGTAAAGTGGATTTTGAATATATTGAGCTTTTCGGCATGCAACGCGATGAAGCCATCGAGGTGATTGCCAATTGCGACGTATTCATCGATCAGGTGCTACTGGGTGATCATGGGATGGCGACCTTGGAGGCGATGTCGTTCGGTAAGCCCGTATTGGTCTACATCAAACCGTCGCTTGTCGAAGGGTTCCCCGATGATCTACCCATCATCAACACTAATCCTGACAACATCATCAGTAGGTTGTACTGGATGTTGACCGATGGGCAGGCGCGTCATGATTTCGGTATGGCATCCCGTGCGTATATTGAGAAATACCATGATCCAGAAAAGACTGCAGCACGTTTGGTTGAGATATATCAAGAAGTGCTTGAAAGAGATGGTGCGACGACAGGCGCGCATACGGTTGAACCCGAATGCGTACGAAAAGATACATAAGAGTGTGATCCCGCAAGCACAACAGGAAAGTGAGCGTACCCTTGTCATTTCTCAAAAGTAAGCTCGACACCGTTAAAGGTTTTTTCGCGCTGCTGGACAAAGCGCGCAATACTCCCCTTGTGGGTGAGCAGTTCTATCATGAGGCGATTCGGCAGGGGCATGTACAGCAGGACCTTGCGCTGTTTATCGCTCCCTATTTCCAACCTTTTGCGGGATCCCCGTTCTACTTGATGAAAGACCTTGCTCGGCGTGGTACCCACCGCATCGCCTATGTGACTACCGATCCAGAACGTGATGGTCGCATCATGAATCGCTACGGCATCGATGCGGTTGCCCTTGAGCCGGATACCCGCGCCTATTACGAGATGCTCGCAACGGCAGGATATATCGTCGACGCGATAGGAACACCTCCCTTTTTCGTACCGAGAAAAGACCAGATACTACTCCAAACCTGGCATAGCACTCCCCTGAAAGCTATGGGCAAGCGTGCTCCAAAAGCATGGATGCCTATGGGCTGGGTGGCACACCTTTTCTTGAAGTCGACCGTTCTGTGGTATCAGAATAGGTACGCGTATGAATTGATGCAGCGCGACTACTGTCTTGAGAACACGTGGGTGGGAGAAGCGATCATTTCCGGGTCTCCCCGAAATGAGATATTCTTCGACCGGAAACGCCGTGAAGAACTGCGGACTGAATTAGGTTGGCAGGGCAAGCGCGTGATAGGCTATCTGCCTACCTGGCGCGGTAGTACGAATGATATGGGTGCTCAGGTCGGGCAAGAGAAGTTCCTTTCGATTTTGACGTATCTGGATAAGAACATGCCCGATGACATGATAATCGCCTGCAAGATGCATGCGATGAGTGGGATAACGGTCGATTGGGATACGTATCAACACATCATCCCGTTTTCTCAAGATATCGAATTGTATGATTCGCTCAATGCCTGTGACGTACTGCTCACCGATTATTCAAGTGTGATGTTCGATTATGTGAACACCAAGCGACCCATCATCATCTTCTCGTACGACTATGACCAATATTCTGTTGATCGCGCAACGTATTTCGATATTTCCGAGCTGCCGTTTCCGACCTGCAGTGATGAGATCGAACTGGTAAATATACTCAAATCTTTCGATACACTGTCTCTGGACGAAGGTGCGATTGCCACATTCAGGGAGACCTTCAATCCCTACGATAACGCAGATGCCAGCGCAGAGCTCAATGATGCCGTATTAGGCGTGTCACAAGTTCAGGGGAAACACACGATTGCTCATGGAGAGGTCATCGAGCAGAACCCGTGTATCGATTTGTATGTGTTGCCCAATTTCTCGACCGATCAAGGCACCTTACTTCATCAGCTGATCGAGGAGGAGCCACATCTCGATCAGGTTCTCTACTGCATCGGTCTCGATGATGATCCTGGGCTGATTCAGACCTTTTTCGATGAGCATATGATTGTCGACGGAGAAGAGGTCTCTTACTATTTCCCGCTTATCTCCAACACTGAGATGCCGCAAGATGAATTCATTCTTTCTCTCGGCGAGCGTTTACCGTTCTTGTCTTCCTTCGGCGATAAGGTCAGAACCTATCAAACGAGGAACCATCTACCGAATCTCAATGTGCGCAAGGTTGTCGTCTATGATCAAACGATGGCAGATACCCTTGGTATCCAGTATCTGGGTGCGCCGATTGAATATCGCTAAGAAACAGCCCATCCCGTAAGATCCATCTTTGTCGATGTAGTGCAGAAGTACGGGATTCGATACACTATAATGCGAATGGATTACAAAGGAGATTACTTTGAGCGCATATGCACAGGGGAACTATTGCACGATTGCCCAAGACGCATCTATCGGGGCAGGTACCGTTATCGGAAACAATGTGACTATCTATCCCGGTACCGTTATCGGTGCGGATTGCACGATTGCTGATTGCGCTGTGTTGGGAAAGCAACCAAAACTCGGCGCTGCCTCGACTGCGGGGGGAGGAGCGCTTGGCCCCCTTGTTGTTGGTGACGGGTGTTCGGTGGGCGCGCATACGGTGTTGATGGCAGGTACTGCATTGGGTAACAACTGCATCGTGGGTGATAATGCGGGTGTACGCGAGAGGTGCATCATCGGTGATAACGTGGTCGTGGGGCGCAGCGTTACCGTCGAGAATGATACGTCAATTGGGTCTCGCACACGTATCCAAAGTGGCGCCTATGTTACGGCATACGTAACTATTGAAGAGGATGTGTTCATTGCCCCGATGGTAGTTATGACCAATGACAACTATATGGGACGCACCAATCGGGTGAATGAGATGGCCGGTTGTACGATTCGCCGGGGAGCACGCGTGGGCGGGGGGGTTCACATCCTTCCGGGGATTGATATCGGCAAAGATTCCTTCATTGCAACTGGCGCAATAGTTACCAAGGATGTTCCTGCGGGTATGGTTGCCTTGGGGGTGCCAGCACGTCCGATTCGAGTCGTCGCTGATGAGGAGCTTCTCGAAAACCAGTAATGTTATGCGTTACAGAGCTGTTCGATCTGCTCAACCAACTCGACAGCGCGCAGCCCGTCTTCGCCAGATACCAAGGGGTCACGGTCGTTGAGTATTGCATCGTAGAGATCGTCCTGCTCAAGACGCAAAGGTTCGCCACCTTTTTGCAGCGTGGGGATCTCCACAACGCTTGCTTGCGTAAACATGACATCATCGTTGTCATGTATGTATGAGACCTCTGCCTCACGTTTGATCTCGACTTCTTGTCGCAAAGTATCTGCGGTGAAATAGCGCTCAGGCTCCGAGATAGTGATGCGCCGCACCTTGTCTTGAGTTGCACGTGAGGTCTGGATGGTCGCGATGCAACCATTCTCGAATGCGATAACGGTGCTGGCAGAATCGATAGTATCACTGAACACTTTGGTGCCTGAGGCGTTGACCTTGACCGGTTTACTTTTGGCAAGCCAGCAGGCCAGATCGACATCGTGGACAGTCAGGTCGTAGATCACGCTGTCTTTGATGCGCGGGGTATAAGGGGAGAGGCGCTCGATTGAAATCATTTTAGGGTCCTTTGACAGACCTGAGAGACTCTTGATCGCAGGATTGAAACGTTCGACATGCCCGACGGCTAGCTTGACCCCCTTCGCTTTTGCGACTTCGACGATCTCGCGTGCCTCATCAGGGGTTGCCGCCAAAGGCTTTTCGATAAGAAGATGTACTCCCCGTTCGATGAGGGGAAGTGCGATCTGGTGATGGTACTGTGTAGGGGTTACGATAATCGCAACATCGATATCAGGAACCTCTTCGACAGAAGAAAATGCGGGCGCTCCCCATTGTTCGCCCAACGCCTGAGCACGTTCAGTATCAGGGTCGACCACGGCAATCAGGTCGACATCGGGGTGTTGGGACATGATTCTGATGTGATGACGGCCCATGTTGCCTGCTCCGAAAACGGCTCCACGCAGTTGTGACATATCGGTCTCCTTACCGTGTCCAGTATGGAAATAGGATACCATTGTATGGGCGACAGACGTTACAGGAGGCAGCGTGATCATCAGCGTTTTATGCGTACCCGGTTTTCATGCGGAAGTGATGAAATCACTTATCCGATGATGCGAGTGGCTCTGATAACGGATGCCCCTTTTTGTAAGGATGTACGCGCACAGCGGGTATATCGTGTGCTTAAGAGGCGCGGTTATGATGTAGGTGTATTCGATCAAGGTCTCGATATCGATTTGACCTGCACTATTATTGTGAATCACGAACACTTTCCTTCGTCGATTCCCACTGCGGGATTGCGACGGTCACTGTGGCATGTGGGTAACCGCGTATTGCCGGCTGGTGCATACCGGGCGCGAAGAGCTTATCGTCTTGATCAACTGCGACAGTTCAAACCTGATGTCATCTGGTGTGCGAATCCGTTCGATGCGGGCGCGGTCGTCGATTATCTTGCGGACCATAAAGCGGTAGTGATCTATGAAGGTTACGAGTACTGGCCAGAACATCTCTTGTCAAGTGAATACCGTATTGGGCAGGTGGTTGCGCAGCAGCTTATTGCCGATGAGGGGAAGGTGGTAAAGGCTGCTTTTGGACTGGTGACGGTAAGTCCTGCTTTGGGTAGGTGGTATCAGGAAAAATACAACAGTGTCAAGGCAGACATAGTCTATAATGCTCACATTGCTGAGGATATCTCTTCTGACGATGCTGCGCGAAAGAGCGAAGGCGCGCAGAATGCTGGTACGTCCGGTCAAGGGGAACCTCTGCGCCTAATCCATTCAGGACAGGTTGCTGCGAATCGAAACGTTGATACCGCTATCGATGCGGTGGCTCTGGTCAAAGATGTCCAGCTGACCATACTGGGAGCAGGTTCTGACTTTGAGAAGCTGAAGACACGTACGAGACGACAAGGGCACACGAATATCTTTTTCAAGGATGCGGTTGCTCATGATAGATTGACTTCGACTCTGAGTGCCTATGATGCGGGATTGGTTCTTACGGATGGGACGACCAACCAGACCGACGGTGCTCTTCCTAACAAACTTTTCGACTATCTTGCTGCCGGCTTGGCGGTTATTGCAGTTCGGACTCGTGCGCTGGAGGCGTTTGATGACATCGATTCGTGTGCACTTTTGATTGATGATGCAAGCAGAACAAGCATTGCGAGTGCTCTTATGGTGCTGACGGCAGAACCTGATACGGTGGTTCGTCTGCGTGCGGGTGCCGCTCGTGTGCGTACCCACTATACCGAATCTCCTATGGAGACGACGATAGAAGAGGTGTTTGATAAGGCGCTTGCACGTGAAGGTATCAAGGAGACGAACGATTCCTTCGAAGCAGGAGAGTGCGTCAAGGATGGACAGGTGGATAGGGGCAATCAGCAGTTCACAGAAGACGAAGAGGCAGATGACCCGTTCGTCTCCGTTCTTGTGCCCGCCTACAATGCGCAAGATACCATCGTGCGCACCATCGAGTCGGTTCTTGCTCAGCAGAGTGCTTCTTTCGAGGTTATTGTCGTTGACGATGGGTCCACTGATAAGACCGCAGAGATTGTGAAGCGGTACGCTGATATCGATGTGCGCGTGAAACTACTGACCCAATCCAATCAAGGAACGGGAGCTGCGATAAGGACTGCTGCAGATGCCGCGAGGGGCACCTGGCTTATGATGTTGGGTGCAGATGACTGGGTAGCCGAAGGTGCTTTGAGGCGTCGCATCGGATTCATCATCGATAACCCAGGCTACGATATCTACTCATGTGATTACTATTACTTCTATCCGGGTGGTCATCAGGTTGCTGCTCCTGATTGGGGTGAAGTGCGTTCGATTACTCTTGATGAATTGCTGGTGTTTCCTCATATCGCGGGAAATTCACTTTTCAAGCGAAAGGTGTACGACAAAGTTGGAGGCATACGGACACAGTTCTTCAATGAGGACTATGACCTGTGGCTTCGGATGCTTGTCTGTGGCGCAAAGCATATCCATCAGCCAGAAGCGCTCACCTACTACCGTATTCACGCAGGTCAGAAAACCGGTGATGTTATAAGATTGCGTACTGACGATATGGCAATCCTTACCGATCTTATCGAGTCAGGGGTTTTATCATCGTCTCAACAGGCGATTGCCGGGAAAGCAATTGATCGGTATCGCAGAAATAATACGATGCGTGGGATGCTGTATCGCATCATTGGTCGAAATACGACTGAGACGCTGATAAAGAAAGTGAAAGGTTCATGAAGATACTTCTCGTGGCGGCAGCCAATCGGATAACGGGAGGTGGGGAACGCCACGTTGCTGATCTGATGCGAGGACTTGTCTCACGTGGCCTGTCCGTAGGCGTGTGTGCACCTGCGGGTGGCGATATGCGTGCATTGGCAGATGAGCTAAGCGTGCAGTATTTCGATGTCGATGTGTCAGCGGGCTCCTCAAAGCCAGCTATTGCAGCCGCAATCGAGGCATTCCAGCCGGATGTCGTGCACGCACACGGATCACGTGCTGCACTGTTCGCACGACAGGCCGATACGCAGGGCGCACAGCGGTGTGTGGTCACCTTGCATGGTCTTCAGGGTGCGCATGGGGTAGGCGCATTCGCGAAACTTGCCCTTGAGCGAAGCGTCTTGGGCCGCACCGCACATTTCATCACCGTATGTAAAGCCAATCGTGATCAAGCGGCAAAGCTGGGGATCCTCGATCCCGCCAAGACGACGGTGATCTACAACGGAGTGACACTTCCTGAAGAAGCAGAGCTTGCGCGTATGCGTGAGCAACGTATCCTCTCGAACCGTATCAAGGTCGATGAGCAGTGGCCAGTAGCACTTCATATCGGACGCATCTGCGGCGAAAAGG
>Ga0209737_10001366_pt1 | contig 17687 bp, 16 predicted proteins | sample TergutCu122P3_FD_187284 | JGI IMG/M metagenome (GOLD analysis project Ga0209737, IMG submission 187284) | Cubitermes ugandensis P3 segment gut microbial communities from Kakamega Forest, Kenya - Cu122 P3 (SPAdes) (version 2) | ecosystem: Host-associated > Arthropoda: Insects > Digestive system...
CTATAAATTTCCAAAAAAAGACACTACGTAACTAACTCCAAACACTCCACTTTTGACTATATAGATTATTTGTGTTATTCTATCACATTATGCGGAGTAAAATGAGGTTAAATATTGAATATTCAGATTTTTGGTAAATCAAAATGCTATGACACGAAAAAAGCAGAAAGGTACTTTAAGGAACGTAAGATCAAATTCCAACGTATTGACCTAATCAGCAAGGGTATGAGTCAGGGAGAGTTTCATAATGTGAAGTCAATTATTGGGTTAAATAATCTGATAGATGAGAAAGCTCCCGGAGTTGAAATAGTTGAGTGTTTAGCCTATGCTGAACAAAAAGAAGAAAAACTTATGGAAAATCCATCATTTTTCAAAACACCAATTGTTAGAAATGGTAAGCAAGCGACAGTCGGTTACTGCCCTGAGATTTGGAAGAATTGGGAAATGCTACACTAGTTACCGGAAGAACATCACAAAAGGGAGTTGATTTATTTATGTTTAACAAACTCAGTATTAGAAAAATTGCCTTTGCCGGAATTGTCGCCGCAATATATGCGGCATTAACTTTGGCACTGGCACCAATATCATATGGAAATGTACAGTTTCGTATTGCTGAGGCATTGACAATACTGCCATTCTTTTTCCCGGTTACTTTACCCGGGTTATTTATTGGTTGCATTATTGCTAATCTATTTAGTCCATACGGAATATTAGATGTCGTAGCCGGTTCAACAGCATCATTACTTGCCGGATTATGTACTATGTATCTCGGAAAAATTAACAGAGAATCAATTGTATTAAAAGCTCTGGCATGCTTTCCACCGGTAATATTCAATGCAATTATTATCGGAGCTGTTATTGCATTTACAATTACAAGTGGAGATGCACAATTCTGGTCAACCTTCTTGGTGTTTGGATTATGGGTGGGTTTTGGACAGCTTGTTGTACTTTACTGTCTTGGGTTGCCAATGATGATATATCTACCAAAAACACAGCTATATAAAATGTTATTAGAGAAGTTGTGAAAAACCGGGAAACGGGTTTGAGAATTTAAGCATATACGACCATTTATAACAGTTTTGCCACTACCTCGTACTAAGGATATGATTAGCGACTTTTTTATCTTCTGATTGGATATGGTTTATGAGCCAATTACCTATAACGGAATTAACTTTTCCAACAAGAGCAATTGTAGGACCTTCCTCTTGGAGTTGCTTTGTGAGTTCAAGAACAGTTTTCTTAAAATTTTCATGAAGTTTTTTATGGTTAAGGTAATCAGGATATTTATACTTTTGTTGTAATTTTTCTTCATCTGCAAAGTGCTTAACTGTGTAATCAACTAAAAACTTTATAGTTGAATCAAGTTTATTACGACCTTGTCCGCTTTTACATGCTGAAACCAAATCATTAACTGCTTTAAATAACTGTTTATGCTGTGAATCTATTTCTGCGTAGCCTGTAGCATATTCTTCTTTCCACATGAATGTCATATCATTTCTCCTCACAACAAGTTATAGTAATGTATATTTATATTATATTAGAATAGATTATGTGTTAATAAACTGTTAAACCGGGCTGCCGCAAAATGATTTTCGTAAATCTTGAGCGTCAGCTATTTTTCGATCAGATGTTGCAAAATGAAATGTCTGGCTTTTATTTTTTCTGCGATTCTCATACTTCTTTTTTCTGCGATAATATCTGAAACACTTAATACATCTAAAATTATATCTTCCATATCTTTGATGCTATCGAGATCAAACCAGTCGAAACTGTTTACCAATTGAATTTTTTTACTATGATTAAATTCAAAACCCTTGCTTTCAGCATAAATGCCAATTTTATTACTGGGTGTATTATACCAAAAAGAACATCCATTATCGAATATCGGACAAAAAGAAATCCATTCCAGGCTATTAGCATCTCTGACAAATCCAAAATTACCAAAATGTCTGTCTTCGTTAACTACAATGAAGTCGAAGGTTATCATTTTATCTAAATCAGTAACAAAACCGCTAATGCCCAAATGTTCACAGCATTTTATAAAATGCTCATATCGTGAATGTTTTTCGTTTTTCTTTAAACAATTTAAAATGTGGGCAGCCGGTATAAATTCAGTTTCGGTTGTTATAAAAGTTTCACAGGAGCAGTAGGGGTTATCATTTATTATATTTAAACTATATGAAACATGATTAATATTCATATTTTTAAGGATTGTTGAACATATCACTTCGTTAAAGGGCTCCTGGAGATATGGTTTGCTTCCGGCTTTTATCAATACTCTCTTATCATTTTTTATGAACCATCTTTTTTGCAGGTATCCGTTTAAAGAAGTGTCCGGTGATTTAAAATCTGCATCATTCATGCTGATTTCTTTTTTCTCAAAAAGTATATCACCTACATCGGCAGAAAAAGGATTTTCAAAAAAATTAATCTTTTCCCATTTAAAGTTAAATAATTCAGGATTTATCCAGTATTGGTCTGTCAAACTCAAGCCATATGATATTTTTTGCAAAATTTCAGGAGAAATAGAAAGATGATTTTCAAAAAAATAAATCAGTTCATCACGATTAGCCGGAATACCTCTGGATTTCCACCAATTAACCATATCTAAATGATTTACCTTGGTTTTATCAAAATTGACCCCGATTGGGACATGCCTCTCATCATGGATTTTGGTTATTTCAGTAATTTGCCCTACGTCATCGATCAATAAATCCATAACCGGAATATTTTTATGCATTAAGGTATACCGCATTATGTTCTCCTTATACTACAGTGACGAGTGTTGGTATGATTTGATTATAACTAAGATTAATAGTGATTACAAGGTTTAATTTTTGTTCAGAAAAAAGTGGATTTTTATACAGATTTGTTGTAAACTGATGGGGGAAGGTTGTGGTGACAGTCACAATGTTTAGTAAATTATCTTTAACCAGTACTTATAAAAGGTTTTTTGTGTTTTCGACCTTGGTGCTTCTTGCCGTTATTTTCATGACTTTTGTTGCATATTTTATCGCGGCACGCCAGATCAATCTCACACGTATCTGGCAACAACTTGCTGTTTCGAGTGAGACAATAAATCTGCATGTTGCAACTGAGGTAAGTAACGAATTGTCTCTTGTCACTAATATGGCAACTTCTCCGATAATCCGGCAGTACATGCTCAGTCCAACCTCTCCTGTTCTTAAGTCCTGGGCTCATGCTGAATTTGAAAAGTTTCAGGAAAATATCAAAACGGGGTTGGTTTTTTGGACAACTGAAATAGAAAAATTGTTTTACATTACGGGTTCTGACCCATATTATGTTGATCCTGACGATCCGGCTAACTATTGGTTTAATTTAACTCTGTATGAAACTGAGGATTATAATTTTAATGTCAACTATAATCCTGATTTGGGTTTGCTCAGTCTTTGGATAAATGTTCCGGTGTTTAATACACTCGTAGATGGTTCTCAAAAAGCGATAGGGATGCTTGGTACGAGTATCCAACTGGAAAAAGTCATTGATATCCTCAATGAAGTCTATATGGAGCAGAACAGATCTGTATCGACTTATTTTTTCAACCGGCAACACGAAATTACCATCGCAACAGACGTTGATTTGATTATTGGTAAGGTAAACATTGCAGAGCATTTAGGTGACGCCGGAGAAAAAGTGGTAAGACATGCCGAAGCACTGACTGACGGTACGGGGTATAGTTTTGCACATGGCGATTACTTATACCGTGTAAGTGCCATTCCGGCAATCAAAGATTGGTTTATGGTATTACGTTATCCTTCACCCGGGATTATGTCGCTGAACCAGGAAATGAACTTTGTCTTTTTTGGGATGCTGACTCTCATATTGGTTTTATATGTCATAATGAACATCTATGTCGCCCGTTCGAGTAAGGCGATTGAAAGACAAAATATGTTACTCGTTGAGGCAAACCAAAAAGCCGAAGCAGCATCGCAAGCCAAGAGCGAATTTCTGGCAACCATGTCTCACGAAATTCGTACGCCTCTTAATGTCATTCTCGGCACATCGCAGATACAGCTTCAGGATCAAAACCTGAATGAGGAATACACGGAAGCTTTAAAAACGATAAGTAATTCAAGCAATAATCTTCTCAGAATAATCAACGATATTCTCGATATGTCAAAAATTGAATCGGGTAAGATTGAAATCAATTCTATTAAATATGATGTTTCGGGTTTTATTAATGATATAGTGCAATTAAACCTTTTACGTATAGGTTCAAAGCCGATAGAGTTTGTTGTTGACATCGATGAAAACCTGCCATCAGTGCTGATTGGTGATAGACATCGCATGAAGCAGGTTTTGAGTAATTTGCTCTCAAATGCTTTTAAATACACAGATGAAGGTCATGTGAAGCTTTCAATAAGCCATTTTACCGAAGGCGAAAAAGTAACTCTACGGTTTATTATCGAAGACACAGGGCAAGGGATAAAACCGGAGGATATGGACAAGCTGTTCACTAAATATACACGATTTACTACCCAGACCGGCTCAAAACGATATATTGAGGGAACAGGGCTGGGGCTGAGTATAACAAAAAACCTTGTAGAGCTTATGGGTGGCAGTATCACGGTTGAAAGTGAATATGGCAAGGGTAGCATATTTACGGTTAATATACTTCAAAAGTCTGCATCAAGCCCTCCGATCGATAAAGAGGTTATCATAAAACTTGAGAGCTTTCTTTTCTCTATTGATGAAGAACAACAAAGTATTGTCTATGAACCAATGCCATATGGAAAAGTGCTCATAGTTGATGATATTGATACCAATCTGCAAGTAGCACATGGTTTAATGTCACCGTATAAACTTCAAATTGATCTGGCAAGCAGTGGAATAAAAGCAATTGAGATGCTCTCAGACAATACATATGATATTGTTTTTATGGATCATATGATGCCGGAATTAGATGGAATAGAAACAACACAAAGACTTAGAGGACAGGGTTATAATGATACTATTATCGCATTAACTGCCAATGCTTTGGTGGGTAATGCTGAGATGTTCAAGGAAAACGGGTTTGATGATTTTATTTCAAAGCCTATTGACATTGCAAAGCTGAATGTTATTTTGAATAAATATATCCGTGATAAGTATCCGGAAGAGGCGAAAAAGTATAAGTCAGAAATCAATGAAATGGTTCCGTCCGATGAGAGAAGTCCGGAAATTCTCGGAGCATTTCGTATGGATGCACAAAAAGCGATCAAGAATCTGTATATGTTAACGCTCAGTGATCTTAATTCACTTATTACAACAGCTCACTCTATGAAAGCTGCCCTTGCGAACATTGGCGAAATTGAAAAATCAGAATTAGCAGAAGCTCTGGAAAATGCGGGAAGAGAAGGTGATATAACATTTATTGCCAATAATATCGGTAGATTTACACAAATGCTTGAAGCTCTCGTTGTTGAGTTGACTCCTGAAGAAACGGATATCAGTAACGAAGATATTATCGAAGACACAAAATTATTAAAAGAGCAGCTATTATTTATAAAAACTGCCTGTGAAGACTTTGACGACACGGCAGTGTATAATATAATTAATAAATTAAAGGAACAGAAATGGAAAAAAGAAACAGTCATAGCTCTTGAAGATATTCGCAATATGCTGTTTCTTGATTCAAATTTTGATGGAGTAATTGAGAAAATCGAGAAGCTGGTTGAGTAGAAGCTCGTGTTGAGAAATGAGCAGTTCAAATGGTATATTATTTCACATATTTCTGAACAGTTTTTAATAATTGCGCTTGGGGGATTGGTTTTACCAGAAAACCTGCCGCGCCGGCTTCTATTGCATTAAGTAAGTTTTGCTCAGATGAGTTTCCGGTCATATATATTATCGGTGATGTATGCCCTGTTTCTCTGATTTTTTTTGCCAGTGTGAACCCGTCCATTTTGGGCATTTCAATATCCAGAATGAATAATGCCGGACGATGATTTTCGAGGTATGCAAGAGCTTCATCTTGTGAGCTCATGCAGATAAGCTCATAATCAGTATTTTTCAAATATGTTTTTACTGTGTTTAGCAGTATTTGTAAATCATCTACTACCATTATCAGTTTTTTGTCCATCGGAATGTTCAGTGTCTGCTCATCTGTAGCGTCTAATTTTGCCATTGCTCCCGATTTATGCTCTTGATGAAATATTGCTGTTTGAATGTCAAGAGTTAGCATTGATACATGCACCAAAAAGTCTGATACAAGAAACTTTGTAGCTTCTATGTCATCTTTTTTCATGGTATTTACATATTTCATCCATTCTGCCGCCAGTTCGGCAGCATGGATTTTCTTGAGCCCTATGCATATATCTATTAAGATTTTAAAGTATTTTTCACTATCGTCTGCTGCTAAGGCTTCTTGAATTATTTCCTCCTGAAGCAGAAATGTTTCGACAAAGTTAAAAAGCTCAAAAATATACTTTTTAGTTATGTCTAAGTTGAAAATCGCTGTCATATGTTCACTTTTCATTATCTTGCCCCCCGAAACCAATATCGTGTTGCCGATATCGTACTATTACTCAACTCACATTATAGTGCATATGTCTAATTAAATACAAGTAGAAATTATGACAGCTTTGAGCAGTTCGTCCACAGCCCGGCGGCTTGGCGGTTTTGTGCCTTGAGTCATTACAGCGCCTGCGGAAGCAGCTATTGAAAGAGCTGCTGCGTCTTGAAGATTCATCCCGATGCTGAAGGCATATACCAAAGCGCCTACCATGCTGTCGCCGGCGCCTACCGTAGATAAAGCGTTTACCCGTAAACCCGGCGCATACAGTTTTTCATCTTTTGTTATGAATAAAGCACCATCCGCACCCATTGACAATGCAACCAGCGTTACTCCCTGCCGGATCAGCTCCAGGCAAAGCCCGGCACATTCTTCAACGGAAATATCACCGGATTTGCCAAAATATTGCATTAGCTCAAACTTATTGGGCTTGATATAATCGGGCTTTGCCGATAGTGCAAGACTAAAGGCTTCGCCGTCCGTATCAAGGAAAACTGTCGCTCCTTTTTCCTTTACTGATGCTGTAATTCTTTTATAGATGTCGATATCAGCCCCATGAGGCAAGCTACCGGCAAGCACAAATGTTGTGCCGGGTTTTGCGTAACTTAAGAGTTTATCAATAATGGCATTGGTTTCAATTTGTGTAACGGTAGCTCCCGGTTCGTTAAACTCCGTAATTCCGATAGCTCTGTTTAATACCTTCAGATTCGTACGCGTCGGATGTTTGATGGTCACAAAATCAGTCTTGATTTGTTGGTCTTGAAGCATTGTAATGATTTCCTTACCTGTGCCTCCGCCGAGAAAACCGGTTGCCGTTGAGTCCCCGCCAAGTGCCGCAATCATTTTTGATACATTGATGCCTTTACCTCCCGCATCGAGTACAATGTTTTCCAGCCTGTTCAGCCCACCCGGTTTCAGAGTGGCGATTTCGGCTGTTTTGTCGATTGCGGGATTCATAGTGACGGTGATTATCATTTTATCTCCCAAGATTGTATTTTATCTCCTAAGATTGTATTGCACAATTACTTAACTTATATTATAGTGCATAGATATATAAAAATACAAGCAAACAAAACAAATTCATTCATATTTCAAATAAGATAAGGAATATACGGTGTCTAGTATGAGAGGTTTAGCATTAGAAGGTGGTGGAGCAAGAGGTGCCTACCATATAGGCGTAGCACAGGCTCTGATGGAAAATGGTTATGAGTTTGACGGCTTCGTCGGCACATCAATCGGGGCAATCAATGCAGCAATATTGGCACAGGATGAATTAGATACTGCATTTGAAGTGTGGCAAAATATATCAATGGATAAAATATTTGATCTAAATGAGAGATTTATAAATTTAATTGAGAAACGTATAACAGTACCTGATTCTGAATTACCATTTTTAATCAAAGAGTTATTAACAAAACTTATTAACGATAAAGGTATTGGTACTGATAAAATGAAAGATTTTCTTCGATTATACATAGATGAAGAAAAAATAAGAGCTTCAGGCAGAGATTTCGGACTTGTGACAGTTTGCTTAAATACCCTTAAACCACACAAGCTAATGATTGAAGATATCCCAAAAGGTTATCTGATCAACTATTTAATGGCAAGTGCGTCTTTTCCGGGTTTTCGTAATGAGATGATCGGTGACGCTTCATTTATAGATGGTGCTTTTCATGATAATTGTCCGTATAATCTGTTATGTGATATTGGATATGATGAAGTAATTGCTATCAGAACAAATGCACCCGGTATTTTCCATAAAATCAAGAATACAGATAAAGTGAAAGTAATATCTCCTGATGCAGACTTGGGTCACATAATGTTGTTTACACAGCATCGCAGTAAGAAGAATCTAGTCATTGGGTATTATGACGGCATGAATTATATACAGGAAAATAAGTTGAATAAATAAGGGCTGTTGCAAAATAACTGCAAGGCTGGGAGTTACAGACCACTAGGAATACTTTATGTTATTTTACAACAGCCCCAATGCTCAGTAATATACATTACATCATATGGAATTATCAGGCGACTTCGGGGTTTGGTTCCAGTTGCTCTATCAATATCTTCAGTATTACTGTGAATTGCCCGAAGTTAGCATAAATAAACGACCAATCATTGTTTAACCCTGCGACTTCCAAGCCATATGCCATTTTTGATAAATTGTTTTCTCCGATTATCGCCAGTTGTGACTTCAGCGCATGAAATGTCGTTATCAGTTGCATTATATCGTTATTTTTTATTGACTCACTGAGTACTGTCAGTGCTTTTTTAGCGTCCCTCCTGAATCGTTCAACATATTCCGGAACACTATTTCTGTAAAGCTGTGTCGTGTTGTTTGAATTTGTTAAATGTCTTGTATTTTTCTGAAAATGCTTGTCTCTGATATATTTATTCAAAATATTATTTATATGTCGCAAATCAATCGGCTTTGAGACAAAATCGTCAAATCCATGTTGCTTAAACATCATTTCGTTTTCCAACTGAGTGTTAGAGCTTAGCATGATTATTGTTCCCGAATATTCCATTGCCCGTAAATTGCGCGTTGTTTCCACGCCGTCCATCAGCGGCATCATATGATCCATGAAAATCACATCATACACAGCACCATTTCCCACTTTTTCTATGGTCTCGAACCCGCTGGCAGCAGTGTCTATTTCCAATCCATATGGCAATAGCAGGTCTGTTGCTACATATAAATTTGTACTCATATCATCAACGATCAGTACTTTCCCGTACGGCATGTATTCATGTTGAATCTGTATTTTCGAGTATGGTCCATCATTACTTTTTTTTGTTTGTGACATATAGATGCTATTCATTAATAAAACCTCACTTATAATAAATTAAAATTACTCTACTTCTTGCAAAACTGATTTAGCTTTCTATCCATCCCTGTTTATTCGTATTTTACGACCGGGCAATGAAAAAGTTCCATCTTCGATTAATGTATCATTTACCCACTCGATGATACGACATATCGTACTTTCACTTACCCCGTAGCTGGCTGCAACATGTGCATATGTTCTGTTTTCGCATGAATATTCAAGTGTAGCAAGCAGCATATCTTCCAGACACATCTTTGGCTTTGGTCCTCCCTTGGCGGTCATTTGCGTTTTCGCCGGTTGCAGTATTTCCAACATTTTATAAAAGGTAACCCTCCTTACTCCGGTTATACGGTGAAAATTTCCGTTTTTATAGTTTTTTATATTTTCATATTTCACAAAATCACTTCCTCTCTTTAATGAATTTGTTTGAAAAATGAGTTTTGCAAGAGTTCTATCAAAAGTATAAGGGATTCATAAACATGAATGTCAATAGGTTTTTTCAAAAAAAATTAAAAAATTTTTCAAAAAGACAACAGAGTGCTGAAAACCCTGATTTTATAAGGAAATTTTCTATTATTTAAATTTAATGATCTTGACTTAAGTGAAAAATGTTGTTGAAAAATTGTAGTTTTTCTTATAAAAACCTTAAGGTACCTTAAAGTTTATGTGATATAATGCAATAATATTACACGAAGGAGAACGTTGTGCCTGAAGTGTAACGAAAGGAATGATCATTATAATGCTTGGTGTGATTGTTAATACCGTGGCAATAATTATAGGCGGACTAATTGGTTTACTGGTAAAAAAAGGTGTACCGGAGAGATTTTCGACGGCAATCATGACGGGTATTGGTCTGTGTGTAGTTCTTATTGGTATTTCCGGTGCTCTGCAAGGAGAAAATGCTATAATAATGGTCATGTCCATTGTATTCGGGGTTGTTACGGGAACGGTATTAAAAATCGACGATCATTTGAATTCTCTTGGCAAAAAACTGGAAAACCGTTTTTCTCCTAAAGAAGAAAACAGCGAAAAGACCCATGTGCCTATAGCGCAAGGATTTGTTACCGGTTCGCTTTTATTTTGTATCGGCGCAATGGCAATAGTCGGTTCAATCAACTCCGGTTTGACAGGTGACCATACAATGATATACACTAAGTCTATGATTGACTTTATTTCCGCAGCAATGATTGCGGTAACTCTGGGTGCCGGTGTAATATTCTCCGCATTTTCCGTCCTGATCTATCAAGGCACGCTGGTATTATTAGCGCAGCTACTCCGTCCATTACTGGATAATCAGTCAATGATCGCAGAGATGAACTGTGCCGGTTCAATAATAATTTTAGCACTCGGATTAAATCTCATTGGTATAACAAAAATAAAAGTAGCAAACTTCCTGCCTGCGATAATTTTCGCGCCTTTAATAACCGCATTGATACATTGGATAATGTAGGATCAAGCCTACTAAAATACAAAATAAATTAAAGGAGAAGTAATCATGTTAAAAGGTATACCTAGTATTATTACACCGGAATTGCTGAAAATTCTGATGGAGATGGGGCATGGTGATGAGATCGTTATCGGAGACGGGAATTTCCCTGCTGCTTCAATAGCAAACAGACTTGTCCGTTGCGACGGACATGGTGTTCCCGAGATATTGGATGCGATTTTACAATTGTTTCCGCTCGATCAATATGTTGAAAAACCTGTTTCATTGATGGCGGTTGTTCCGGGGGATGATACACCCACACCTGTTATTTGGGATACATATGAGAAGATAATTGCAAAATATGAAACCGCGAAAATTGAATATGTAGAAAGATTTGCCTTTTATGATAGAGCAAAATCAGCCTATGCGGTTGTCGCTACAGGCGAGGGTGCGATATACGCCAATGTAATACTAAAAAAAGGTGTCATTAAAGAATAGGCAGCATAACGTGACTTGATTTGTAATTATTTGATACAGTTTTTTTATACATTATGTGGTATTTTTAGTTGACAAAGAAGTATATAGCTGGTATTTTACTTCTATCATAAGTGAAATCTTAAAGACATGTACATCTTTAAGAACACAATAATATTGGAGGGATATGCGTGCTCGAAAAATTTTTTAAACTGGAGGAAAACAAAACTGACGTCAAGACAGAAGTAATAGCAGGTCTGACCACATTTGTGACCATGGTCTACATACTGGCTGTCAACCCCGGCATTCTCAGCGTTACCGGAATGGGCTTTGGAGGTCTGTTTACAGCCACAGCTCTAATGTGTATTCTGGGTACGGCAACCATGGCACTGCTTGCCAGATATCCGTTTGCTCTTGCACCGGGTATGGGACTTAACGCTTTCTTCGCATATGTGGTAGTATCACAGGTCGGATGGTACACAGGACTATTCCTGCTTGTCATACAAGGTATACTCTTCATGTTACTTGCGCTGCTTAAGTTTCGTGAAAAAATCTTCGAAGCGATTCCGAAGAACCTGAAACTCGCAATTGGTGTAGCGATTGGTCTGTTTATAGCGCATATTGGTTTTCAAAATGCAGGATTCATCGGTCCCCATCCGGCAACACTCGTATCACTCGGCAACATCAAAGCAGTGCCGACAGTGCTGTTTATGATCGGTCTGATACTATGCGGTATACTCATTACACTGAGAATCAAAGGCGGGCTGTTCCTTGGTATTCTCGGTACATATGTCATTGGTCTAGGGGCTCAACTTGTCGGAATTTACAAACCCGGTGAGCATGGCTATTCCTTGATCCCGACGGGGTTGGTTTCACTGCCGCCGTCTCTGGCTGAGGTCAATCTGGTCACGAACTTTGACATGGTCTTTAATGAGGTTGGCGGATTTGCTGAAATCGGCGTCTTTACAATTTTCACGCTGTTCCTTGTACTTTTTATAGTTGACGTACTTGATACTGTAGGCACAGTCATCGGTGTTTCGGAAAAAGCCGGATTTGTGTCTGAAGACGGGAAGCTCCCGCGCGTAGGACGTGTATTGTTCTCGGATGCTGTAACGACCACAGTCGGCGGATTCCTCGGAACATCCACAACTACAACCTACATCGAATCCGCATCGGGTGTGCAAGCAGGCGGAAGAACCGGTCTAACAGCGTTAACAACAGCGGCTCTGTTTACGTTAGCTTTGTTCTTCTATCCGCTATTCTCTGTTATCCCTGCGTTTGCGACGGCACCGGCACTGGTTATAGTCGGGCTGTTTATGTGCGGTGGTCTGATATCTAAAATTGATTTCAGTGACATGAATTTTACAGAGGCATTCCCTGCATTTATGGTCGTAATTCTTATGCCGCTCACATACAGCATAAGTGATGGTATCGTATTTGGTGTTCTGTCATATGTTCTCTTGAAAGTACTGACAGGCAAAGTAAAAGATGTCTCGATCGCAATGTGGATCATGGCAGTTGTATTTGCAGCTAAGTTGATTTTTAGTTAGCTCGTTTTGCAAAGATGAAGTAAAATAAAGTATAAATATAACAGGGGTTTGCGCCCCTGTTATGTTTATTGAGGATATTTTTTCAAAAAGTTCTATAATGATGCGAGGCAGTCCATGTTCAGAACCAGTACGGGTTCGTCGGTTTTCTCACGTTTTGCAATCTTGCTGATGTATTGTGATGATCCGGCATGTTCCTTTTCACTCATGAAATTCTCATCAAAGCGGGTGATGTGCTCAACAGCGAGAATCTCATCTACAATGATTCCGCGTTTAACATCATTTACTTCTGTAACGATCATCATACTGACTGCATCCTTATCGTCTTCCTTGCCCATGAGGTAATGACCTGAGCCAAATAGTGCGAGCATGTCGATGAGTTCGATCATTTCGCCCCGTGATTCCGTGATTCCGGGGCTGTGGGGCGCTGCGTCAACTATTGGTGTTATTTCGCCCAGGATTTCGATTGAAAGTACATATCTACTGTTTATACTGTAGGCTTGACCGCTAAGAGAAAACAAAATCCAGGGGAAATCGCTTTCAGCACGTTCCAATTCAATCTCAACATCAATCGTTTCATTCAGCTTTTTGAGCATGCTGGCATCGGGATACTTCAATTCCAAGGTCTCAATAAGGCTTTTCAGAAAAGCGTTATCGATATCTGTGTGCTCCAGTTTGTCAACAAACTCATTGATTACAGCATTTGCAATTAGATTTGGTGTGTCACCCATAATTATTTATATTCCTTTCATGTATTTTAAACTAAACCTCATTATACAACAAAACCGGCAATGAAGTGGTGAAATAATTATGAACACCGCTCTACAGACACCCGATAAAGTGTACTATTGAAATTAAAACCGTGACGTGCTATAGTGTATTTAATTGTAAATTGATTAAGTGAGATATGCTGTGATGAAAGAAAACCTGAAAACTGTATTTATTGTAGATGACGAACAGACTAACTTAAAAATAGGAGCCGGCGCACTCTCTGAGCATTTTAATGTTTTCACATTCAATTCGGGTGCTAACCTGATGAAAAGGCTGGAAAAACAGATACCCGACCTTATTCTTCTGGATGTGCAAATGCCTGAAATGAATGGTTATGAGGCTATAAAAATACTTAAAGAAAATGAAAAGACAAAAGATATTCCGGTCATTTTTCTGACAGCAAAAAGTGACTCCGACAGTGAACTTATGGGGTTGTCACTGGGCGCTATTGACTATATTATAAAGCCGTTTTCACCACCTCTTCTATGTACACGAATTGAAATACACTTGCTGATTGAGTCCCAAAAAGAAGAACTCCGGAACTTTAACAACAACTTACAGAAAATGGTTGAGGAAAAGACAAAAAACGTTGTTGAGCTGCAACATGCTATACTCAATACAATGACTAAACTTGTAGATCGCAGGGATGATATCACCGGGGCACACATTGAAAGAACAAAGCGATATATGGACGTCTTGTTAAAAGAAATGCAAAAGCATCCTCTATTCAGTGACGAGCTGAAATCCATAAATATTCACGAAGTTGTTCAATCAACACAACTTCATGATGTAGGAAAAATCTCAATAAGAGATGAGGTGTTGTTGAAACCGGGCAAGCTTACCGATGAAGAGTTTGAAATAATCAAAACGCATACCACGATCGGTGAGGAAATAATCAAGGATATTCAGCAGGAAACAACAGATCATGCTTTTTTGGAATATGCTAAAATATTTGTCGGCTATCATCATGAAAAATGGAATGGTTACGGATACCACAGAGGGTTGAAGAAAAATGACATACCGTTACTGGGCAGAGCGATGGCTATCGTTGATGTTTATGATGCGCTTATATCCGACAGACCATATAAAAAGAGCTACAGTCACGAAAAAGCGGTTTCAATTATCACTGAGGAAAAAGGAAACCATTTTGACCCTGATATTGTAGATATATTCCTTAATATTTCCGAAGAGTTCAGGGAAATAGCGATGTTTCAGGGAGGATAAGATCGAGATGAGCGATTTAGTCCCTGCGAAAACTTATAGTTCGGATGAGTTGGAAGCTATCGCGGATATACTTTTTGAGTATATGCGCGATATGATATATGATTCTCCGAATGCTTATCTGGATACGGATAAACTTCCCAAAGAGTTCGAAAATGTCGGTTACGGTTTGACTTTTTTATTTGAGAAAATAGTTGAATCAAAAGATTTTGCACATGAACTGGCGAGCGGTAATATAAATACAGAAATTCCTCCGGCGGACAATGCGATCTCAGCTCCGCTGAAAAAACTTCATTCATCATTTTCACATCTCTCATGGCAGGCTCAACAGGTGGCTAACGGCGACTACAGCCAACGGGTGGACTTTATGGGAGATTTTGCTGACGCATTTAATAATATGATCATTCAATTGGATGAGCAACACAAAAGCAATATTGCCGAGAAGGAAAATCTTTTAAAAGCCATTGACGAGATCACAGCACTTCAGAAATCACTTGAATATGTAAATCAGGCTCAATCGGCATTTTTAGCGACCATGAGTCATGAGATACGTACACCGATGAATGCGGTTTTAGGTATGGCTGATCTGGCTCTCCGGGAAGATATGTCACTCACCGTCAGAGATTATCTCAACACGATAAGACAGGCAGGAGTTAATATCCTGAGTATAATAAATGATATATTGGACTTTTCAAAAATAGAAAGCGGCAGTATTGATATTGTTGAAATCGATTACCACCTTTCAGCTTTGATAAACGATGTAATTCACATAGTAAAGGATAGGGCATATAAGTCTAATTTGCGCTTTATTGTCAATGTTGATAATAACCTGCCTAATGAGCTTACCGGCGATAGTAAGAGAATCCGGCAGGTGCTTTTGAATGTTCTCAGTAATGCTGTCAAATATACTGAAAAAGGGTCTGTTTCTTTTTTAATAACCGGCACTAAAACAGATGAAAATAATGTTACATTAACAATAAGAATCACGGATAGCGGCATCGGTATATCAAAAAAGGATATTGCCGTTTTATTTGAAAAATTTACAAGATTTGATCAAGAAAAAAATGTTAATGTTGAAGGTTCGGGACTGGGGCTTTCAATTGTAAAAGGAATATTGGAATCAATGAACGGGACAATAGATGTGGAGTCTATCGTGGGCGAAGGAACGACCTTTATTATTGAGTTGAATCAAAAAGTACGGAGTACTGAAAAAATTGCCTTCGTTGCGAACTCAAAAAAAATAAAAGCTCTCATATTTGAGCGACGACAGGCATGTATTGATTCGATTGTTCAAACCATGGAAGGGCTTGATATCGGGCATAAGAATGTAACAACGACATATGATTTCTTTAAGGAAATTAAAAACGAAACATATACACATATTTTTCTTTCATCGGTTTTATATGAACGCGTAAAAAGTGAATTTCCGGAAATAAAGACGAAGGCGAAGCTGGTTCTTATAACAGAATATGGGGAAACAGTATCTGATCCTAATGTTAGAATTCTAACTACACCGATATTTTCGATACCTATAGCAAACTTGTTTAATGAAGAATCAAATGATAAAGATGCCGATATGGTCAAAGAGGAGCCGCAAATACCGGTTGCTCCGGACGTAAAGGTATTAAGTGTAGATGATACTAGAACGAATCTCATTGTTTTTCAAGGGTTTCTGAAACCCTATCTGGTACAGGTAACATCGTGCATGAGTGGTCCGGAAGCAATCGAAATACTGAAAAAAGAGCATTTTGATATAATCTTTTTGGATTATATGATGCCTGAGATGAATGGTATACAGACACTGAATGAGATTAAATCAATGGTCACAGACTATCCCTACTTAGAAAAAATTCCGGTTATTTCATTATCCGCAAATGCTATGCTCGGAGCAGATAAAATGTTCATAGAAAGCGGTTTTGATGATTATTTATCCAAACCGATAAATGTGAGTACCTTACATGATTTGCTGATAAAATGGATTCCACAGCATAAATGGTCAGGTGGCAACACTGATTCTGCTGAAACCACCGAACCCCCCGAAACTTCTGACATAACAGAATGTTGGGGACGTGCCCCTGAGCGTCCCGTACCCGAAATCGATATTCGCGGGATAAACACCAAAAAGGGACTTTCCGTATCAGGAAGTGTTAAGGATTATTTATACCTTCTTTCGATTTTTTTGGGCGACGGTTTGGATAGAATCAAGGAAATCAAATCCAGTTACGAGGAAAATAACATTCCGCTGTTTGTCATATATGTCCATGCTTTAAAAAGCGCTTCAGCAAATATTGGTGCTGATAAACTGTCCGGCTTTGCAAAAACGCTGGAGGATGCCGGAAATGATGGCAATATTGATTATATCAATGAACATATAACGCAACTGATATTTGATTATAAAGAGCTTCTAAATGATATCAACGCTTTTTTGATTGATAACAGAGGGGATAATTCCGAACCGGTGAATATTGATGAAATTAAAGATGAACTGAAACTCTTGAGAAAAGCAATTGATGAGTTTAACTCTGCTGTTATTTCGGATACAACAAACGTGCTGCGAGATTATGCTACGCCCGATACAGATACAGGAAAAGTAATAGAAGAAATATTAAAAAATGTCTTAAACGGAGACGATGATGAAGCGATAAGTTTGATTGATTCTCTGTTATGAAATACGTAAAAAATAATGAATATTCACAAAAAAGGTTGAATATTCATTATTTATTTGATAATATACACTTCCGACTGTGGCGCAGTATCCTAGTCAGATCTGCCGTCTACCAGGAAGGGTCTAAAAATCCTTTAAAGGGCATATCGTTGAAACCCCTTGTGCTTGCTTCATACGCCCAGTTTGGGGTGGGTGCTGGGGGGAAGAATGGGTTTTCCATTCTTGCGTTTTCAGGGCGTTC
>Ga0209737_10001367_pt1 | contig 17682 bp, 14 predicted proteins | sample TergutCu122P3_FD_187284 | JGI IMG/M metagenome (GOLD analysis project Ga0209737, IMG submission 187284) | Cubitermes ugandensis P3 segment gut microbial communities from Kakamega Forest, Kenya - Cu122 P3 (SPAdes) (version 2) | ecosystem: Host-associated > Arthropoda: Insects > Digestive system...
AAAGTTATTTTTGCACCTGTAAACATAACTTTTATTTATGATCTCAAAAGCCATTTCCATTTTCAAACAATCCATTAACGATTACCATCAATCTGATTGTGTCAATCATCCCATACAAAACCCTTATTCCACAGGAAGTTTAGAGGCATTGCTCTATCACAAAAACTGGATTGATGCCGTGCAATGGCATCTCGAAGACATCATCCGCAACCCGAATATTGATCCTGTGGAAGCCTTGAAAATAAAACGCAGAATTGACGTTTCCAATCAGGAAAGAACTGATATGGTAGAATATTTGGACTCCTATTTTTTAGATCTATACAAAGATGTAAAAATTGATGCGGATACGCCGCTCAATACGGAAACTCCCGCTTGGGCATTCGACCGGCTCTCTATTTTAGAACTCAAAACCTACCACATGGAACAGGAAGTAAAGCGTACGGATGTTTCAGCAGTACATATTCAAAAATGCCAAGAAAAACTGAATGTACTTCTACAACAAGAAATAGACCTATCCACTGCCATTGAACAATTATTGAGTGACATTGCCGCCGGAAGAAAAAAGATGAAAGTATATAAACAGATGAAAATGTATAATGATCCGAATTTAAATCCAGTACTATACAATAATGGAAAAAATTAAAATTCCCATAAAAAAAATCGGAAAATATTTGCGCGAAATTTCCGTAATCGTGATTGGTGTCGCCATTACCTTATTTGCAAGCTATTGGCTTAATCTTAGAAGCGAAAAAAGAGATGTGTCACTTTACATGGACGCCATAAAAATGGAATTAGAAGAAAATATAAAAAAAATTGATGATGAAATGGAGTTTTTCCAACAAGAGGCTGCATATAGTGATTACCTGCTCTCGAATGATAAAAAATCGTTAAGTTTGGATACGATCGTTGCTAACTTTGGAAATAATATATGGTATGTTGAGATTCCTTCTTTCTATACTGATGCCTTTGATATGTTTAAACTTTCCGGATTTATGCGCCTTATGGATGATAAAGAATTATTGCTTTCCATTTGGAAAGTCTATAGCCACTTAGACATCTTAACAAGCACATTTCAAGAGGCTTCTAAATGGAAAATTGATGAAATAAAGCAAGAAATGCTTATTAGATCGCAAGAAGGTCGATTACGGGATATATTCATGTATAACTATTATACTACCCCTTGGCCTCGTAATTTGCTTTACGATAGTGAAGTTACTTTGGAAATGCTGAGAGAAACCGTAAGGAAACTGGAAGAAGCGTTATAACTTATTAAATATGAGGAAAATTACATAATAATAATGTTTGAGAAGGTATTGGAGATGAAATGAGATTTTTTTGTAAACAGAAATAATATGGGTTTACATACACATATAAAACAAACAAAAAGCAACAAAGGAGGTTATGTATGAAAACCATTTTAATCCTCCGTTTCTCTGCCATGGGCGATGTGGCAATTGCCGCTTCTGTAATGAAAGAAATTGCAGCACAGCACCCTGAAATACACTTTGTGTTTGCTACACGCGCTTTTTTTGCTCCGTTTTTTGATAACATTCCTAATTTGGAGGTCTTTCCTGTTGATTTTAATGGAAGGCATAAAGGGCTTAAGGGACTTTTAAGACTTTATAAAGATTTAAATAGAAAGTACAAAATAGATGCTATTGCAGATTTGCACAATGTATTGCGCTCAAAAGTGATTATTTTATGCTTTCGCTTGTCTTTCAATAAAATAAAAATAGCTATAATAAACAAAGGAAGAAGAGAAAAAAGAGTTTTATGTAATGCAAATAATCCTAATAAAAAGCCTTTAGTGCCTACTTGGCAGCGTTATGTAAGTGTTTTTCAGCACTTAAGATTAAAAGCGCTCATCAATCCCATGGCCATTCCCTATTTACCGGAAAAAGTAAAGAAAATCGGAGTTTCGCCTTTTGCGCAACACAAAGGAAAAATTTATCCGCCTGAATTGATGGAAAAAGTATTGGAATTATTAAATGACAACTACGAAGTTTATTTGTTTGGTGGCGGCAAAAAAGAGCAAGAATTATGCGAAAAATGGCAGATAAAATACACAAACGTTCATTCTTTAGTAGGAAAAAAAACCTTAGTAGAAGAGCTTGAGCTTATTTCTACTTTAGATGTCATGCTGAGTATGGATTCTTCGGGAATGCACCTGGCTTCGCTTTGTAATATTCCTTGCGTTTCTATTTGGGGGACGACACATCCATATTCGGGATTCGTGGGGTTTGGACAAGAGAACAATCCGCAAATTCAGCTTGAGCTTCCTTGCCGACCTTGTTCGGTGTATGGTAGTAAACCTTGTCGCTATGGTGATTACAGGTGTCTGTATGGAATTGCACCGGAAGAAGTAGTTGAAAATTTTAAATATTGGCTTTCAAAGTAGAAATAAACGCCTCAACATCTGTTTCTGTCGTATCCCACGAAGTTACCAACCGAATTTCATGCACAGCCTCATTCCAAACATAGAAAAAGTGATGCTTGAGCATTTCTGTAATAAGCGCAGGAGGGAACTTTACCAAAATAATATTGGCTTCGGTGGGTTGTGTAAATTCAAAATTACCTACTTCTTCTATTTTACTCCGTAACAATTGCGCCATTTTATTAGCATGTGCGGCATTGGTTAACCATAAATTATTTTGAAAGTAAGCTAAAAATTGCGCAGCAGTAAATCGCATTTTTGAAAACAATTGCGTAGATTGTTTTCTTATATATTTCATATTTTCAGCTAATTCAGAACGAAAAGTGATAATGGATTCACCCATTAGCATCCCGTTTTTTGTGCCTCCGAAGCTGAGAATATCTACGCCACAATCTACCGTAATCTCTTTTAAAGAACATTGCAATGTAGCAGCGGCATTCGACAAACGAGCGCCATCAACATGCAGATACATTTTATGTTGGTGTAAAAATTGGGCTATTTTTTTTATCTCATCCGGCCTATAAATAGTGCCCAATTCAGTGACTTGCGAAATATATAATACTTTGGGTTGCGAATGATGCTCAAAACCAAAAGCGTGTAAAAAAGGCTCCAGCATTTCTACTGTTATTTTTCCATCTTTTGTGGGAATCGCTTTTAGCGCTGCGCCGGTCAAATATTCAGGCGCGCCGCATTCATCTACAAAAATATGCGCATTTTCCGGACAAAAAATGGCGTGAAACGGTTGCACACAAGCGCGCAATGCACAAATGTTGGCGCCGGTTCCGTTGAAAGTTGGAAAAATAGTAGCATTTTTACTAAAAATTTCTTCCACCTTTTTTTGCAAGGCATTCGAATAAACATCATCGCCATACGCGCAGACATGATCTACATTAGCTTGATGAATAGCTTCTAAAATGGCAGGATGTATGCCGGAGTGGTTGTCGCTTCCAAAACTTCTCATGTTATAATTTTTTCGGCAAAAATATTATTTTTGTCCCAAATTTGAAAATAGAAACTGAAGGATGGCTAACATTTATAAAACCAATAAAGTTTCCTCAAACAAACATTATACCAAGCGCGAAGAGGTAATGAATGTACTTACTCACTGGATAGGTACTATTATAGTGGCTATAGGATCGGGCTGCCTTATCACTTTAAGCGTATTATCAGGCTCAGTCACAAAAATCGCCTCTGTGTCTATATACTGTTTCTGCATGATAACGCTTTACTGCGCTTCTACACTCTACCATTTTGCGGAAAACGAAAGCGTAAAAAAGAAACTTAAAGTGCTTGATCATGCCTCTATCTATCTTCTGATAGCCGGCACCTATACGCCGTTTTTGCTTATTAATTTAAAAGGGAGTATCGGTATCATACTTTTTATAATTGTTTGGAGTATAGCTCTTTTTGGAATAATAGCCAAAATATTTTTTTTAAATAGATTTAAAAAAGTATCCTTAGCGGTTTATTTAATTATGGGGTGGATTATAGTTTTCGCAGTTAAGCCGCTCATTGCCACAATAAATATAACAGGACTTATTTTCATTGCTTTAGGTGGATTTTTTTATTCCGGCGGAGTATATTTTTATACTCGTAAAGATAAAGAATTCTACCACGGCATTTGGCACATTTTTGTTTTATTGGGAACTATTATGCATTTCTTTGCAGTTTTATACGGTTCTTTGCTTCCGATAAGGAGTGTATAGCGTAAAAAAAGTAACAAAATATTACATATATGAAGATTAATATCATCACACTGGGATGCTCTAAAAACACTGTAGATTCGGAAGTGATTGCCGCCAAATGGAAAGAAAAAGGGCACGAAGTGCTTTTTGAAAGTATCAAAAAATCGGATATTGTTATCATAAATACTTGTAGCTTTATTCACGATGCCAAAGAGGAATCTATTGAAGAAATTTTTATGCATATTGCTCGCAAGCAACGCGGTGAAGTGGGTAAAGTATTTGTAATAGGATGTTTAGCACAACGATATAAAGATGAACTAATAGAGATGATTCCTGAAGTGGATAGTATTTTTAGTTTTTCAGAATTACATAAATTGTTGGAAGAAAAAGATTTTGACTTATTAAAATCATTCAGCAGAATTGTTTCTACACCAAAACATTATGCTTATTTAAAAATTTCGGAAGGTTGTGATAGGGAATGTTCGTTTTGTGCCATTCCGTTGATTCGAGGCAAGCAAATATCGAAACCCATAGAAATGATTGTGCAGGAAGCGGAAATATTGGCACAAAACGGCGTTAAAGAACTTTTGCTCATCGCACAAGATTTAACTTATTATGGTATTGATATTTACCAACATCGAACATTAGACAAACTGATGCGCAAACTTGCAGCAATTAAAGATTTGGAATGGATTCGATTGCACTATGCTTATCCCATGGGATTTCCCTATGAAATCTTGAATGTGATGAACGAATTTTCTGTCTTCTGTCGTTATTTGGATATTCCATTACAACATATCAGCGATCCGGTGCTTAAAAGCATGAAACGTGGAAGTAATAAACAACAGATTTATAAGTTTTTAGAAACTATTAGAAATACTGTTCCTGAAATAGCATTGCGTACCACTTTAATTTCCGGCTATCCTGTTGAAACCCGAAAAGAACATCATGAATTGGTAGAATTTGTTAAAGAAATGCGTTTTGAACGTCTGGGCGTTTTTGCCTATTCGCCCGAAGAAGGCACTGCCGCTTTTGAACTCGGCGATCCTGTAAAAACAAAAGAGAAAAATCATCGCGTAAAGGAAATTATGGAACTGCAAGAAACTATTTCATTGCGACATAACCAAAAGAAAATCGGAAAAGTGATGCGCGTTTTAATAGATAGAAAAGAAGACGATTTTTATGTAGGACGCACAGAATTTGACTCTCCTGAAGTGGATAATTTAGTATTTGTGAATGCAGATAAAAAGCTTAATATTGGGAAATTTTATCCGGTTTTGGTTAAAAAAGCAGAGAGTTATGATTTATTTGGTGAGGTGATACATTCATCCAAAGTGATTTAAGTTCTAATTATAAAAAATCAAAAGAAATATAAAAATATCACTTTTTTTCACATTAAAATAAAGATTTAACATAAAAACATCAAACATAAAAAAAATAATGTATTTTTGCACGCTAAATAAAAAATGAAAAAACCTTAATTTATTAACCAAATTTATTTATTATGAAAAAAATGTTATTTGTTTTAGGATTATTCCTATCATGCGCATTCATGTATGCGCAACAGGCTAGCCTCACTGATGCAGCAAAGCCGAAACTCAACCACGAGAAACAATCTACGTTGAAAAACGTTTCTCCTGAGAACGTGGTGCCGAGGGAGCATTTGCCGGTAAGGAAATCGGATCAACCAACAAAACCGAATTCTGTATCACAATTATCCGATGCAAAAGCGCACTTTGTTCCTGAAACCAGAGCAGTTATCTTCTCGGAAGGATTTGAAGGTACAACAATGCCTAATTTGCCCACCGGATGGACAAAGTCGTCATCAGCAACAAACTGGAAAACTATGGACGATTTTGCGAATGAGCCTGCTTTAGGAGACCCTTTCCCTGCCCACACAGGTACAAGAATGATGGGAAATGTTTGGAACACCCCAGGACCGAACTGGGCATTTAGTCCCGGATTTGCGCTTGTAGCCGGAAATACTTATACGATAAGTTTCTGGTGGAACGCCATGGGTTATCCAATGTATAGTGAGCCTGACGATTTTGAAGTACGGATCGGTACTACTCCTACCCCCGGCGGTATGAGCGGAGCACATCAAGTTTTTAAACATCCCAACATTGTTTACAATTTTGATTTTGTATGGCGAAACCATACCACAACTTTTACGCCTACTACAAGCGGAACCTTTCACTTAGGTTTTCTTGATCTTCGTCCAACTATATATGGTGAGTGGGGACTTTGTATTGCTATTGACGATATTTTGATCACAGGTGAAGATGGTCCCAATCCCGATTGCGACCCTGCAACTAACTTAAACATTGCTTTTGCAGACGATTGCAGCAAAGCTACTTTAACCTGGAATGAGCCTGCAAAAGGGAAATCTACACTTTTGTGGGATAACACAAATATTAATATACCTGTTTCAGGTAACAATGGATTAATTTCAACCCACTGGTCAGGTAGTAATAACTGGGTTTATACTGCTGACGATTTTGATGCAGACGGAGCGTGGACTATTGAAAGAGTGATATCGCAAGGATTTTCAAATGCTCCTTCCCCGCTGCCAACAAAATTCGCTATTGTTATTTATGCGAATAATGCAGGTAAACCGGGTACTGAAATTTATCGAAACAATTCAATTAATGTAACAGATGGCGCAGACCCTGTGATAAACCTTCCAACACCATTTACTTTACCCGGTGCAGGGAAGTACTGGATTTCCATAGCCGGCACTTATGACGTAAATACACCCGGAAACGTGGATGATTATCGTTGGAATGTGTATAGCGGAACAACAGGAGTAGGGATAAATTTCCATTTACATGATCCTGCCAATTTATTTGGAATGGGAACAGCATGGTTTGACGCTGGTCCTGTGGTGAGTCCATTAAAGTCAATGTATTTCAAAATTGAAGGCACAAGCGGAGGTCCAATACCAGGTGATTATGCTTACAACGTTTACAGAGACGGCACAAAACTTAATGCAACCCCTATCACAACACCCACTTTTGAAGATAATACTTTTACTGCCGGTGTAGAATATACCTGGTCGGTGAAAGTAGCTTGCGAAGGCGGCGGAGAATCTGCTCCGGTATCTAAAACCGATATGTGCGATAACGGCGATTGCAACGGACCAACTAATTTGAATGTTGCTTACAATGCTCCTACTTGTAATGAAGCTGTATTAACATGGACAGCGCCGGCAGCTAAAGGTGCTGAAGCAGTTATTTTTGATAATGTTGAAGGACATACGGCTTGGACAATAAACTCTCCCGGTTCAATTCCATGGTCATACTATAATGGAAATGGCGGCAGCACTTACGGAGCTGCAGCTTGGACTTTCCCCGGATCAGGTTCGCCAATGGCTTTTATTGTGTTTAATCCGACGCAAACTACCCCTCCTGTTACAGATTTTCCAGCATACTCCGGCTCACAGTATTTTGCATGCTTTAATCCTATGTCGGGATTGGCAAACGGATGGATTATCAGTCCTGAATTTTCTTCAGTAGAATCCGGTGCAACTATTTCTTTCTATGCGAGATCTCTTACAAATCAGTATGGTGCAGAAAGATTCAAAGTTTCAATTTCTACAACAGGAAGCGCGCATAACAATTTTACAACAGTGATTTCTCCCGGAAATTATGTAACAACTACCGAATCATGGGTGCAATACTCATATACTATCCCTACAAATGCCAAATATGTGGCTATCACTTGTGTAAGCGATGATGCTTTTGCTTTATTTATTGACGATATCGCTATTAGTGGTATTAATGGCGGAACTACCCCCTTACTTTATAATGTTTACAGAGATGGCGTACAAATAGGAACTTCAACTACAACCACATTTACAGCACCTATTCCTGATCCAACTGCAGCATACACTTGGTCAGTGAGAGCTGTATGTGAGGGAGGTGGTTTGTCTGCAGCAGCAAGCAAACCTATGGATCCTTGCGGTAGCCTTGAGTGCGACCCTGTAACTGATATAAACCTTACAGTAGTAGCCGGTGGCATTCGTGTATGTTGGACTATGCCTACTAAAAAACCGGAAGTTACTATTACTCAAAGCCACGCTGCCGGAACAGGCGTTATTGGTTCAACTGGTTCGCTAAGTTTTGGTGTGTATAACCGCTTCAGACCTGAAGATTTAGTTGCTGTTAATAATGGTGAACTTACGAAATTTGTCTTTATTCCCGGTATGGGAGATACGCAAGGAGGAGTTCCACGCCACGATTATACTATAAGAATCTATCAAGGCGGAACATGGGGTCCTAATGCTTCTGATCGCAATCCCGGTACATTAATTTTTTCACAAGCATTGAATAATAGTGAATTAGATTTTGATTCAGGTATGGACAATATTATTACTCTCAATGAGCCGATAATCATTGATGCAACTAAAGAACTGTGGATTGGCTACTGGTGTCAAGCAACTTCACCGGGAGGATATCCTGCTCTAACCGATATAGGACCAAGGAAATCCGGTCTCGGTGATGTTATGAATTTTCAAGGCTGGACAACTCTTTATGATGTATTGTCCAGTTCTCCCTACAATTGGTACATGCAAGGTAAAGTACAAGTAAGCATACCTACCGTAAACATTTACTTCAATGGTACTAAAATAGCTAATGAGATTGAAGGCACTTGCTGGCAACATGCTAATCCTCCTCTCCCTGCCAATGTTCCATATCCTTGGTGTTATCAAGTAGAAGTAAATTGTGTAAACGGAGCTACTTCCCCCATGTCAGATTGTGAAAACTATGTGAGCATCAAAGAAAATGTAAAAACAGGATTCTCTATTGCTCCTAATCCGGCAACAAACAGCATCACTGTTTCTGCAGAAAATAACTTCCATACTATTGAAGTAGTTAGCTTCTTAGGTCAAACTGTTCTTGCGCAACCTAATGCAGGAAATGCAACTACCTTAGACGTATCTAACCTAACTAACGGTGTTTACTTCGTTCGCATTATTTCTGACAACGGAACAAGCGTTAAGAAATTTGTAAAACAATAATACGCAAATAATTTGTAGGGATAGGCACCGTCTATCCTTACATTATACCAAAGGCTCTTCTTTCGAAGAGCCTTTTTTTGTATTATTATCAAAACACCTTTACATCTTTATCATACACTACTATTTTCTTGCTAATTTGGTGAACTGTGGCGATGCCGGCTTGATACAACTCCTTTACCAATTTTTTTTGAATGCCATAGCAGCAACTCCCAAATAAAAATAATGGTTTTTGAATTCAGGAAAGTACGTTTTAAAAAGTTCTACACGTGCGATAAGAGCCTCAATATTAATATTATCTGGCTTAGCATTATATTTTACCTCAATAATGGCTGCTTTTTTCCATTGTATAAAAAAATGTCATATTCTGCTTCTACTGTGCGATCTGCTCCTTTAATATTTGATTAGTTTCGGCAAACATTGCTTTAATATCGTCCCAAGTATTTTTTTTCTTTTCGTTCATAGTTTTTTAGATTTAGTGGTCAATGATAAATGATTAATTATTGCACAAAATATATTAATTTCCTTATATTCAGCACATTGAAATTGCATAAAAAATGCCGCCTAATATTTTATTTTGTAATAATCAATCGTTTGGTAGCCATTTGGTTATTTTCCGAATACATTCTTACAAAATACACGCCACTTTCAAATTTACTCAAATCATTAATTTCCAGGTAGTCTTTAATATTATTATATTCGACTAATTTGCGTCCTTGCAAGTCATAGAGCTCTATGCGAATAAGCCCGTCGCCTTTGATGGTAAGACTGTTGTTTGCCGGATTTGGGAATATTTGGAAAATATCCGCTTGAGCTTCGTTAATACCTACGCAATCTATTTCAATACTAATTCCTTCTGTTAATTCTGATTCTTCACAATGTTCATAAACAGCGGCTACTTGATAAACGTATGTCCCGTTGTCAGGTACTGCATCACGATGTTCGGTAACAAAAGGTAATACTGCAGTGAGCGCTTCTCCATCACGATAAATATTGTACATTAACAACACTCCGTCAATATTTTCGGGGGTCTCCCAACGAATAACAGCTATACACTCATCAGCATCTCCCGACGGATTCACCGGTGTTTCACAGAGTATGGGTATAATTTCCTCTGCCTCAACTTGCACTATATAAGGTATATATTGATTTCTTGTTACCACAATATCCACTAATCCTCCCGAAGTAATAGGCGGATTTAACGGAACAAGGGCAACACCTACTGCATCGGCAACAGCTATTCCGTGCAATATGCCGTCTTTTGAAATAGCTACATAAGAGCCCGGAACAGCCATTACTTCATAAGAATCTGTTCCGATATGTATAACGGGCATGTGAGAAACATCATTTTCGCTGGCTTGTCCGTTATATGGCATTAAAGAGCCGTCACCTAATACGTTGTAGGCTTCCCAATAGTATAGAGGACTTGGGGTGTGTACAGTATATCCCGGATTGGTATGGGCGTAAGTTACGGATAAGTTACCACCGAAAACGTGAGAAGATAAGCAGTTAAAGTCAGCATCACGGAACATAAAATCATATACTCCGGTTTTTGTATTATTTTCATCCGGTGTTGCCGGCGGCATCGCATAACTGTTAATAATGCCGGAGTAAGCGCCAACACTAAAATGGAAGTCACAAGCCCACCAAGAGAGAGGCGCTGAGCCAATATAGCCTACTGCGCCTTTCTTTTCTGCACGTATCATGGCTTCTCCAAAACATTCATTATAACCAAAATCGGCTGCTAAGCAACAGTTGCCCATAGCCACAAAATATTTATTCAAATTGGTTAAAGTACTAACTTGTGAAGTGGTATAAGAAGGAGAGTTCCAGGATTTCTCATCGCAATGCGCCGTATAATTGGCAAATCCAACATTATTAAGATGGGCATAACATCCTGTATATGGTGAATTCAAATATTTGTGAACATTAGCATAACCATACGCTGTATTGTAGTAATTATCAGCGGCATAACTGATTTGAGGTTGTGCCAGTCTGGTATTCCAATAAGGATCAGCGCCTGCAATAAGCAAAACATTATCCAAATAAGTGGGATCAGCAAATTGATATTGTTCATAGTACAATATTTTTTCGATGATATTTTCCAACTGTGTAGTTGTTTGCGCCGACATACGACTATAATACATTTCAGGGAAATAGTCTCCGTCCACAGTAGCATAATATAAATCCGTTGACCTATGATAATCAGTATGAGGATTTGAATGAGCAACTCCAAGCCCACTTGCCGGCACTTGCGGCGTATCGCCTACGAAAATGATAAAGGTTGGCGCTGTTCCGTTGGTTGCGCCTTCGTTATATTTATTATGACAGAATGTTTTAATGTCGGCTACCGCTGTTCCTATTTCATCGGTATAATTAACATCCATATAGAAACCTTTTTTGGTTTTCCATTCAATCCAAGGCTGTAAGGTTGCTTCAAACATACGGTCGGCAATCACTAACATATGAACAGGATTAGAGTATAAATCAGGACGATCATCATATACATCTCTGGTTACCCCACTGTTGAAAACAACATTGTATAGGTTTTTAAAATATGGACTAAAAGTATTTACATATAATTCTTCGGTCTTTTTTTCATCACCGTTTTCAAAAATCACTTCGACCTCTATGTCATTATATACCATTATAGAATGAGCAAGCGGATTATATTGTACAGGGTAAATATCAATCATCCCGATAATAATACCGCGCATGGTTCCCAAAATGTTTACTTCAACCATAGAAAAATTGTTATATTCATCTATTTGGTAAGCCTTTTCATCATACACAAAAGGAACATCGCTCGGATCTTTATCTTTGCTTACATCGGGTTGGCGAGGAAAGAGTGTATGAAAGCCGTATTCTTCTAAATTATACTCAGTGGCTGTAAATTTTTTTACCACAATTTTTGGCGTAGCGCCTACAGGAACAGCAATCATTCTTTTGAAAACAGGTAATTGAGGCATTCCTATCTCGCCGGCAGGATACGCTCCGGTAATAGTTAAAGCTGAAAACATTCCACTTTCTGTCCCTGTAATAGCTACACTTTCAATTTGATCAAACGAAAATGTAGCTTGGAATCCGGTAAACTGATCGTTCGACTTACGAATGCCATTGTTATTTGTTCGCAGCATGATGCTTTGTGCATTCATTGCAAATATCAAAACAATGGCTACTAAAAACATAGATAATTTCTTCATCACAATTTAATACTTGGTTAATAATTAATAATGCAAATTTAAACTGCAAATGTAAGATAAAACTTTTAAAGTACGAACAAATTAATGTTTTTTCAACCGGCTTCTCATCGCTTGTAGAAAGAGATTCCTCGCTTCACTCGGAATAACAGGAAAATTATTCCTTAGTTTTTCAAAACTTTTTTCACTGTTATTCTGTCGTTAGTATATATTTTTATGAAATAAATACCCATCTGCAAATGCGAAATATTTATTACAATCATACTTTCTCCATTCTGCTTTCTGCTTTCTACTTTCTGCTTTCTCCCAAGAATATCAAAAATCTCAATACTTTTAATTTGTAACCCGTCACTTGTCACTCGTAACTCTCCTGTCGTTGGATTCGGATAAACGATAATATCATATAATGGTTCTGTGGGAGTTTCTTTTTCATGGGGTTCACTTCCTTTAAAATAGGTTATACCACCTGCCCAATTTCCTACGATTACATCGGGTTTGCTGTCACCGTTGAGGTCGGCTATGGCAGCAGCCACTCTGATGCCTTCATTTATCTTATGTGCTTTGTTTTGTATTGTTTCGGTAATTTTTTCCAAACAAGTAAATTCGCCGGTCAAATTGTTATCAATATTTGAAAAGAGAAACAGTTCGCCTTGTTCGCTTCCGCAAAGCAGCAATGTTTCATCATTATATCTAAAAAAACACGGCGTCGAATACCCGAAATAAGAAAGTTCGGGATCACGCACATCTACATTACCAAAATTTGAAGTAATGAGTTGGAAATTAGGGTTTTGATTTGTTCCGACGTTTTGATAATAAGACAAAGTACCTCTTGCACTTCCCAGCAACAAGTCTAATTTCCCATCTTTATTAATATCAAAAAGTTGTGGTGCACTAAATCCAAATCTACCTACATCAATATTTTGGTAGTTTTTAATGGGAGGGTTAAAATATGGTAATTCGCCCTTAGTAGTTGTGTTTTCAAAAAGCAACAACGTACCGTCGCTGTTTCCGCACAAAAGATCAATTTTGCCATCTCCGTTCAAATCGGCAAAAGTGGGATAAAGCGCCAGAAAGCCATATTTCTTTAAATCTCCGAAATCGGAGGTAATCCATTCAAACTTAGGATGAGTATTTGTGCCCACATTTTTATAAAACGTGATGGAAGAAGAATAGTAAGATTTTAACACACCGTGAGTATACTGTGCGCTGTCGAAGTTGCCGTAATTAGCAATAAACAAATCCAATACGCCATTTCCTGTCCAGTCAAACAACACCGGTACTGCACCGCTTCCCACATCAATCATATCTTCTTGTAAAAAAGCCTTTGTTTCCAACACATAATCCTTTGCTTGCTCATTATACCGGTAGCGCCACACGGAATTAAGGTCTTCCGATTTTGTAAGCGACGGATCGGAAGGAGATACAAAAAGGTCGGGTTTTATTGTATTCCAAAAATCCATAATAGAAACAGCAGGCATGGAATAAATATGCACAGGATTTTGCGCATTTGGAAAATCATCTGTTTGAGAAATCATCAAAGCCTCCTCTTTTGTACCGCCATTGAGCAAAAGTTTCAATCCGGAAAAATCCACATCACCAATGATAATATCTTGCAACCCGTTTCCGGTCCAATCAAGTAAAAAAATGGAAGAGCCAACATGTTTCGGGCCTTTTTCCTCTAATTTTTTATCGCAATAGGTAAAAAGTGTAATCTCGTTGTTGTCTGCGGCTTCTGAAAATTTCCCCCAACATTCATCAGCTAAAGTGTAGCTGAAAAATTGGTTGTTTGGTGAAATATTTTTTTGAAAATGCACAAATTTTCCCAGCACCCAAAAATTGAGAATATCTAACTTTCCGTTTCCGGTAACATCTGCAATACCCAAATAATCATCAGGCGATGCAAATATATTTATTTCATTTCCATAATGATTCGATTTAAGCGGATCAGCAGCCAATTTAAATGTAAGTTCTTGATTTGATATGTTTTCAAAAATACGAATACCGCCCATACCGTTGTAGGTAAAAATATCTGCTTTGCCATCATTATTAAAATCTTTCAAAATCGACCAATTATGTAGAGTGGGAAAGCGATGTCTATACTCCGGAGCAAAAATAAACTGAGGATTTGTGTTTGTACCTTTATTAACAAAGGGGAGTATTCTATTTCCATGTTTCTCAAAAGCAATAAAATCGGTAACACCATCTAAATTCAAATCAATTTGCGAAAAATACACCGAATTGATTCCGCCTGCCCAAGAATAAGCAAACGAATGATTATTTTTTTTTACTTCAATTTCTTGATTTCTTACAAAACCCAATTTATAATAAGTGGTTTGCGCACATAACATGCCGATAGAAAGTGTAAAAATGCACAAGAGTTTAGAAAAACAGGAAATCATTAAACAACGATTCATAAATTGGCGCAAATATACAAAGCTTAACGAAAATCGTGAAGAAAAAGTTTGAGTTAAACGAAAATAGATACTTTTGCAAAAAATATTCAAGACTTTAATGCATTGATTCTGTTATGGTTTATAACTATACAAAAATTGAACCTATTTTCAAATACTATTTAAGCACCGGATTTGATCATTCTATGCAAGAGGTTGCCGATATTGTTCAAATTACAAAAAAAACATTGTTTAACAGATATGTATCTAAAGAAAATTTGGAACATTGTTTAATAGATTATTGGCAAATAAAGTCATGCGAACGAATCGTTCAACGCATGGAATTTGCCAACAATGCCGTGGAAAAATTAATGATGTTTTTATTTGAATTACAATATTGTAGAAACAATGAATTTCATTTTTTTCAAAAAACCAAAGAGATATTTCTGGAAAATTTTGAGCAAAAAAATCCGCTGTTTATCACACAATTAGAAACCATTTTTAGCATGGGAGTTGAAGAAGAGCTTTTTTGCTTTGATTCTGATCCTAAAGTGTTTGCTTATTTTTTTCAGTTTAACGCTTTATTTATTTTACTGAAAGACACCTTGATAAATACCGATTATATTTCCTTTCTTCTTGCACCGATACTTACCGACACAGGAAAAGCAGTGTTTAAAGATATTGATATAGAGCGGGTTTTCAAATAACTGCAATCGTTTCAATCTCGACCAACACATTAAGCGGTAGCGCTTTTACCGCAAATGCAGCACGAGCCGGTGGATTTACCGCATAATATTTGCCGTAAATTTCATTCATCGCCTTAAAATTCACCATGTCGCTTAATAAACAGGTTGATTTAACGACATTTTCAAATCCGTAGCCGGCTTCTTTCAAAATAGCGCCGATATTTTTCATAACTTGTTCGGTTTGCGCTTCGATGCCTTCCGGGATTTCTCCGTTTTCGGGATTTACCGGAATTTGTCCGGAAATAAATAACATGCCATTTACTTCAATAGCTTGACTGTAAGGTCCAATAGCTTTGGGGGCATGATCGGTGTGGATAATTTTTTTCATACTTAATATTATTCTTAAAAATTTTATTGCTTATTTACAATATGTAACTTGAATATACGATATAATATTGCATAGTATAATTAATTAAAAGCAAATAGCATGAAATCAACATTTTTCTTAATTTTAACGTGTATCGCACTTTCGTTATCGGCGCAAAACACTAACATTCAGTGGAGAAATGACCGCACCGGAGTTTACCATGAAAAAGATCTGTTAAAATCATGGCCATTAAAAGGTCCCGAATTACTATGGCATTATGACAAATTGGATGAAGGGCATTCATCGGTAGCTATTGATGCCGATAAGATTTACGTTACCGGCATGACCGGCGACGTGGGTTACCTCTACGTATTCGATTTGAATGGCAAGCTGTTGAACAAAAAAACATATGGTAAAGAGTGGAATCAAAACTATAACGGTTCGCGTGGAACAGTTACAATAAACGATGGCAAAATTTACATACATTCCGGAATTGGAGATTTAGTTTGTATGGATCAAAACACGTTGAATATTCTTTGGAGAAAAAATCTTATTACCGATTTTGGAGGTGAAAATATCCGCTGGGGTGTAACCGAGTCCCCGCTCATTATTAACGACAAAGTGATCTTTTCCATTGGCGGGAAACTACATAACATTGTAGCGTTAAATAAAAATGACGGCTCGCTTATCTGGTCATCTCCGGGCAAAGGCGATCTTTCTTCCTATTGCTCCCCGCTTTATATTGCCAACCAGCAAGTTCCGCAGATAGTAACTACAATGGGAAAAAATATCATTGGAATTGAGGCAGCAACCGGCAAATTGCTTTGGTCGAAGAAATATGAAAGCCAAAGAGGTATTAATCCTAATACGCCTGTTTATGATGGTAAGGATATGGTGCTTATTACCAATGGTTACGAAAGAGGGTCTATTATGCTTCGTTTTACAAACGGTGGGCGTTCGGTTGAAAAAGTATGGGAAAATGACGACATCAAATCAAAGCACGGTGGTATAGTTAAAATTGGCAACTACGCTTATATGGGAGGTGATGACCGCAGTGGTAGATATTGGCATTGTGTAGACTGGAATACAGGCGAAGTTAAATATAAAGACAATACTATTACTGTAGGCGTGGCGATTGCAAACAACGATATGCTTTATTGCTATAGTGAAAAAGGCGAAATGGCATTAGTAAGAGCAACACCCGAAAAATTTGATATCGTCAGCCAATTTCCTATAACCTTGGGTACTGACCAACACTGGGCACATCCGGTGATTTATCAGGGTGTTTTGTATGTGCGACACGGGAATACTTTGATGGCGTATAAAATTAGTGATTAATGATTAGTGGTTAATGAAGTAAAAACATTTCAAGAAAATAATTATGAAAAGTAAATCAATGAATCGTCTCATCACCTCATCATCAAATCATCTCATCTCAATCGCTTTCTGCCTTCTGCTTTCTGCCTTCTGCTTCTCCTCTTTGTTTGCTCAGGCAGATTGGCGCTACGATCGCACCGGTGTTTACAGCAACGAAACCGGACTTTTAAAATCTTGGCCAGCTAAAGGTCCTGAGTTGTTATGGCACTACGACGGATTAGGCGATGGGCACTCATCCGTCTCTGCTGCCTCAGAAAAGCTGTATGTTACCGGACTTATTGAAGAAAAAGGATACCTGTTTGTATTTGACAAAACCGGTAAATTGTTGAACAAGATTATGTATGGCGATGAATGGAAAGACAGCTATCCTGGGCCTCGAGCCTCGCCGGTCATCAATTCCGGTAAAATATACCTGATGGGTGTGCTCGGAAACTTGATTTGTTTGGATGAAAAAAATCTAAATGTGATTTGGGAGAGGAATATTTTAGCTGAATTTGATGCAAAAAGTGAATCGGGGCTCAACGAA
>Ga0209737_10001368_pt1 | contig 17672 bp, 11 predicted proteins | sample TergutCu122P3_FD_187284 | JGI IMG/M metagenome (GOLD analysis project Ga0209737, IMG submission 187284) | Cubitermes ugandensis P3 segment gut microbial communities from Kakamega Forest, Kenya - Cu122 P3 (SPAdes) (version 2) | ecosystem: Host-associated > Arthropoda: Insects > Digestive system...
AGTCTCACAATTCTTTCCTGAATGGCAGAACCTCCCGAAACCACCGTCATTTCTTTCCCCGACATCTTTTCGCGCCACTTGGAATAGATTAATTTATCCGCAATCCTAACTTTCATCAAATAAAACCGGTTTTTATTCTCATTATCAAATTTTGTTCCCAATTTAAAAGCCCAAAAATAGAGCATTCTCTTAATCCCTTTCAAATCTTTTCCCACCGAATACAGTTTGTCGAACATCATTTCGAGCACGCGGGGCACGGCACAAAAACCATCCGCTTTCATATCGTGAATATCTTTCGCAATGGTGCCCAAACCGCCTGCATAATAATAACTTGCCCCAAGAAATTGGTAATGATACATCACCGTTCTTTCATACACGTGGCATAAAGGAAGAAAACTCAATAACTTGTGATTATGGTTTAACAACTGCATATCCAACAAATCTGTAAAATTAGTACAGATATTTTGGTGTGAAAGCATAACTCCCTTTTGGTTGCCGGTAGTGCCTGAGGTATAGATAATTGTAGCAATCTCCTCAGTAGTAATAGTTTTCTTATTCTCTTCCACCTTATCATACCATTTCGATTTATAAGCATTTCCAAGGTCAACTAACTCTTGAAAGTTTCTTCTGCCTTCAATATTATCAATAATAAATATTTCAGGCTTTTGTTCAATATCACTCAAGATGGGCTCTACTCTTTTATAAATAGCCTCAATACCAATAACTACCACCTTGCAGTCGCAGTGATTAAGAATATATTTGTATTCATTTTCATTCAGCGTTGCGTAAATGGGAACGTGCACCAAATTTGCGAGGGTAATTCCCATATCCATGAAGTTCCATTCGGCGCGGTTGAACATAATGGTGGCAACCTTATCTCCCTTTTGCAGTCCCATTTCTAACAGCGCATAAGCAACGATATGTGCCGAATCATAGTATTCCTGTGTGCTGAACCTGTGCCAGTCGTCGCCCACTCTATTGGCTAACATATCGGGTTTGGGGTACTTTTTTTGTTCTTCTAAAATGTCGAAAATTCGGGTGGCTTTCATAATTCGTAGTCTTTTGTTAATGAATGCTAATAGAACTGCGAAAATACAAAAATAACAATTCAATCAAATTTCCGAAGATTTGTTAATAAGCATTCCCTATTTTTCAAAAAAAATATACCACTCCTAATTCAAATCAAAAGAAAGAAAAATAGTGTAACCCTGCCGGATTTTAGGGGTACTTACAAGGGATACACCACTCCCACTGTCTTTTTTACCGTTTTTCTTTGGGTATTCAAATTCCAATACTCCATCTTAACGATGTACAAATCAGGAGGAATACGGTAGTTTTTCTCCGACAAGCCATCCCAAAGAAAGACCTCATTTTGAGCACAAATTTGGTTATTGGCAACTGTCTTTATCAGATTTCCATACCTGTCGAAAATAGTAATAGTTACCCTGTTTTCACTCTCTTTAAAACTGCAATGTATCTCTGCATAATCGGAAAACCCGGACTGGTTGGGGGAAAACACTTCCGGCACTATTTTCAGAATATCTTCCGTAAAGAGTTGATTTGAAAAATGAGAATTTTGATACCCGGGGGTAGCAAATCCATAACTCTCTGCGGCAGATCTCCAGTTATTTACATTTTGCGTTTCTCGGTCAAAACTTACCCGCTCTAAAGAAACGCCCGACACGGAGGTTAGTAGCGGATAGTGCATACTCTCATCATACTGAAAGCGGTCAATTGTATTAAAATATTTGTCGTTTAAAAAAATAACACCTGTTTTATTGGAGTATGAAGGCATTGAATCACACTGAATTAAGCGGTTAGGGTATGGCACATAGTATTGTTCTTCGGTAATGGCTTTGTGTCTGCACAATACAACATACTCTCCCGGGAACAACAGGAAACCACTGCTAACGGCGACCGCAGATTTATCGGGAAGATCGGTGCCTCCGGAACCGATTCGCAAAGAAGCAAGATCTATTACTTTTTGCGAACGGTTGTACAATTCCACAAACTCTGCCCGCGTATTATCTTTCGCATTAAAAAGCGTCTCATTAATCACCACATCAAAAGGCAGCGGCGGGGTGGGCAGCGCAAAACGGTAGATTTTATCACATTCTACACGATTTTGTGCGCAATCCCAAACCGGCTCTTTCATTGTGAGAGAATACAGTACGTTGGGTTGGACAGGATTTTGCAGGTGTATTTGCAGGATTTTGTTGTTCGGAGGCGCTTCGCTTACCGACGCAATCTCTCTATTTTTATCTATCTTAAATAATTGCAAAGCAACCAAAGGGTCAAAGAAAACAGTTTCCGTAAAAAAAACGTTCAAGGTTAAAGAATCTCTAATCGTAATTTTATCTATTTCGGGCGGAACGAAATCGGGATTTTCCCCATAAATAGAATTTTGTTTACCGGGGGTACCTCCTGATTCTGAAACAGATGAATCCCAATTACTTGCTCCTGAACACGGATTTCGCGGGTCTATCATCTCCAACGCCCAGCCTCCGTTTGCCTTATGTTTATTTCTGTGCCACGAACTCGAAAAAGAGACCTCGTGAATTACCTCATCCGCATCATCGTAAAGTACAATTTGGGTGCCTCCATCTGCAATTCCCAAAGAGGAAACACGATACATATTTGTCTCTGTTTCATCATCATACTCACTACAGGAATTGGCAATGAGAAAAACATACTGATTGGGCGGAATGTGAATTTCAGGAAGATTTTTAAAAGTGTTGTTAATTTTAAGTTTCCAGTTTTTCAGAATCACAGTTTGAGGAACTCCAAAATTGTAAAGTTCAACATATTCGCAGTTTGGCAACCCCACCACAGGATTGGGTTTTGCCATAATTTCAGAAATCAGTATATCATTTCTTCTGATTTTCGCAAAACAGAATTTTCCCACATATTTTTCCATCTTATTCCCCGCCATATCAAAAACGTTCTCTATGAGAATGTTCTGTTCTGCTCTGTCCGGAAATTCATCTTCAAAACTAATTTTAACCAATGAAAAATCCATACCTGCGAAAACACAATCATAAGGTCGTATATTGTTGTTTATCAAATAATTTGAAGATAACAAGGCTGTTTCCGGTGTAACATTTTTAGAAAACTTTACGAATATCGTTTTACCGTCTTGTTGAGGTTGTACAGAGATTACTCTCGGTTTTACCGTATCCACCACAGGCGGCCCATAATAAAAATCATCAAAGTAGAATTTCTTGCTGTTAGATACGGTATATTTGCAAAAAACTCCCAGGGCAGCGTGCTCAAATTGCTCAATACTTACTCCGGTGGCATCGGTTTCATACATACCTGTTTTATATTCATCCACCAAAATTTCCCAATAATTTGGCTCAGAATATCTTGCTTTTACATAGATGGAAAAACTTGTGGCAATTCGGGCATCTTTTCCTCTGCAAATGGAGGTGTGGGTGGTGCCGTTTTGATAAAAGAGTTCAATGGCATCCTGCGCCAGATTCTCCCCAAACTGCAAATAGTATCCTTTTAAAAATAAGGAAGTTAAGTCTGTAGTATTGGCAGACAAATAGACGCGGGCGTAGTTGTTGTTTGAGGGCGCAAAGGGCATCTTGATATAGAAAACCCACTCCCACTCATCCTGAAACGGCGGCGTGGGCAGCGACAAATAGGCTGTTCCTGCCTCAACAGCATTAAGTTGTAGCTCGTGATTTTTATTTACAGCAAATAACTCTCTGTTTCCCACCCAATTAGGAAAATCGGCATCGAAAAAATGTTCCGAAATTTGAGAAAAAGAGGAAAAAAACGAAAGTGAAACGGTTAGAAAAACAACAAACTTCTTCATAATGAGTGAGGTATTAGTATTTTTAGCGTAATGAGTTTAACGCGGCAAATATACAACATCAAAATGCGTTTGTCAAGGGGTAAAGTGATTTTTTTTGAAAAAAAATTAAAAATCTACCACAACTAATTCCTTTTCAGGTGCGTTGCACACTCCGCGCCTCCCTTTTGCTGATTTTTGTAACCTTACCGATGTCCGTTTTTAGAGTAATAGAATTAAAAGAGATGGTAATATCTTCATTCTGAAGTTGAATCACCTCTCCAACGGTTTGAATATCATTAATAAAAACAGAATCTCCAATATGTATTTCGGGGTCTGTAAACTCGAACTTAGGTTTTTCCTGCTCCTGTTTTAACGGAACAACGGGTTTTATAACTCCTTTAACTTCTGAATTCTTAACTTCTTCAACAATTTTTTCTTTATATTGAGAAACCTCCGTGCGAATTTGTTTGGTCTTCGCTGCCTCTGCATTTGCCTCTTTAATTTCGCGGATGGTTTTTTCTATCGCTTTGTTTGCCCCATCAATAATTGAAATGGCTTGATTTTTTGCTTGTTGCAATATCTCTTTGCGCTGTTTTTCAAACTCGGAAAACTTTATGCTGTATTGGGTTATCAACTCTGCTAATTTTCCATCGGTTTGGGTAACCCTCTTCAGCATTTTTTCAAGTTCAAGTTTTTCTACCTCAATTTCGTCTAATTTTCTTTCGTAATCTATTTGTGCAGTTCCCGATTTAGAAGTGGCTTTTTCAATAATGGTTTCGGGTAGCCCAATTTGGCGGGCAATTTCGTAGGTAAACGAACTTCCGGGTTTGCCCTGCCGCAGTTTAAAGAGCGGCTTCATCTGTTTGGTATCAAACAGCATAGCGCCGTTTTCCGCTTCTGGATGGGTATCGCAAAAAAGTTTGAGATTTCCGTAGTGGGTGGTAATAATTCCAAACGATTTTTTTTGGTAAAGTTCTTCCAAAATAGATTCTGCCATTGCGCCGCCCAGCACAGGCTCAGTACCGGAACCAAATTCATCTATCAGAAACAGAGAGGTATCGTTCAGATGTTGCAACATCACATTGAGATTTTTCAGGTGGGAACTGTATGTACTCAGGTCATTTTCAATAGATTGTTCATCTCCCAAGGCAATAAAGAAAGAGGAAAAAATACCCATATCGGAGGTGCTGTCCAAAGGCACCAACAACCCGCATTGCAACATATATTGTAGCAAGCCTACCGTTTTCAAACACACCGATTTGCCACCCGCGTTAGGTCCCGAAATAATTAAGATGCGTTTTTCTTTGTTCAATTGAATATCTAACGGCACCACCTTTCTATTTTCATTTTTTTCTTTTTGAAAAGTTAGAAACAGCACAGGATGGATGGCGGTTTTCCACTCCATAATTTGAGTATCAAAGATATGGGGAAGCGTGGCATTGATATTGATGGCAAAAAGTGCTTTGGCGCGAATAAAATCAATCACACCCAGAAAATCAACCCCAATTATAATATTGGGAATAGAGGCTCTTATTTCGTTGGCTATTTCGGTTAAAATGCGAATAATTTCCCTGCGCTCGGCATTCAGCAAATCTTTCAGTTCATTATTGGCATCAAAAACCTCTGTGGGCTCAATAAATACGGTTTGTCCGGTAGCAGATTCATCGTGGATAAACCCTTTCAAACGGCGTTTAAACTGCGCGGGTACCGGAATACAGAGCCGCCCGTTGCGAATGGTCATCTCGGCATCCTCTTTTACCAAACCGTCCTGTTTAGCCACATTCAGCAGTTTTGCAATTTTCTTATCTGCTTCGCCCGATATTTTTATGATTTCTCTTTTTATGCAGCGCAGTTCTTCCGAAGCGTTGTCCCGAAGTTGCCCCTTGGGGTCAATAATTTTGTTTATAGATTCTAACAAACTCTTTTCCAACAGAATATCTTTACAAAGATGCCACAACCGCGGGTATTTTTCCTCTTCATTTTTTACGCGAAAAAAGACCACCGTTTGCACAATTGCCTGAAGCATAGCGCGAAGTTGCGCCAGTTCATCAACCTCCAAAAAAGTACCCTCCAACCGAATGGTTTTCAACAGCGGGCGTACATCGTGAAAATCCTGCGCCGAAAAAGAGGTGTCGAACAGTAGCATTTGTTGAAACTGAAAGGTCTCTTCCAGCGCAACAATGAGTTCATCATAATTTGAAGAAAACTGAATTGACGCCACGAGTTCTTTTCCCATATCGCTCACACACAAACACTTAATTTGTTCCCTTAGAGTATCAAATCCAATTTTTGCCTCAAAATTATTCGGGTAAATCATTTCAATTATTTGGTTGCAAATAAATAATAATATTTTTGTCGAACTTATTTAAAAAACGATGTCTTTACTTAAAAACAAATTTTTTCTCAGTGTACTTTCGGGGGTATTACTTTGTGCTTCGTGGTTTCCGTATGGCTTTGTTTATATCATTTTCATCGCTTTCGTGCCTTTGTTTATTGCAAGCGACAAACTGATTGAGAAGGGCAATGGTCTTGCATTTTGGCAAGGATTATGGGTTTCTTTTCCGGCGTTTCTGATTTGGAATGTTGGGGTAACCTGGTGGATTTGGAACAGCACGCCTCCGGGTTCCATTGCCGCATTTGTGCTTAACTCGCTCTTTATGAGTTGTGTTTTCGCTTTGTGGCATTGGGTAAAGAAAACCAATCTTCCCAAAATAGCGGTTCCGTTGGCATTTATTGCGTTTTGGTGTTCGTGGGAGTTTCTGCATCTGAACTGGCAAATTACCTGGCCCTGGCTCAACCTCGGAAATGTGTTTGCTGCATCGCCGAATTTGGTGCAATGGTATGAGTTTACAGGGACTTTTGGAGGAACAATATGGGTGCTGGTAGTGAATTTCTTACTGTATTTCGTGATTCAGCACAGAGGCACAGAGGGCACGGAGGGACACAGAGCCTCTGTGAATCTCTGTGACTTCTGCGTCTCTGTGCTGGAAAAAAGAAACTTCACTACACTCATAATAACATTGTTAACACCCATAATAATTTCACTTATCATACACAAAACCCACAAAATTGATAAAACCACCCCCTTAGATGCCGTTGTCGTTCAGCAAAACATTGACCCCTGGACAGAGCAGTTTGAAAAATCGAATGTAGAACTGGCTCAATTACTCATTGAAACCGCATCATCAAAAATTACCCCCAATACGGCTTTGATTGTATGCTCGGAATCGGCATTATCGCACACTTTTAGAGAGGAGCAACTTCACAATTTGGATATTTACCCCAATGCTGCCTTTCAATTTTTCGATAATTACTTTTGTGAACACCCTCATTTGAACGTAATTATGGGGTTATCCACCGTTGCTTTTTTCGATTCTAAGGTATCGTCTGCCAGTCGCGAATATTATGAGGGGGAGTTTTCCGAGTATTATAACTCCTCCTGTTTGTATAACAAAGATACATTGGTCTTGTACCGAAAAAGCAGGTTAGTGCCGGGGGTTGAAAAGATGCCCTATCCCAAAATTTTCGGATTTCTTGAAAAGTTGGCGGTAGATTTGGGCGGTATCAGCGGGTCGTTGGGTGTGGACAGTGAGCAGCGGGTTTTTCCGGTAAGTACCCAACAGGGTGTTGTAAAAGTGGGAGCGCCCATTTGTTATGAGTCCATATTTGGAGAACTCTTTTCAAACTTTGTAAAAAACGGAGCCCAACTGATGTGCGTGATTACAAACGATGCCTGGTGGGGAAACACGCCCGGGCACAAACAGCATTTTGAGATGAGCAGGTTGCGGGCGATTGAAACCCGCCACTATATTCTTCGCGCTGCAAACACCGGAATATCCGCTTTTATTGACCCCCTTGGTAAAGTTTACAAAAAAACAGAGTATGAAACCCGCACCGCGATTTCACAAACTGTGTATCTGAACAACAAAACCACTTTCTACACAAAACACGGCGACTACTTGGCAAGAATAATGATAGGTGTTACAGGTGTGATATTATTTTGGGTATTACTGGCAAAAATTGCAAGGAAGAAACTATCCCCCAAATCATTAATCATTAACCAATAACCATTATTTCTTACCGCTGCACCATCATCTTTTGCGTTAGCACACTTCCATCCTTTAAAACCATTACCATAAAATAGAGCCCGGAAACTGAATTTGGCAGTTGAATTTAGTTGGAAACAAGATGTTGCGATTCGTAAACTACAGCCCCCACAGTATTAACCTGAGTTCCGTTTAAGAAGTCTATTATTTTTCTAATAACCAACAACTTATCAAGCACCTATGCGCTGAAAGCGCAAAATATGATAGCCCAATGCATCGCCCACTCATGTTCGGAAGATTGTAATTATCTTATAATCAGCACATATTCTTCTATCGTAATATTTTATTTCAATGAGCCATTTACTACGTTTTATCAACAATATCCTTTTAGTATTTTCATTAACATATTGAAGTTTAATTATTTAATGTTTGTTATTTTCGCCAAAGTTTTCATCTAATAAAAATACGATGACAATATTCAGCAACCACAAAATAAAATTTACGGATTTACTTCGTAAAATTCCCGAGACAGAATTAACCCGATTATCCCAACAAACAAATGTGGATTATTTCACGAAAATATGACTTTGATAACTGCAATGTTAGTAAAAATATATAAGAAAGAAAATGAAATTGGATACAAAACGGCAGTAAGGCGGATGAGTATGGAATTGGAAAGTTTGGTAATGGCAATAATAGTTATACAAAGTGGCGGCGATTTGCGAAAAACGGAGTTACCATATCCGTAAATTGTAGCAAAAAGGAATATTACTTGAATAAAAAACAAAACAATAACACACAATAAACAAATGAAAATCAATTATATAAAAATCTTCCGAACATGAGTGCGCGATGCATTGGGCTATCATATTTTGCGCTTTCAGCGCACAGATATCGGATAAGTTGTTGGTTATTAGAAAAATAATAGTCCTCTTAAACAGAACTCAGGTAAATAAATAATTACGATTTTTTTCTGAAATAGATCTCTATCGGCACCCCCGAGAAATCCCATTTTTCGCGTATTCTGTTCTCTAAAAACCGTTTGTAGTCTTCCCGAACATACTGCGGCAGGTTGCAGAAAAAGGCAAACGCCGGAAATGGAGTCGGTAATTGTGTTACATACTTGATTTTTACCATTTTGTCTTTTACCATCGGAGGAGGCTGGTTTTTAATAATGGGCAACAACGTGTCGTTGAGTTCCGAGGTAGAAACTCTTTGCTGCTTGCTTTTATAGACCGCCACCGCCGTTTCCAACACCTTGAAAATTCGCTGCTTATTTAAAACGGAGGTAAAAATAACCGGCACATCGTTAAAGGGCGCAAGACGGTTTTTTACAAATTGTTCAAATTCTTTATGTGTTTTATGGTCTTTCTCCACCAAATCCCACTTATTCATCACTACCACAACCCCTTTTCTGTTTCTTGCAATTAAACTGAAAATAGAGATATCCTGCGCATCAAATCCCTCTGAGGCATCGCACATTAAGATACACACATCGCTGTTTTCGATGGCTCTAACGGCACGCATTACGGAATAAAACTCCAGATTTTCTTCTACTTTCTTTTTTTTGCGCAAACCGGCAGTATCCACTAAATAGAAATCGAATCCAAAACTGTTGAAACGTGTATAAATCGAGTCGCGGGTGGTGCCGGCAAGTGGCGTAACAATCGTTTGCTCTTTTCCCAAAAAAGTATTGATGATGGAAGATTTTCCAACGTTGGGTTTTCCAACAATTGTAATTCGTGGCAGTTCGTCGGTGCGTTGTTCTTCATCTTTCGAAAAATGGGTAACCACCTCGTCTAAAAGTTCCCCTGTTCCGCTGCCTGAAATGGCTGAAATGGGGAAAATCTGGTCAAATCCCAACGCATAAAACTCGGAGTGGTCATAAAAATTAGTTGGGCTATCTATCTTGTTTACACATAGATAAAACGGTTTTTTCGATTTTCTGAGCATTTTGGCAACATCCTCATCCAAAGGCGATAAACCTTCACGACCATCCACCATAAAAACAATCACATCGGCTTCTTCCATAGCCAAAGTAACCTGTTTCCGTATCTCTGTTTCAAAAATATCGTCCGAACCCACCACATAGCCGCCGGTGTCAATTACCGAAAACTCGTAGCCGTTCCAGTCCGATTTTCCATAATTTCTATCTCGTGTAACGCCGGCAATAGAATCCACTATGGCTTCGCGGGTTTGTGTTAAGCGGTTAAAAAGTGTTGATTTTCCGACATTTGGAGTACCCACCAGGGCAACGATATTTCCCATAACAGTATTATTTTTAGCAGCGGCAAAGATAAAGTTTTAGTTATTACTCACTCCTACCATACCCCACCGGCAACCTGTTCAACTCTGCTTTGCTCTGTTTCCAATTCGGTAAATAAGTGTTCAAATAATGATAAAATCGGTCGTTGTGGTGTCTTTCAATTAAATGCAACATTTCGTGAACTACAATGTATTCTAAACAATGCTCCGGTTTCTTTGCCAGTTCAAGGTTAATCCAAATACTTTTTTTGGCAATGTTGCAACTGCCCCAGCGGGTTTTCATTTGCTTCACATTCCAACTATCTACTTTTACATTCATTATTTTCTCCCATTTTTCTATGAGAAACGGAATCTGTTTTTTTAGTTGCACCCGATACCATTCGGTCAAAATTTCGTGCCTTTTTTGAGTAGGGGTGTCGGGTTTGATTAGCATTTCAATATATTTCTTATTCTTAATCACTACATTGGGCGATTGAGCCGTTTCAACAATGTTAAGTAAATAACGCCTGCCCTGAAAGTAATGGCTTTCTCTTTGCTTGTACTCTCGCGGCGAAACTCTCTCCTGACCTTCAAATTTGCGTTGATGACGTTTTATCCAGCTGAGTTTCGAAATGGCAAACAGTCTGATAGTTTCATCGTTAACAAACAACGGCGCGGCAATGCGAACCCTGCCCGAAGGCGGGTAAACCGCAAGATGTATGTTCTTTATCGCCTTATGAACTACATCAATTTTAATATCACCAATTGTTATTTGCTTCATATTTCTTTTTATCCGTCAGTTAAAACTGACGGCAATATTAATATTCTCTTTGGTTTTTCACAATGTTAAATATGTATTCAATATCAGATTCTCCTGCTTCAGGCTCTAAAATATCTTGAATCACATACCTCACTGCCTTTTCTTTTTGGGGATGTTCGCGCCAACCGTCTTTTTTGGTAGTCTTTATTCTGTTGTCTAACTCAACGGCTAACGCTTCATTACCCAAATTGTCGTACAGGGCACGTTTGGCATGGGTATTGATGGAAGCCGGATATTCGGTGCCGGTTTCCGGTTTCTTTATTTTTTTGGAAAGTGCAATAATCTCATTCAGATAGTTTTCGTATTCAATGGTGGCGGCTTTTCTTAGGGTAATGAGCTCGTTTAACAATACGCTCATTTTTTCAAAATAAACAGGGTTGGTGGGAGTTTCTTCTATAATTACCCTACGCAAGTTGTTTTCAATAACTTCCGACATCGCTTCGGGATTTTTTCTAATGCTTTCTGGTAAGGAATCGGTTGCTTCTTTTCCTTTTTCCACCAAAATCTCTACCAAACTCATGTCGTTGAAATTGGCAAGGATGCGGCTCTCTTCGGCACCAATGTAGCTGTCTATCAAATGTCGCATGGCAGGCTCATATTGCTTTAAATCAATATAGTCGCCGCTGGCAAGTTGTATCTCTTTCCGAACATTTTCAAAATGTTTGATGTCGAATTTAATCTCTTCTATTTCCTTTTCGGTGTAACCGGCTTCTTTCATTTCATCGGCAATGCCGGCATACGCTCTTAGCAGCGCAATGGTAAGTTTGTAAAGCGCAACACGGCGGGGCTCTGTCTCTTTTATATCATCCGGATTTTGAATATCTCCGCAGAAATAGCGAATGTAATCCATGGTATCTTTGGGTGGTGCCACCGGTTCAACCATTGCTTTAATGGCTTCCAACGCTTCATCTAACCGCTCTTTGCCTTTTTGCAACCGGTTTTTCAATAATCCGTCAATGTCGGCTTTTTCATAACCGCTAAAGGCTTCGGAAGTGTAATCATTATAAGCCTGTTCCAAACTTTTAAACAAGTCCATATAGTCAATAATGTAGCCGTAATCTTTGTCGTCGCCGTCCAAGCGGTTTACGCGACAAACCGCTTGAAACAGACTGTGATCGCGCAGTTTTTTGTCTATGTACAAATAGGTGGCACTGGGTGCATCAAAACCGGTAAGGAGTTTGTTCACCACAATAAGCAGTTTCATTTGCGCCGGTTCCTCCACAAACTTCTTTTTAACTTCCTTTTCAAACTGTTCTACCTTGTTTATGGCTGTTTCGGAGGGCTCGTTAAAATAGTTTGCCAACATTCTTTGGTAAATCTCAAAACGCTGCAACTTTTCGGTATAGTTGTCGCCTTCGCCTTTAATATCGGCGGCATTGGGAACAAAAGAGGTAACAATAGCACAATTCTTAACACCGGCGTTTTGAAACAGTTCGTAGTAGCGGCAAGCGTTGTAAATACTGTCGGAAATCAACAGGGCATTGCCTCTACCGTTTTGCAACCGCTCTTTCTTCTCCATATCCAACACCATGTCTAACACAATTTTCTCTAATCGCGATTTGCTGCTGAACACTTTTTTTAAAGTGCCCCAGCGTTGTTTCAGTTCGGCTTTGGCAAAATCGGTCAAAGCTCTTGTTTTCAAGTCAAACCATAAATCAATATTACTTTCTGAAGTGATGTTTTGCTCAATGTCGCGGGCTTCGTAGCGCAAATCCAACACCACTTTATCGGCAACGGCTTCATTGAATTTGTAAGTATGAATATATTTACCAAACACTTCCATGCTGGTTTGTTTGTCGCTTTTCAGCAGGGGCGTTCCGGTGAAACCAATAAACAGCGCATCGGGAATAAACTGTTTCATGGCTTCGTGCAGTTTTCCCGATTGTGTTCTATGGCACTCGTCCACAAACACATAAATATCGCCTTTTGCCTTAAAATCGGTGGGGATGCTGTTGCGCAGCTGTTGCAAATAGAGGTCAATATCTTCATCGGTAACCTCTTTGCCGGAATCTTTGCCGCCAAATTTGTGAATGAGCGAGCACATGAGCCAAGGGGAAGTTTCGTTGAGTTTGGTCAACAAATCCTTTCCGCTGGAGGTACGTTTAATATCTTCTTCCACACCTTTGTAAACCTTTTCAATCTGCTCGTCCAACTCTTCGCGGTCGGTAATGATGAGTACCCGCGCATTGTGGTTAAACTCCCGAATCCATTTGGTAAGCCACACCATCGTTAAACTTTTGCCGCTTCCCTGCGTGTGCCAAATAATGCCGCCCTCTTTGCGCCGGATAAACTCTTGCGCCGCTTTCACGCCAAAATATTGATTGTGCCTGCACAGTTTTTTTATACCCCTGTCAAACACAATATAATCGTGAAGCAGTTCTATAAAACGCTCTTTATGTAAAAGTTCGACGATGTTTTTATCCAAAGGATAGACCTGGCTTCGACTTCGCTCAGCCACTAAAGTGTCTGCCGGTTCTTTCCATTTAAGAAAGTATTTTTCTTTGGTTTCAATAGTTCCGTAAGCCAAGCCCTCAATATCGTTTCCTGCCATAACATATTGAATGGTACTAAAAAACGGTTTGATGAAGATATGCTTTTGATTGTCTTCGTTTTGGCGAATCCCTTCCGCTATGGAAACGGTGCTGCGCTTCAATTCAATCACGCCCAGCGCGATACCGTTAACATACAACACAAGGTCGGGGCGTTTTTTGTAATAATTGCTATTTACGGTAACCTCTTCGGCAATGGCAAAATCGTTGTTCTGCGGATTTTTCCAATCTATGAGCCAAACGGTTTCTTTGTTTTGTCCCATTTCAGGCTGCACGGTTACGCCGTAGCGAAGCAGGGAATACACCTGTTTGTTTACCTCATACAACGATTTGCTTTGGTCTCTGGCAACCTTCAAGAAGTGATTAGTGGTTAGTGAATAGTGATTAGTAGTAAGGTGGGGATTTATACGTTGCAGCGCTTGATGTAATAATTCCACTTCTACGTTGCTGTTGTTTTCGCGGTCTTGCCAATTACCGAGATAGCGGTATCCTAACTCTTTTTGAAAGAGGGCGATGATTCTGTTTTGGGTGGTGCGTTCGGATTTCATACTTTTTTAATTCAAAATTATAAATTATAAATTATAAATTTTTGTACAATGATTTTTTAATTCAAAATTATAAAGTATAAATTATAAATTTTCGTGTAATGTTTTCATTTTCTGCCATTTGAATTAATAATTAATAATTAATAATTTATAATTTATAATTTATTTTTGGACTTTATTCTTCATTGTTAATAGAATTTTGGCTATTATTTTGTTTATTTCTTCAATATCGTTCAACAAACTATCACTTTGTTCTACAGTTATATAATCTGTTTCAACCAATAATTTTAACCAGTATCTTGTTTCTCGTGCTTCTTTTTGTGCAATGCTGATTTTTGCAATAAAATCTTTATCAGATTGACCGCTAATTGCTTCTTCTATATTTGCTCCTATGGAAGTACCACAACGCAAAACCTGTTTTGACAAAACAAATTCTTTTTTCTCCTCACACAAAAACTTATACAGTTTTACTATTCTAACTGCAAACTTAAAACTCTTATCTTGAATAACATTCTCTTTCATAACAATTTATAATTTAATTTAATATTTAATATTTAATATTTATAATTTATAATTTATAATTTATAATTTATAATTTTGAACTAACCTAACCTTCCCCGTCAGCAGCTCCTGCATCATTCCCTGTTTTAGGTTTTTGTATTTGGCGATCTTTTTTTCCAATGCCTCAATCTCGGCGTCCATATCGGAAAGAATTTGGGCAATGCGGGTTTGTTGGGCGAGGTTTGGAATATTGTAGCCCATTTCTAATAAAAATTTGAAATGGCGATTATATCCGGTATTAGGAACTTCATTTTTTAGTAAAAAATAGAATAAAAATTTTGTCGAATATTTTTCTTTTACCTCTAAAAGTTGTGTTCCATCTGCACCTATTGCAAAATCAAAGTCAATAAATTTCAAAATTCTTGTATGGTCTCCAAAAACTATTATTCCATTTTTTGGACATTTAAATAGTTTGTGCAAATTGTCAGTATAGCCAACAATTTTTTCTTGTCCTTGGTCAATAATTGGAAAATTGCCTGATTGTAAATATTCTTTGGTTTGAAGTTGAAATACCTTGCCATTTATTTTAATAAAAACTTCATCAAATTTTTTCGTTTCCCAGTTTTCATTTGGTTTCAGCAGTTGTTGCAGGGCGGCGGTTTTTATGTTTTTCTTTTTGGTTAGCAGAAGTTCTAATTTTTGGATGAGGGAGTCGGCATCGTTCAGGGCGGTGGCGATGGCGGTTTGCTCCGCGCGGGTGGGGGGAAGAGGGATGGTTAAGTTTTTTAACTGTGTTCCGGTAATAAGTGGTTGCCCTGAACCAAATATTAGCTTATTCAAATTTGAATGTTTTAAAAAGAAATAGATAAACTTAAAATCAATTTTGCTATTAAGTTGAATCATTAAGGTATTGTCTGAAACACAATACTCATTATCAACAATGTTAATTGTTCCTGCATTTGCTCCAACTCTCGCTACTAATATTTTTTCACCTTTATAATCTGGTTTTAAACTAAAACCTATTATACCTGTAGAGCCGTAAATAGGATACTTACTTCCAAACTCTGATTTAGTTTTTGATTTTCCAGAATTAATTGATACAGAAATATCTGCTAATTTCAGTGCTTCCCAATCGTTTGGAATCCTTCCTATTTCTGTATTTTTGTATTTGTTCATTTGCAATATGAATTAGGTAATCAGGTTAATATTGTTGTGGTGTTTTTTTGCGCTACTAAGGTGTCTTTTTTAAAAATCAGGTTTTTTACTATTCACTACTCACTAATCACTACTTCGAGATTCCTCACTTCGCTTCGCTGCGTTCGGAATGACGGGCATTGCGGGGGGTAAAAGTGGCGGCGACGGTACTGCCTTCCTATTGCTACTGTACGTGTGTCGCCGCCGCTGCTCTCTCCCCTTTTGAGCGCGTGCGTTGTCATTCCGAAGGAGCGAAGCGACTGAGGAATCTCGTGCAATTGCGGTAATGCTTTTTCTGTATTTTTGTATTTGCTCATATTTTTCACTAATCACTATTCACTAATCACTATATCATCCGTTTCTTCATAATAATACGAATAATCAATTCCTTTCATATACATTTCGCGGCTGTGAATTTCGTCGGTCAGGGCGTTTTCCAGCAAATTCTTTATGAGTGTGCTGTCTGCGCAACTCTTTACCATAGCGTTTAGATAATCTTTTTTGTTAATCTTGCTCCAATCCACACATTTTCTCAAGCGCTTTCTAAATATCATATCCAACCAAATTCTGGTACTTCTTCCGTTGCCTTCCATAAATGGGTGTGCAATGTTCATTTCAACATATTTTTTTACAATTTCCTCGAAACTGTTTTCGGGCATCACTTCAATTTGCTTTAAAGAGTTGGGTAAATATTGTGCCATGGCAAATAAAAATCCTCCTTTTGAAATATTTTTGGTTCTTATTTTTCCTGCAAAATCATACAAACCGCCAAATAAATAGGCGTGAATTTGCTGCAATCCTTTAGTGGTGCCAATTTGTATTTCATTAATAAGATTGCTTTCAAATAGAGAATATGCCTTTTTCTTGCTTTGCCCATCAATAGTGTTGTCGCTATACAAAAACCAGTCAAGAAATTTCATGGCTCTATTGTTGGGAAATTCTTTGGCAAGGGCAATAATGCCGTTGCTGTCTAATGTGTCGGCTAACCGTTTTTTGCCATCAGGGGCATGAAATTTGAAACCGTGAGTGGTACTCACGAGTTGGTTCTGTTCTTTGATAAGTTTTCGTTTCAGCCAACGCCAATAGTTGTTTGCTTTTGCGTAATCGTCTTGTTCATTGAGCACTGTAACCACATCTACCACATTAAACCACCATTTGTTACCCTCTTCATCCCAAACGGCTCGAACTTCTTTATTGTTGAAAAAACGAATTGAAATCTTATTCATATTTTTATTTATTATTCACTAATCACTAATCACTATTAACTAAAACCCCATCTGTTTCAAATGCCCCTTTACTTTTTCAGTTAATACGCTTACCTCTTTGGTTAATTCCGGCAACGGCGTTTCGTATCTGTCTGCCAATTCTTTAATGCGTGCGGTGAGGCGGTGGCTTATGTTGTCCATTTCGGTACGGATGCGCTGCGCCATGTTTGCCATCCACTTCTTTTCTATCACTATGGTTTTTATTTCGTCAAGGGTTAGTTTCGGATATTGGGCAATAACCCATTTTTCTAATTCGGCTTTGGCGGCTTTTATTTGAGTTTGCAGGTCGGCTTCGCTCTCCATCAGTTTTTTGTAATCTTCCAGCATATCAAACTCTTCTGCGTTGTCGTTGTTTCGTTTTCCTAATTCTTTGATGGCTTTTGCCAAGTTGCCTTTGCTAATTTTACCCTTGTCGTCTATGGCGTTCGCCAGTAAACCCTCTTCGCCGCCGTGCTCCTCTCTCAATTCATCCATGCTTGCATTTAAGGTTTCGGCTTGGGTTTCCAGATTGCTAATGGCGGTTTGCTCGGCAGCAAAATATTCCTGAATCATCAACGCCGGCGGAATTAATCTACCTTCCAATCCTTCAATTCCCGGAATATATTTTGTTGTGGCGGCTGTGCCTGCCGAAGCTTTGGTTTTCTTTTCTATGCGTTGCACTTCATTGCCGGCGCTCCAACCCTCAGCTGCCAATTCGTAAGGATCG
>Ga0209737_10001369_pt1 | contig 17660 bp, 20 predicted proteins | sample TergutCu122P3_FD_187284 | JGI IMG/M metagenome (GOLD analysis project Ga0209737, IMG submission 187284) | Cubitermes ugandensis P3 segment gut microbial communities from Kakamega Forest, Kenya - Cu122 P3 (SPAdes) (version 2) | ecosystem: Host-associated > Arthropoda: Insects > Digestive system...
GGCTATAAATAATGCCCGGTTTTTGCGTAAATTTTATATCAGGGTTATTTATTTGCTTGTCAACAATTTGTCGACGTTATAGAATGACGAGGCAACTTTAATTAACGCAACCCCGAAGGAGTCAATCATGGATATTTCTCAACTTTCGCTGATGGAGCTGAAAACGCTGGAGCGTCAGATTCCACGGGAGATTCGTCGTCGCGCCGCCGAAGAAAAGAGCAGCGTGCGCCGGAAGCTGGAAAAACTGGCTCAGGAAAACGGCTTTACCCTGAGCGAACTGATCGAGGCAGGGCGGAGCATTACCAGAAAGAGCAGCAAGGGTATTGCCAGATATCGTCATCCGCAACTTGCCAATCTCTCCTGGTCCGGGCGTGGGCGTAAGCCGCGCTGGGTCGAATCCTGGCTTGCTGATGGCGGCAAATTGGAGCAGCTTGCAGTCTGAAGCCACTGAAAAAAACATGCGTATTCTTCTGAGCAACGATGATGGTTATCTCGCGCCGGGATTGCTGAATTTGGCGGATGCTTTATCGGGTTTGGGAGAAATTGTTGTAGTTGCGCCGGAACGTAACCGTTCCGGCGCAAGCAATTCCTTGACCCTGGATCGTCCTCTTTCTTTGCGCCAGGCGGAAAATGGGTTTTATTACGTCAATGGCACCCCCACCGACTGTGTCCATCTGGCAGTGACGGGAATGCTTGAGCATTTGCCGGATATTGTAGTTTCCGGGATCAATAACGGCCCCAATATGGGGGACGACACCCTTTATTCCGGCACGGTGGCGGCGGCGACGGAAGCCTATTTGCTGGGGATTCCCGCGCTTGCGATTTCTCTTGCCAGCTATGAAGGGCGTAATTTTCCAGCAGCAGGGAAAATCGCCCGCCAGTTGGTAGAGCGTTTTATTACTTCCCCTCCTTCCGAGCCTACTTTGTTGAACGTCAATGTTCCTGATCAGCCCTTCGCGGAATTATCGGGAATCAAGGTGACGCGCCTTGGCAAACGCCACAAGGCGGAGCCGGTGATCAAAATGATTTCTCCGCGCCGTGAAGTCGTTTACTGGGTTGGCGCGGCAGGTCCGGCGCAGGATGCGGGAGAAGGAACAGACTTTCATGCGCTGGCAAATGGTTTTGTTTCCGTAACACCACTGCAAATCGATCTGACGCATCAACAGCAACTCGCTTCAATTCGTTCCTGGCTCGCATGAATGCCCGGTTGACTGGCGTCGGGATGACCTCAGCGCGCACTCGGGCGCGCATGATCGAGAGTCTGCGCCAGCAGGGCATCAAGAACGAAGCGGTTCTGGCGGCGATGAACGATATTCCGCGCCATATTTTCGTTGCCGAGGCCCTGGAGCATCGCGCCTATGAGAATACGGCGCTGCCAATAGGCTGCAAGCAGACGATCTCCAGCCCCTACATCGTGGCAAGAATGCTGGAGATTTTGCTGGAAGGGCGGCAATCGATAGGAAAAACTCTGGAAGTCGGTACGGGCTGCGGTTATCAGGCAGCGGTGGCGGGACGTCTGACCCGCGATATTTATTCCGTCGAGCGCATCATGCCCCTTCTGGAAAAAGCCCGGAACAATCTGGCGCTGTTGCCGGATCTGCGTCATGTTCGCCTGCGCCACAGTGATGGCAATCTCGGTTTGCCCCTTATTGCCCCGTTTGACAGTATCATTGTGGCTGCAGCAGCTCCTGAGATTCCGCGAAGTCTTTGCGATCAGTTGGCTCCGGGCGGAATATTGGTCTTGCCAGTAGGGGAGAGTGAACAGTATCTTTACTGTATTCGCCGGACAGCGCAAAAACTGATAGAAAAGAAAATGGAAGCTGTTCGTTTCGTTCCTTTATTGACCGGTCTTGAAAAATGAAACTTGAGTTTCTTCGCGTAAATTTACTTGCCTTCTCTTCCGCCCTGATTCTTGCCGCCTGTGCCAGTTCGAGCATGGCGCCGGTCGATGATCGCAGCAGAAGTTCTTCGCCCGCAGTCGCCCCCCAGCCGGTGGGCGCGGGTTTTCATGTGGTGAAGCAGGGAGAAACTCTCTACGGCATCGCCCTCGAATATGGGCAGGATTACCGGGAGATTGCGGCCTGGAACTACCTTACCGATCCCAGCCGTATTTCCGTTGGTCAGACTCTCAGGGTGTGGCCGCCGGGCGCAACCTCCGCCTCCGGCGTTAGCGCGGTGGCGAGTACGGCGCCGATTTCCGGGGGCAGCGTGGTTGAGCAAAGACCGCTGAATGGCACAGGGGCAACCCAGCCCGTAGCCAGCGCCAACACGGCGACGCTGAAGCGGGAGCCAGTGGGCGGCAAGGAGGCGTATTCCGATGCTCGTTATGCGGAATTGAGAAATCCTGCGGCGAGTAGCGCAAGCAGTTCTTCTTCCGCGCCAGCTTCTACTTCTTCTACGCCCGCAGCGACGACGGCAACGGTCGTCTCCGCAACTCCCGGCGCTACCGAGCAGCCTACCGCTTCTGCCAGCGGCATAGTCTGGGCCTGGCCTGCCGATGGCAAGATCATCGGCAATTTTGCCCAATACAAGGGAGTGGAAATTGGAGGTGCTGCGGGAGACCCGGTGCGCGCAGCGGCGGATGGCAAGGTCGTCTATACCGGCGACAGTCTGCGCGGCTATGGCAATCTGGTCATCGTCAAGCACAACAACAATTATCTGACTGCCTATGCCCACAACCGGAAAATTCTGGTGAAAGAGGGGCAGAGCGTAAAACGCGGGGCAAAAATCGCGGAGATGGGCAATAGCGATAGCGACGTGGTCAAGCTGCATTTTGAGGTGCGAATGCAGGGTACGCCGGTAAATCCTCTCGATTACCTGCCGAAAAGATGAATACCCGGAAACGGCAGCCTCAAGCGGGGAAGGGAAAATCACTTGATGATTCTTCCCGCTTGAGCGATGAAACCGAGGAAGAGGCGGAAGCAGAGGGCGGCGCGGATGAGAGTTTTCGCGAAGAAGAGGAAGAGAGGGAGAGGGCGGACTTTTTTGAGGACGTAACCTGTTTTTACCTGAATCAGATCGGGATAAACCCCTTGCTAACCCCGGAAGAGGAACTGGTTCATGCCAGAGCCGCGAGGGCTGGCGATTCTGCTTCGCGCCAGATCATGATCGAGCGCAATTTGCGTCTGGTCGTCAAAATAGCCAAGCGCTATTTTTATCATGGCATTCCTTTTCTTGACCTGATCGAAGAGGGGAATATCGGCTTGATCCACGCCCTTGACAGATTCGACCCCGAACGCGGGGTTCGCTTTTCCACTTACGCGACCTGGTGGGTGCGCCAGTCTATCGAACGCTGCCTCATGACCCAGGCAAGGTTGATTCGTCTGCCGGGTAATATTCACAAAAAAATAAGCAAGATACGGCGGGTTTTACGCAAGATAGATCAGGAAAGTCCCCAGGAACATCGCATTGCCGAAGCAGCCGCCCTGTTGAATATGTCGAGAGATGAAGTTCGCCGCATTCTTTCCTTGAGCGAAAACATTATTTCCCTGGATGTTCCTCTGGATGTCGGTTCCAGTTATTCGTTCGGCGATTTCATCGCGGGTAGCGAAGGAGATGATCCTGAAGCGCAATTGCAGGAGCAGGAGATAAATCGTCTCGTGGCGCACTGGATGAAGCGCTTGACGAACCGGCAGCGGGATGTCGTCGAACGTCGCTATGGCCTCAATGGTCAGGAGCCTGTGACCTTGACGGACATTGCCCGCGATCTGGGCTTGACTTGCGAACGGGTGCGCCAGATTCAGCGGGAAGCCCTGGAATGTATCCGCCGGGTTTTGAAAGAAGGCGGCTTGGGACAGGAAAGTCTGATGTAATTTGCGGTATGCTTGACCACGAGTCTCGGCGAAGCCCCAGCCTTTAGGCTGGGGAGACTGGTTGGGGAATTTCCGACCTCAATGGACTGGCTGGCATGGAATAAAAGGAGAGATTTATGGCCATCGTTATCGAAGATGCCCAAATGGAACTCCTGGCGCAGCAACTAGCTGCCGCCGAAGGAATTGCCATTGACGACGTATTGCGCAAAAGCCTGAATTCGCTGGCTGATTTGCGGGGAATGCCTGTAGAGAAAGCGCCGCTACGCGAGCGGCTTGCCGCATTGGCGCGGGAAGTCGATGCCATACCCCAGCGCATTCCAGCAGATATGCGCAGCGATGAGGAAATTCTTGACTATAACGAGTGCAAAGTATGCTAGTTTTGGTATGTTATTAGACCGGAAAATATCATGCCTTATCAATGAGAACCTGGGATGCTCCAACTACTAGACACCGCAGACAGTGTGCGCCGTGAAGTAGCGCCACGCACCGCGCAAAAACACAAAGCCGAGTTCGGACAGTTCATGACGCCCTCGAGCGTGGCTCGCTTTATGGCATCCCTGTTCCCGCCCAGTACCCTGCGGACTTGCCGCCTACTGGATGCAGGCGCTGGCGTAGGCGCTCTGTCTTGTGCCTTTCTTGATCGCTGGGTGATGGGCGGCTTTGACTTTGAGTCCGTCGAGGCGACAGCTTACGAGATCGACGAGAAGTTGTGTACCCATCTTGCGCGGCATTTGACCGGATACAGCCGCGTGACGCCCCGCATCATCGTGGGCGATTACATCGAACTGGCGACTGCCAATGACCTATTCACAGCAAGACAGCCCACGGGCTACACCCATGCCATCCTCAATCCACCCTACAGGAAAATCAACAGCAGTTCCGCGCACCGTCTGGCTTTGCGTCGAGTTGGGATTGAAACGGTGAACTTATATTCTGCCTTTGTAGCGTTAGCAATTAACGAGGCTGTACCGGGCGGGCAGATCGTCGCCATCATCCCACGCAGCTTCTGCAACGGACCGTATTACCGTCCGTTCCGAGACTTCATCCTTGAGCGGGCAGCAATCCGTCACATGCACCTGTTCGAGTCGCGCAGCAAGGCTTTCAAGGATGACGAGGTTCTGCAGGAGAACATCATCATTCTCTTGGAGCGTGGTGGCAAACAAGGGTTAGTCACGATTTCGATTTCCACTGATGACAGTTTTTCAGACCTGACCACTCACGAACACCCGTTCGACCGGATCGTGTTCCCAGATGATCCGGAGCGCTTCATTCATGTGCCAACCAGACCAGAGAAAAGCGCCATTGAGCTATCGCCCGCCGTGCGCTATTCGCTGGCCGACATTGGTGTCAAGGTATCAACCGGGCCGGTAGTCGATTTTCGCTTGAAAGAGCATCTACGCGATATGCCAGAGCCAGGATCAGCGCCCCTGATCTACCCCGGCCACTTGGGCGTAACCGGAGCCGTCTGGCCCGTGCCAGACTCAAAGAAGCCTAACGCAATCATGTGCAACCTTGATACGGAAAAATGGCTTTACCCGAATGGATTTTATTGCGTAGTTCGCCGCTTCTCATCGAAAGAGGAAAAACGCCGGGTGATGGCAAGCGTCGTTGATCCTGCCGTCTTTGGCGACCATTCAGTATTGGGCTTCGAAAACCACATAAACTTGTTCCATGAGGAAAAACATGGCTTGCCCGAGGCGCTGGCACGTGGACTGGCTGTATTTCTGAACACGACCGCAGTAGATGAGCATTTCCGGCGCTTCAATGGACATACGCAGGTCAATGCAACCGACTTGAAGCTGATGAAATACCCGAGCCGTAGCAACCTGATCCAGCTTGGCAAATGGGCTGCCAGCCAAGGCGTCCTCACCCAAGAACAGATCGACGCCAAGTTGGAGGCGCTTACTGCATGAAAGACAACATCGAGGCCGCGCAGCAAATCATCGTTTCCTTGGGGCTGCCCAGAGCGCAGCAAAATGAGCGTTCCGCCCTGTGTTTGTTGGCTCTGTTGAATCTCACGCCGGGCAAGGCGTGGGTCGACGCGGAAAACCCGCTTATGGGCATCACGCCAATCATGGATTGGGCGCGGGAACATTACAACAAGGAGTACGCGCCCAACACACGCGAAACGGTACGCCGTCAGACCATGCACCAGTTCTGCGACGCTGGCTTGGCACTCTACAACCCCGACCAGCCTGACCGCCCGGTAAATAGTCCGAAGGCGGTCTATCAGATCGAACCCGCCGCGCTGGCATTGCTACGCACCTTTGGTACGAAGAAATGGCATCGTAGCCTTGCATCATACCTGTCCAAACGGGAAACACTGGTTGCCAAGTACGCCAAGGAGCGCGAGCAGAATCGCATTCCGGTTGAGATTGCGCCGGGGCAACAAATTACCCTCAGCCCCGGCGAACATAGCGAACTGATCCGAGCCATCATCGAAGACTTTGCCCCGCGCTTCGCGCCAGGTAGCGTACTGGTCTATGCCGGTGACACGGGTGACAAGTGGGGTTATTTCGACGCCGACCTGCTGGCTGGATTGGGGGTCGATGTGGATTCACACGGCAAGATGCCTGACGTGGTGCTGCACTACACTGCAAAAAATTGGCTCCTGCTGGTGGAGTCCGTCACCAGCCATGGGCCTGTCGATGGAAAGCGGCACGCTGAACTTGCCAAACTATTTGCCGGATCGACTGCTGGACTCGTCTATGTGACTGCCTTTCCGAATCGAACCATCATGAGTCGCTACCTTGGCGAAATCGCATGGGAAACGGAGGTGTGGGTGGCGGATGCGCCTTCTCACCTGATCCATTTCAACGGTGTGCGTTTCCTTGGGCCTTATATCCCCGAATCATAAAATCATCAGGAACCTGTCAGCGGCGTGAGCGATCAAGCCGGATGACGAATGGCAGAAAAAAAGAGACAAGCGTGATGAGGAGGAGAGGCCAGTTGCCCATGCGGATATATGGCGTCAAGCCGGAGTAGGCATGGGTTTCTACGCTCAAGACGGCGCGGGTGAAGGCAGGCAGTCTTGCCTTTACTTCGCCCTTGGGGCTAATCAGGGCGGTAACGCCGGTATTGCCGACGCGAAGCATAGGGCGGCCTGTTTCGAGGGCGCGCATTCGGGCAATCTGGAGATGTTGTCCAGGCGCCAGGGAATCCCCAAACCAGGCAGTATTGGAGAGATTGACGAGCAGGGTAGCTTCGGGAAGAAAGTCCAGAGTCTCCTCGCCAAACAGATCTTCATAGCAAATGCTGACCGCAACCTTGGCGCCAGCAATGAAAAGGGGCGCTTGCTTTTCCTCACCGGGAGAAAAATCGGCCAGAGGAATATTCGCCAGACGCAAAAACCAGGCAAAACCGGGGGGGATGAATTCGCCAAAGGGAACGAGGTGACGCTTCGCGTACTGCTGGCTGGGAGATGCGCCAAGGCTGACCGCGCTGTTGTAGTAACGCCCTTTGGCATCACGGACAGCTACGCCAACCAGCAAATCGCCATTGCTTTCTTTTAAGGTGTTTTGCAAATTTTCCTGATAATCAGGGGGGAGCATCTCCCAAAAAATGGGAAAGGCGGTCTCCGGTAGTAAAACCAGTTGGGCTGGGTGTTGGGTAATCAGTTCGTGATAAAGGCGAAGAGTCCTGGCAAGCTCTCCCGGTTGCCATTTCAGGCTTTGCGGTACATTTCCCTGAACGAGAGCGACCGAGATCGGTTCTCCTTCTGGTGCCGTCCACTCGATTCGGGCAAGCAAGAAACCTCCCGCCCATAGACAAATAATGACAAGAAGCGGCCACCATGTTTTTCGCCGGACGCTGGCAAGCCATGCCGCAGTAAGGGCGCTGAAAAATCCGACGCCATAGACCCCGAAAACACTGGCGAAGCCGGCAAGAGGGCTGTCTGCCTGACTGTAGCCCAGCGTAAGCCAAGGAAAGCCGGTCAGCAAAAAACCGCGCAGCAAATCCGCCAGGGTAAAACAAGCGGCAAACAGCAAAGGCTTGAGGCAAGATGCCGGAAGCAATCGGGCAAGGCGATGAAACAGCAGGGCAGAACAGGCGGGGAAAAGGGCGAGATAGGCACAGAAAAGAAAAGTCAACAAAGCTGCCAGCGGCCAGGGCATAGCGGCGAAATCGGCAAGGCTGACATAGACCCAGGAAACCCCGCCCAGAAACAAACCCAGACCATAGGCAAAGCCCATCAAAAAAGCGCGTTTGCCATCAGCCGCCCGCATGAGGAGCCGATAAAACAGGGCGAGCATGGCAATCGCCAGCAGGGAGAGAAAAAAACCAGCCGCGCTACCCGTAAAGGAAGAGTAAGCGGGAACAGAGCCAAGGCCGAGGCACAAGGCGGCAAGGCCAGAGAGCGCTGGGGAGAGGGTAGTACTCAACATGCCTCCTGAAGCTCGCGCACCCATTTGCGCGTTTCCAGTTCCATCCCGTTGAGATAATAGGAGAGCAGGCGGCGCATGAGCTGTTTGGCCTCGAGGCGCGTGCTGCTGCGGCTGTAATCATCCTGACTCATGTCGAGCAGGGTTTGTCCCTGAAAGGTGAAATCGCCTGATGCGCCGTCTGGCAGAGGAATCGAACCGCGCTCGATCTCGTAACGATAACGGGTATCGGGCGCGATGGGGTGGCCTTCCACATCGCTCTCCAGAGTAAGGCCATAGCCCAGTTCGGAGAGCAGGGCGCGCTCGAAACTGCGTAAATCGGCTTCGGAGACCCTGTCCAGAGGCGAGTGTCCCAGAGAGAGCAGAATTTTGGCGTAGTGGACGAACAATCGGGGATGGGCGTCTTCCCGAGGCAAAAGGCGAAGCAGGAGTTCGTTGAGATAATAGCCGCAAAAAAGCGGTAGGCCAGAGAGCAGGGGTTGGCCGCCCTGCCATTCGGCGCGCATCATGGTCAGGACTTCGCCCTTGCCCGACCATGCCACTTCCAGCGGCTGAAAGGCCATGAGGAGGCCATGCAGGACGGAATGCGGTCGCCGCGCCCCTCTCGCTACCAGCGCAATCCGCCCATAATCGCGGCTGAACGCTTCCAGCAGCAGGCTGGTTTCCCGGTAAGGGCGGGTGTGGAGGATGTAGATCGGCTGGTTGTCGATACGACGGTTTCTGGGCATCTGCTATTCGTAACCCAGGTCTTTGACGAGGCGCTCATTGTCTGCCCAGCCGGAGCGCACCCGTACCCAGATTTCCAGATAGACCTTGCCTGCGAACAGGCGCTCCATGTCCTGACGCGCTTCCGTGGCAATGCGCTTCAAAGCCTCGCCCCCCTTGCCGATAATCATGGCCTTGTGATTTTCCTTATCGACCACGATGGCGGCAAAGATGCGCCGCAAAGAACCTTCTTCCTCGAATTTTTCGATCTCGACCGCCGTGGCATAAGGCAATTCATCACCGGTCAAGCGAAACAACTTTTCCCGGATGTACTCGGCGGCAAGAAAACGCTCGCTTTTGTCGGTCAGTTCATCTTCGGCAAACAAGAGCCCATCATGGGGCAGATAAGTGCGGGCAACCTTCAGGAGTTCATCGGTTTGCCGGTTTTTCTCCGCAGAAATCGGCACGATAGCCGCAAAATCACGTTTTTTCGCTACCTTTTCCAAAAATGGAAAGAGGCTGGCCTTGTCCTTGATCCGGTCGGTTTTGTTGACCACGAGGATTACCGGCGTCTCTTCCGGTAGCAGGGAGCATACTATGTCGTCACGTTCATCGAACTTTCCCGCTTCGATGACGAAAAGAATGACATCAACTTCCGCCAGCGCCTGGCGGACGCTCTGGTTCATCGCCCGGTTCAAGGCGTTGGTAAAGCGTTTCTGAAAGCCTGGGGTATCGACAAACACGAACTGGGCGTCGTTGCGGGTGAGAATGCCGGTAACCCGATGCCGGGTAGTTTGCGCCTTTCTGGAGACGATGCTGATTTTTTCGCCCACCAGCTTGTTGAGCAGGGTGGATTTCCCGACATTGGGGCGGCCAACTATGGCCAGAAAGCCGGAACGTCTGTTCATGTCTCATCTTCCTTTACTTTCAGCAAGAGCAGTGCGGCTCTTGCTGCTTCCTGCTCCGCCAGACGGCGACTTTTGCCCTGACCTTCGCTTTTCAGGGAATAGGGCGCGTCGATGGCGCAGGCGACGTGAAACAATTGCGCGTGCGCCGCGCCGCTGGTGTTGAGGAGGGTGTAGGTCGGAAGCGGCAGCCTCTGTCCCTGCAACCATTCCTGCAAACGGGTTTTGGGGTCTTTCAGCGATTGTCCCGGAACAATGCTGGCAATGAGCGGGGCAAACAGTTTCTCGATCACCTCTGCCGCCGCTTCAAAACCGGATTCAAGGTAAATGGCGGCGAAAATCGCTTCCAGGGCATCGGCGAGGATGGAGGCGCGTCCTTTTCCCCCGCTCTTTTGCTCGCCTTCTCCCAGATAGATGCAGTCGCCAAGGTCAAGACTCAAGGCGATGCGATGCAGCGTATCTTCCTTGACCAGATGGGCGCGCAGACGGGAGAGATCGCCTTCCGGCAATTCCGGGAAGCGGCGATAAAGGAGCGCGGAAACAGCCAGCCCCAGTACGCTGTCGCCGAGAAATTCCAGGCGCTCGTAGTGGGGGTGGCTGTAGCTCCGGTGGGTCAGAGCCGTATTACGGAACTTCTTGTCCGAAAACCGGTAGCCAAGCGCGGTTTCCAGCTTATCCTGCGCTGAGGTCATCAGGTACGGGAATTTCCGGTGAAATCCAGAACCAGATAGGCATTGCCGACCAGCTTCACTCTTTTCTCATAGCTGAAGTAGACGATGACGCGCCCGCCTTCCTTCTCGATCTTGAGGTTTTCCGCCTTCAGGGAGGTGATGTAACCTACATTAGCGCTTTTGGCAAAACGTTCGCGGATGGCGGGAATGCTGGAAAACTCGGGCGATTCAGGATTGGTTTGGGAGTCCAGGGTAATGGTGCGTACCGTGCGCATGATGGCGTTGTACTCCGTATAAGCGGGGACGAGCTGATAGCCGAGCCAAGCGATGAACACCCCCAAGATGCACCATGTAAAGAAAACCCACATAGAAAGGCCATGTTGTTTATGCATGATGACAAATTACTCCTTAGTTGAAAGCGCCGATGCGCCCCAGATTGGGCAGGTTCGGCCAGCTTAGGTTGAACCAGATGAAGAAGGCTTTACCGACAATGTTTTCTTCCGGGACGAATCCCCAGAAGCGACTGTCACGACTATTATCGCGATTATCCCCCATGACGAAATAATGTCCAGAGGGTACGGTGCAAATTATTCCGTCAGTGTTGTATTGACAGTTTTCCCGCCCTGGAAAATTACCGGGATCGGAGACGTAGGCAGGCATGTATTCATCGTTCAGAATCCTGTGATTCACCGCGCCCAGGGTTTCCTGAAACTGCTGCGAGTATTGCAGGCGTTCGGCGTGGAGGTAGTTTTCTTCCTGGGTGATTGGCACTTCCGCACCGTTGATGAAGAGGCGCTTGTTCTGATAGGCCACCAGATCGCCGGGCAGGCCAACGACCCGCTTGATGTAATTTTCCTCAGGATTCACAGGGTAGCGAAACACCATGACATCGCCCCGTTCGGGTTGGCCAACCTCGATGATTTTGCTGTCGAGCAAGGGCAGACGCACCCCGTAGGTGTATTTATTGACCAGAATGAAATCGCCATCCAGAAGGGTGGGCATCATGGAATCGGAGGGGATGCGAAACGGCTCGGCGACGAAGGAGCGCAAGAGAAAGATGATGAGAAAAATGGGGAACAGGGCAGCGCCATTGTCCACCCACCAGGGGGCGGGCGCGCCGGGCGCCCGCTTTTTTTTCAGCCAGAACGCGTTCGCCGCCCAGGCAGCGCCGGTTATGAGGACGAGGATAAAGAGAATGAGAGAAAAATTCATGTCGGTCAGAGTTGGTTCAATTGTCAACGCGCAGGATGGCGAGGAAGGCTTCCTGGGGGATTTCCACGTTGCCTACCTGTTTCATCCGTTTTTTGCCTGCCTTTTGCTTTTCCAGCAGCTTTCTCTTGCGGCTGATGTCGCCGCCATAGCATTTGGCAAGCACGTCCTTTCGCAAGGCTTTCACGTTTTCCCGCGACAGGATGTGGGAGCCGATGGCAGACTGGATGGCAACATCATACATCTGCCGGGGAATCAATTCCCGCATTTTGGAGGCGAGTTCCCGTCCCCGGTATTGTGAAGTGGAGCGATGCACGATCAGGGAGAGGGCGTCGACCCGGTCGCCGTTGATGAGAATGTCGAGTTTGACCACATCGGCGGCGCGGTATTCCTTGAAATCGTAGTCCAGGGAAGCGTAGCCCCGGGAAATTGATTTCAGGCGATCGAAAAAGTCCATCACCACTTCTGCCATGGGAATGTCATAGACGAGCTTCACCTGTCGCCCGTGATAATGCAAATCCACCTGAGAACCGCGCTTTTGGTTGCAGAGGGTCATGACCCCCCCCAGATAGTCCTGGGGAACGAAAATGGTGGCGGTGATGATGGGTTCCCTGATCTCTTCGATTTTCTGGGTATCGGGGAGGCGGGAGGGGTTTTCAACCATTAGCGTGGTCTGATCCCGGAGCTTGACTTCGTAGACCACGGTTGGCGCAGTGGTTATCAGATCCTGTCCGAATTCACGTTCCAGTCGTTCCTGCACGATTTCCATGTGGAGGAGGCCGAGAAAGCCGCAGCGAAAGCCGAAGCCCAGAGCTTGGGATACTTCCGGCTCATAGCGCAGCGAGGCATCGTTCAGTTTCAGTTTTTCCAGCGATTCGCGCAACTGGTCGTACTGATTGGCTTCTACCGGATAGAGGCCGGCGAAAACCTGGGGTTTGATTTCCTTGAAGCCGGGGAGGGGAGCAGTTGCCGGACGGCTTGCGAGAGTGATGGTGTCGCCGACCTTGGCGGAATCGAGTTCCTTGATATTGGAGATGATGAAGCCTACTTCACCGGCGGACAGCAGCTCCTTGGATACGGATTTGGGGGTGAACACGCCAACCTGCTCACAGAGATATTCCTTGCCGTTGGACATCAGGCGCATTCTGTCCTTGGGGCGCAGTTCCCCATCCACCATTCTGACCAGCATCACTACGCCTACGTAGTTGTCGAACCAGGAGTCGACGATCAGCGCCTTCAGGGGTTTTTCGGGGTCGCCTTCCGGGGGAGGGATGCGGGCAATGACTGCTTCGAGAATTTCTTCTACTCCCAGCCCGGTTTTGGCAGAGGCAAGCACTGCTTCCGAGGCGTCGATGCCGATTACATCTTCGATTTCAGCGCGGGCGTTGTCCGGGTTGGCGGAGGGCAGGTCGATCTTGTTGAGGACGGGCAATACCTCGACCTCCAACTCGATTGCGGTATAGCAATTGGCGACGGTCTGCGCTTCCACGCCCTGAGAGGCGTCGACCACCAGCAACGCGCCTTCACAGGCGGAGAGCGAACGGGAAACCTCGTAGGAAAAGTCCACATGTCCGGGGGTGTCGATCAGGTTGAGGAGATAGTCTTCCCCATTTTTGGCGCGATAGGTGAGCGCCGCCGTTTGTGCCTTGATGGTGATGCCGCGTTCGCGCTCGATGTCCATGGAATCAAGCACCTGCGCCTCCATTTCCCGGTCGGACAAGCCGCCGCAGTGATGGATCAGGCGATCAGCCAGGGTGGATTTGCCGTGGTCGATGTGCGCAATAATGGAAAAGTTACGAATATGCTTCATGAGCCAGAAGGGTCGCGGATCAGGTGAAAAACATTTAATTATAAGAGATGAAGTGGGTAAGCTCCTAATCGAGAATGAGTATTGCGTCCTGCTATAATCAAAGCCATATTCCAAGAACACGCTGCCGAGAGGCAGGGGTGAGCCAAAAGAAGCTGCAAATTTTTGAGGATGCCGGACATGCTGTTGAGCAATACTGAATACTTTCCTGGTTATATCATTACCAAACATCTGGGTTTGGTACAAGGCAGTACCGTGCGCGCCAAACATGTCGGGCGTGATCTCATGGCAGGCTTGAAAAATATCGTTGGCGGCGAATTGAAAGGCTATACCGAGCTTCTGAACGAATCCCGGCAAGAGGCGATCGAGCGCATGATAGCTCAGGCCAGCGCAGTAAACGCCAATGCTATTATCAATGTGCGTTTTTCCACTGCCAATATTACGATGGGTGCGGCGGAAATTCTTGCCTACGGCACGGCTGTTGTGCTGGCCAAGCGGGAGTAGGCAATGGATGTGATCATTGCATTGGCGATAGTTGCCGCTCTTATGATAATAGGGTATTTTTGCGGCAGCATTGGTCAAGGCCGACACTATCGTGAGATCAAGATACGGGAATGGGCGTTGCGCGACATCCTGGTTTTCAACGAGAAAGCGCCACCTGCAAAATTTTACGGGCAGGATTTTATGTTGGTATCCGGTTCGGTGGTCATGAGTTGCGATTATTTTCGCAAGGTTGTTGCGGGTCTCAAGCAGTTGATTGGCGGTCGTCTCGTCAGTTTTGAAGCGATGCTGGATCGGGGTCGTCGGGAAGCCATTCTGCGCATGAAAGAAGAGGCGAGGAAGAGGGGAGCGACAGTTATTTTCAATGTGCGCCTGGAGACCAGCAACATATCCATGCTCTCCGGTAATAGAGGTCTGACCTGTATTGAGCTTATCGCTTACGGAACTGCCTGGAGGGCGCCAGCACAGGATAATTTACCTGCCCGGAAGCCATGAACGATACTTTCGACCAGCGTTATGCCAACCCCCCGGTTCCGCATGAGGTCAATGTCAGCGAAAAAACGCCACTGCTTGACTTTTTGCGGCTCTCCCTGGCTTTGACTTTGCTGGTGGTCGTAATAACGACCAGTGTGTTTTTGCTGGCGCGATGGTATGCGCCCAAAATTCCTTTTCAACAGGAAATGGCATTGGCCGATCAAATCATGCCGGTGACGGATGAAGGTGCGCCAGAGTGCAGACGGGTAGGCGAGGCTGCTTTGCAGACGCTTGCTGAACAATTGGCAAAAAACATGGATTTACCGTCGGATATGCGGGTTCGTATCCACTTTTCCGCTGCCAGTGAAGCCAATGCCTATGCTTCCCTCGGTGGGCATATTTTCATCATGCGCGGCCTGTTGAGGCATGTGAATTCCGAAAATGCGCTGGCGATGGTGCTGGCGCATGAAATTGCCCACATCAAGCATCGCGATCCGCTTGTTTCGGCAAGCGGCGGCATAACGGTAGCCTTGCTTTTCTCCAGCCTGATAGGGGGGGCGGATGGTGGAATGCTGCTTGGCGCGGCGCTGGGAATGACCCAGATGCGCTTTTCACGCAATCAGGAAATCATTGCTGACAGGGAGGCTCTGGCAGCATTGCAGCGACACTATGGTCATACTCGTGGCACCGGCGAGTTTTTCAACTACATCATCATGGCAGAAGAACTGGAGGCAATCAGGGGGCAGCGGCAGGGGCCTGTTTTTCTGAAAACCCACCCCATGACGCCTGACCGTATTGCTGCCATTCATGCCTCTGTTGCAGCAGACGCCCCAGAACCAAAACCGCTTTCAGAAGAGCTACAGCAACTCAAGACTTGCGGTGCTGCGCACGGCAAACGAAAAACCGACTCAATGAGTAAACGCATGTAGGGGCGTTGCGCGCAACGCCCCTACGGCTCACTGCCAGCGATCATGTTCAACCCATCCGCCATGTTGTGCGGGCGGTAATCCATAGCCATAGCGGCGACCAAAGGTCGCCTACGCCCATAAGGCTCTGCATGCAAGGCGTATGTGAGTGAGTCTCCCCGTAACGAGTTACGGGGCTTTCTCGTGCTCAATCCTCCAGAAGCCTGCGGAGTTTTTGCGGATGCAGGCGTTCGCGTTCGCGGCCATCGCGGCGGTAGAAGCGTTGCCGCTCCAGATGCGCCGGAAAAACATGGAGGTTGACATCTGCCTCTGGTAGGGTGAGGCGTAAAAGAGCCTCGGCTTGGCGGTAGCGTGGTTTTTCTGTCGTGAAGTTGATTTTATGGTTGAGGAGAAAGATTTCCACATCCTTGCTGCTATCGGCGAACAGCATCAGATCGACGGCGGAAAAGCCGGAAGCCGTGCCATCCAGCGCCGCGCCGGTTAAGTAGGGGCGAAAAGGGCTGAGCCATTCCATCGCCTTGAGGGCAGTTTCCCGCAAGTGGCGCAAGCGTCCAGCTTGCTCTTCGCCTTGGTAGAGAGTGAGGTAGAGCCGTAATTCCGCTTCTACTTCCGCGTCGTCCGGCATGGCGTCGGTTGCGCCCAATTGCCGCGCCGCCTTCTGTTTGGCGCTTGCAATATCTTCAACCCCGTCCTCTGCCATCAGGCGCGCAGCGGCGCTGGCGATGCTGGTTCGGGAGATGTGGCGACGGGCAGGGGTGGGCATAGGGGCGGGGAAAGTAGCGATAAAAGCGGATTTATTCTATCCCGGTTAGCAGAGATCGGGTATGGGGATGAGTACAATACTGGTTTTTTTCATATAGGGGAAAACTCATGATTCTTGTGACCGGCGGCGCAGGATTCATCGGCGCCAATTTCGTGCTGGATTGGCTTGATGTCTCGGATGAGCCAGTAATCAATCTGGACAAGCTCACCTATGCCGGGAATCTGGAAAATCTGGCTTCCCTCGCGAACGACCCCCGCCATATTTTTGTCCGGGGCGATATTTGTGACCGGGCGCTGGTCGATTCCCTGCTGACAAAGCATCAGCCTCGCGCCATCGTCCATTTTGCGGCGGAAAGCCATGTCGATCGCTCGATTCTTGGGCCTGGCGAATTCCTGCGCAGCAATGTCGAGGGCACGTTTACCCTTCTGGAAGCAGCGCGCGCTTACCTTTCTGGATTGGATGAGAAGGCGCGGGCAGCGTTTCGTTTTCATCATGTCAGCACCGACGAAGTTTATGGCAGCCTGTCGCCCGACGCCGCGCCGTTTGCCGAAGGACACCCCTATGAGCCGAACAGCCCTTATTCCGCGAGCAAGGCAGCTTCCGACCATCTGGTGCGCGCCTGGCATAAAACCTATGGCCTGGCGGTAACTACCAGCCATTGTTCCAACAATTATGGGCCTTTTCATTTCCCGGAAAAACTGATTCCACTCGTAATCGTCAATGCGCTGGCGGGCAAGCCACTGCCCATTTATGGCGACGGGATGCAAATCCGCGACTGGCTTTATGTCGGCGACCATTGCGCCGCGATTCGCCGCATCCTGGAGGAGGGGAAGCCGGGCGAGACTTACAACATCGGCGGCTGGAATGAAATGAGTAATCTCTCGATCGTGCGTCAGGTTTGTGCGCTGCTGGACGAACTGCGTCCCCGGGCAGACGGGCAGCCATATGCAAGCCAGATGGTTCACGTCACCGACCGTCCGGGGCATGACCGCCGTTATGCGATAGATGCGAGAAAGATGGAAAAAGAACTTGGCTGGCGTCCGGCCGAGACTTTTACGAGCGGGATCAAACGCACGGTAGCCTGGTATCTGGAGCATGAAGGCTGGGTAAAAAATGTGCAGAGCGGCGCGTATCAGGAGTGGGTGACGAAACAGTATGGAGCGGAAGTATGAAGAACAGGGCAGTGTTGTTGCTGGGCTCAGACGGTCAACTCGGCTTCGAGCTTGGGCGGGTGTTGGGAAAGACGGCTGGCTGGAATGAGGCTGTCACGGCTCTCGATCTTGCCGCCTGTGATTTTTCCAGCCCGAATTTTCGGGAGGTTCTCACTGGCTGGGTGGAAAAAACTCGTCCCGCGGTCATCATCAACGCTGCGGCCTATACGGCGGTGGATAAGGCCGAGACCCAAACCGAACTTGCTTTTGCGGTCAATGGCACTGCGCCCGGAATTTTGGCTGAAATTGCCGCAGCGAGGGATATTTTGCTTATCCATTACTCGACCGATTATG
>Ga0209737_10001370_pt1 | contig 17649 bp, 14 predicted proteins | sample TergutCu122P3_FD_187284 | JGI IMG/M metagenome (GOLD analysis project Ga0209737, IMG submission 187284) | Cubitermes ugandensis P3 segment gut microbial communities from Kakamega Forest, Kenya - Cu122 P3 (SPAdes) (version 2) | ecosystem: Host-associated > Arthropoda: Insects > Digestive system...
CGTTAAAGGAAAGTATTGTATTGCCCGTTGTAGATGTGATATTTGTTGAAGCACCGGCAGCATTGTAAATTGCACCGCCGAAGTTTGCGGAAGTATTGTAGGAAAGTACGGAATCGTAAATGTATAGCACGCCCGTGTTATAAATTGCCCCGCCTTCACCGCTCGGGGTTGTTGTTGTTGCGGGAATTATTTCTACGTTTTTAAGGGTCAATGTACCGGCATTTTTAATAACGCCGCCGTTACTGCCTGCGGAAGAACCCTTTACTATTATCATATCTTCAATATAAGCCGTAATTCCTGCAGAAATAGCAAAGTGAGTCTGGCCTTGAAACCCGACCGTTACCCGTGTGCCGTCAGTTTTGGCAGAGTATACACGAACATTTCTGTTAAACTGTATGGCCTGACCCGAAGTGCCTGAAGGGCCGGCCTGATCGGCAGTAATCCCGAGGGTGTTATCAGAGCCGGCCGGCTGCGAATTAATGGTATTCATTCCGGTTGTAATATTGGCATTAGTAGTGTCTATCCCCGATACCTGCGAAGGGGAGAAGAAAACCATGATTGCAAAAAGCAACAGTAAGGCTACTGATTTCTTAATTCGTTTTTTTATATACATAAAAGGAAATAATCTTCTTTAGTAAATATATTATACATATTTTTTCAATAAAAAGGAAGTGGAAAAGCTGGAAATATTAAGAAAAATACACCAATCTGAGGAGGTAATAATGATTTTTGCAAAAAAATCGAAAATTTGATTGAATTTTTCCAAAGGGGGGTAGAAAAATATGTGCACATGAGTTATAATAGAGTTGGTGTCGCTATTCGTATCTTTTGTAATACAAAAGAAGGGTTGTTGTGTATGGGAAAAACGTCTTTTCATGAGTCGCTTTATTACCTGAAACGCAAGGTTAATTACGCCTCCGGAGGTTGCTTTCTTTTGGAAACCCCGCCAATTGAAAGGCTTATGGCAAAACAGGGTCAAGCCAAGCAAGGCCGCATAAGAACGGCTATCGGCTTGATAGCACGGTACTTGGGTAAAATTTGAGGTTGCGTAACTCTTTAGCGCTTTTCAGGCTCACAGCCTGAGTTTTTGGTGTGCATTTTAGCTCCTGAGCGGCTTTGCCGCACGTCGCCTACGTAGTGCTTATCGTCGAGCGCTTATCGCGCCCGCCGTTTCGTACCTGTCCGTTACCGAGCTTGCGAGGTTTACGGAGCTGGATCCTCGCAGAGGGCACCGGCTTGCGCAAATAAAAAGGCTGAGTATACTAATCCCCTTGATTACCTCCTCAGCCAAGTAGCAAATACGGCATATCCCTTAAGACGCCGTTAAGGAGGTTTTGTTCCCAAATTCATTTTATTGATTTCAATGTGCAGGCAGTGGACAATAAAAAGCCGACTCGCGTCGGCTATACCATATTAGAGAGAGGAATTAGAGAGAAATCTTTTTACATACACATTACAAAAGTTTTAACACATTTTCTATTATTGTTATGCCCGCTTTTTGAATTTCGTAACACATGATAAACGAAATATTTACATTTCTTTACAAACTCCCTGTTTCCTGCAATTTCACATGAAAAAAATACTTTATTTATTTGAAGGAAGTTATAAAGGTAGTTCTTTATGATTAGTGATATCAACCCGAATGTCAGGGCATACTACGCTTACAAGGCAATTAGCTGTCTTAACGGGTCTGACCAGGAAGATTTCAGTCTGGTGGGCTCTGCAAAAGGTGCGCTGAGCGCTGCTCCTCTTGTAGCGGCTATTGAGGTCGGACCGAAAATATTCGGGCTGGCGGGTGGAACTGGTGTTTTCAAAGGCTTTGAGCAAATGGGCGCCAAAATCACGGCAGCCAAAGCAACTGGCGAAATAGCAAAAGTCGGAAATATATTCTCAAAAGGTGGAATGTCGAGGGCTCTTTCAAACTACGATAAAATAACCGGAATTGAAAAAGATGTTCTTAAGGCAAGCAAAACCGCTAAGTTGGCGAAAAGAGGCGTACAGGTCGCAGAAAAAGCTGTCGAAACGGTAGCAAAAGAACCCGGATTTTTCGGCAAAATATTCGGTGGTATAGCAAAACCGTTCAAAGCGGGCACAAAAGCACTGGGCAAGATTCCTGTCTGGAGCGGCAAAACATTGGGCGATACGGCTCTCGGCAAAGTTTGCAAAAAGGGCGGTGCCGGTACTATGGCAGCAATTACCGGCGTAATGGAAGCATTTACGCAAGTCATTCCTGCATTCACACAGGGCGGTTTTGGCGAAGGCGTAAAACAGCTCGGCAAATCAGCAGTTAAAGTTGCTGCTTCAAGCGTCGGGTTTGTCGGTGGTCAGGCAATCGGTGCCGCAATTGGCACGGCAATTTGTCCGATTCCGATAGTGGGTACGCTTGTAGGATTCCTCGCAGGGTCTTTTGTATCAAGCATTGCAGAGGGCATTAGTAAAAAAATTGTAGGTAAATCATATAGTGAAAAAGCAGCTGATGAGCAAAAGCAGGCAATGGCGCAAGAAATTGCCAAAGACCCCAATTCAATGCAGCAGCTTAAATCGGAAGCAATTCAAATATTGAGCGCAAAACAACAATCGGGCGCCGCTTTAAACAAAGATGAAAAAGAACTGCTTCAATATTTCGGCACGTCCAATAATTATGCGCCGGCTTTCACGGCAGTAGCTTAGTAAATAATTTCCGCAAAAAAAGAGCGGCCTTAAAACCGCTCTTTTTGTATTACTTTTTGTATTACAGTAAATTAATGTCGTTCCAGGGTTTGAGCTCGGTTCTTACACGCTCAATGAAGCCTTGAGCGCTCTTGGTCGGCTTTGTCCAGTTAATCGAACAAAGTCCGCGCTGTACCCAGACAAGCTCCTTAAAGAACTCGTATTGCGAATTTGACGCTTTAAGCATTGAATTAATGTAGACTTGCTGGGCATCAATTACCTGTGAAATCGGCGCTTTACCTTTCAAGTATTTATCTTTTACGATTTCATAGTTCTCTTTTGAAGCAAACATTGCTTTGTGGTTTTTATCAATGCTGAAATAGGCACTAAAGGCGCGGTTTATGGTCTCCCTGACGTGCTCCTCCATTGCAAGCTCTACTTCTTCAACATATTTTTTCAGTTCTTTTTGCTCATTGTTTACTCTCGCGATTTCGGCAAATTTATGTCCGCCTTCAATGGGCTTCCACTGTGCAAAGAGGCCCATTCTGCCGAAAGTCGGTTTAGCAGGGGGCAGGGTGAAAGACTGCATACCCGTGCCATATGGCGGCGGCACAAACAACGGCAAGTCCACGGGGCTTGTATAGTGCCTGTCAAACAAGCTTGTGTATTCAAGCGAAAGCTTTGCATCAGGCAAAACGAACCTTTGAATAAACATACCTTTTTCATAGCCCTTCATTTTAAGCGCCGCGCGAAGCTTTGCAAGCTCGGGCGCAACCTTAATGGAATCCTCAACAAGCATTTGCGTAAACCTTTCAAGGTTTTGCGGCGTTACAACATAGTCAATAACGTGAATTTCACTCGTAAAGAAAGCAGGGTCATTTGATTTTAGCGGCGCAAAGGAAATATCCTCGTTTTGCGGACGGTGTAACAGTTTTGCCATTTGAACTTTAAGGTTTTTATAGGCCGCGGTCATTTCAAGAAGGTTTTGCTCGCTCACGCTCAACTGACTTGACCAGCGCATAATCTCTTCTTTGCCGCTGTAGCCGAAGTTTGCGCGGGTCTTGGCAATAGCAAGGTTTTCGCGAGATTCCTTAACAAGCTCCTGTTGCGCTTTTATAACGTTTTCAAGAATTAAAGTGTCGATGTAGAGAAGCGCCGTCTCAATCCCGAGGTTTTGCTCAACTAAATACTGCTCTTGCTTTGTAAAATCAACCTTTTTGTGCTGGATTAGAATATTTGTGACAAGCGCGGGCGAATAAATTACCTGATCAATGCCTATGTTAAAGATGCCGGTGCGCTCGGGCGTTGTGAGCTTCGCGGATTCGGCAAAATCTTCACTGTATCTTTGCCAGCCGAGCGTCATGCCCAGAGTCGGCAAATATCTTAATTTCGCACTCAAAGAGGCATTTTTTGCCGCCTTAACAAGCAATTTTTTCCTTTCAATGTCAAGGTTGTTGCTTGCAAGCTCATCAAGAACTTCCGCAAGAGTCAGCTTTACGGGCTGTTTTGTGGTAATAATAACTGCATTATTCACCATTCTCAAGTGCAGCGGAATCCCCGTGGCATCCGCAGTATCCTGATTTACATAGAAAAGTTTTTCTTCGTTAAAAGAGAGTTTCTCGCTCTTGCCTTTGTTGCCCATCATAGCGCTCTGGATATTGAAGGCAGTGGCTTGCGCGAGCTTTCTGTCTAAATCCGCGTTACCGGAGCCGTATAAAACGCCCAGCTCAACATCTTCCTTACCCATAGTTGAAAAAGAAGGAAGGCTTCTGGCGTTAATAGCCGCAAAAAGCTCTTTTCTCTGGTCGGTTGACAGATTAAACAATGGTGTAATGAAAACCGCGTCACATTCGCTGTTAATAGCGTTAAGGGTTTTATTGATGTCCTTGCCAACCGAAATTACTTTAAAATCAAGTTTTAAATCTCTGCTTGCAAATTTTTTCGCTATAAGCTCATCCCAATCTTTTCTGTTTTTGTAGAAATTCTCGTTAATCAAAATTGCCATCTTTGTAAATTTATTTTGACTCAACTGCTGGAAAACGATTATATCGTTAAGCGATTGTTGAATGGGGCTGAAGAAGCCTTCGCCTAAATCCCTCAGACCATACTGTTCAAGAGTTACAACGAATTTTTTCTTATCTTTTTTCTCGTCTAAATATTTACTTGAAAGCGCACCCAGAGAAATTACGGTCGTACAATCCGAACTCAGGGCTTTCTCGCTCGCGGCTTTAACGCCTTCAGCACTCCAATCGCCCGTAAAAATCAGGTTATCCGGGAAAACCGCATTATATTCCGGTTGAATCGACTTTGAAATCTGCTCCTTAAACGTCTTTAAAAGCTCGGCATTCTTATCTGAAGGGCCGTCCAGCACGAATGCAAATTTAATACTCTGCCCGGTCTTCGCAGGCGCTGCCGCTGCGGGTTTAGCCGCAGTTTGAACAGCTGTGGCCTTTTGAGCGGGTGCCTCTGCCGCTGTTGCTATTGGCGCAAAATTCATACATAACATAAAGGCTGCCAAAAAGCCCGATAAAAACTTCCTCATATTTCCTCCCAACTGCATAACAACTATCATAATATAACAGAATAATATATTATAACGCACAGGCATGCAAACATACACCATATAGTTTACAAAGCGTAACTTAGCCAGTCGGGCAATATACAATATGCTTAAAAAATTATATTTTTAGCTTTGCGATGCACAAGATTTTGTTCAAAACTTTTAGAAAATTTGACTCTGACGAACTTGAGAATTTCTTGCTTGAAAACAAGATTGAGGCTAAATTTCAAGATTTTGAAAATGTCGATACCGTCAGCGAAAATTGCACCTGCTGTATTTTGAAAATTGATTTTGAAGATGAAAAGCAATTTGAGTCCGCAAAAATTTTTGTCTCAAATAACAGGCACCTGAAGTTTTGCGCCTATTTGGAGAACATGAATAAAGACACTTTGAACCTTGCACATAAAATCGGGTGCACTAAATTTTGTTACGATTTTGATTCAATGAAAAATATCATCACAAACGGCGCAGCCAAGCCCAACAGGAGTAAAAGCGCTTTTACAAAATTCAGGGGCGCAAAAGTTTTGCTTGTGGATGACATTCAAATTAATCTGGATGTTTTAAAAGGAGTGCTTTCTCCATTTTGCCTAGAGTTGCACGCCTTTACAGACCCCAGAGCCGCGCTTGAAGAAACCAGCAAAACTAAATTTGACTTAATTTTTCTTGATATTACAATGCCCATGGTCGGCGGTTTTGAATTTGCGCAAAAACTGAAAAAGAACAAGTTGAATTGCGCTACGGGCTTGATTTTTGTCACGGGCAATGACGAAATCAGTAATGAAATTAAAAGCTATTCGCTCGGCTCAATCGCTTATATTAAAAAACCCGTGGATGTTGAGACGCTTCGCGCGCAGGTTTACGGCATTTTGGAAACGCGGGCTTTGCAAAATGAAATTATTAACGAGAAAGAAAACTTTATTCAAATGTTAAGCCACGACCTCAGAACCCCGATAAACGCGCAAATTTGCGCTATCAGACTTTTGCTGGATGAGCGCCTCGGACACATTAATGAAACCCAGCGCGAAATTTTAACCGAGGCGCTTGCGTCAAATGAGTATATGTCAATAATGGTACGCAACGTCCTCACAAAATATAAATATTCCGAACATGCAATTGAAATCGTGCTCAGCGAACACAAAATCAGCGATAATATTCAGGAAATTTTGAATGATTTTCGTTTTATGTTGAGTGAAAAAGGCATAAATGCAAAAGTTGCGGGCAGTCTTGAGGCAACAGCTTGCTATGATGAGGTTGAAATTAAGCGGGTTTTGAACAATTTGATTTCAAATGCGGTTGAACATTGTATAAGTAATTCTGAAATTAAAATAGAAATCAAAGAAGACGAAAACCATTTACACATAAGCGTTTCAAATAAGTGCTATGAAATTTGCGAAAAAGATTTGCAGTTATTTTTTCATAAATTCGCAAGCAAAGCCAAAAAATACCGAAAAGTCGGATTCGGGCTCGGGCTGTACATTTGCAGGGAAATTATCGAAGCGCACGGCGGTAAAATTCGGGTGAGAATTGAAAAAGGTTCAGCCTCCGATTTGGAAGAATGCGGTGCACTAAACGACATTATTTTTGAATTCACACTGCCCAAAGTCGAAGCCGTCACCAGAACTAAGGTCTAGCCTATCTTACAAAGCCCTCAAGCGACATCTCGTCTTTTTGAGATTTAACAAGCATGGTCGAATTATCAACCTTCACGAGGTAATAATCGCCGTCGTGAGTGCTTTCTGACAACCTGAAATCAATTTGCGGATTTTTAAATTCTTTATTTTTAAACGTATTAATGACAAATAAATCGTCCATAATGTAGCCCACAAGCGCCTTTACGCCTTTATAATCCGCAAGGTAAAAACCGCGGTCTTTTTCAACTTTGACTTTCGAAAGAATGTCTGCGGCGTCCGCCTGTCTTCTTTGTCTTAAAGATTCCCTCGGCGGTCTTGAGATGCTCGCGGGCTCGTTTATAGCTTGCAGGCGCTCCCGTGCGCCCCACGGCTCTTCTTGGACGAATAAAGGCTCATATCCGCGCGCTGCCTCTTGAAGATCTTCCTCAGGCTCCTCCTGCGGCTCGGGTTCGTGAACAGGTTCCGGCTCTCGCGCTACAGGTTCCTCAATTTGCGGCTCGGGTTCGGGAGTAAATTCCTTGCGTGAAGGACCCATTGCGCCCCTAGGCCTTGCAAATTCCTCTTCCTCAAATGTAAGTGTCACAGGCTGCGGTGCGGGTTCGGAATCGGCATCGGGAAGCCCGTTAAATTCAGGAGCAAGCTGTGCTACAATTTCTTTCGTAACGGCTTCTTCCGTAGTTCTTGGCGGCTCGGACGCGTAAATCTCGGCGACCAGCTCGTGCTCTTCAAAATTAATATCAAATGTTTCAAAGCCTTCAAGGTCAATCTCATCCACCACCTTGGGAGGCGGTTTGAGCTGTAATTCAATAATTTCAACCTGTGGTGCTTGGGGCGGCGGTTCGGGCGCCAGATCTTGAGGGGTTACCTGCGCAATTATTTCTTCAACTTTAATTTCAGGCGGCGCGGTTTCTCTAATCCGACCGGCAGCAGGTTCAATTACAGGCGCAGAAGCAGGCTGCATGGGGGGAGTTGGCCGCAATGCTGGGGCAGGAGGCGGAGCGGCCGCTGCAGGCCGTATCGGGGTCTGAACAGGCGTTTGAATAGGTGGTTGCACGGGGGCCTGAGTACGCGGCGCTGCTTGCTGCGGCTGTTTTGCACGTTGGGGTTGCTGCAACTGCTGTGGTTGACGCAGTTGTTGTTGTGTACGGGGTGCGGGAGCCCTTTGAGCCGCCTGCCGTGCCTGTTGTTCCCTCTGCGCCAATTGCTCGACCATCTTTTGTTTCTCGGCAAGCAAGGCTTTTTTATTGTTAGATTGAACCCTTGCAATCTGAGTGAGTACAATCGCAAGTAAGCCGAAAGCTGCTAATAACACTATTAACACAACAGGATTGTTGTTTTTTATATTTTCAAACTCAAGCATGAGGCGCTCCATAACAGGAAGTTCTGCCTGTGCTTGCGGTACGGCTGCAATCGGCTGTGACTCTTGATGTTCTACTGCGGGTTCCGGTGCGGGCGGAGATTCCTGCGCAATCGGTTCAGAAATCGCAGGCTGCTCTACGACAGATTCTTGAACTGCCTGTCGTTCAACAGGCTTATATTCTTCGGGCGGCGCCATAGGCACATATTGGGTTTGTTGACGCGGCTTGTATAGCGCTTCCTCCGCAGGGCGCGCAGGGGTGGCCTGTTTTGGCTGAGCCTGCGCAATTTTAACAGGCTCCACAACCTTTGGCACTGCGGCTTTTGGTGTCGGTACCGCTTTTGGTGTTTCAACAGCAGTCTTCGGCACAGGCGCTGCTTTCGGCGTCACTACAGGCGTTGCGGCCTTGGATTCAACCTTCGGCGCTGCCGCGGGGGCAGTTACGGGAGTCGCCACAGGAACAACAGGCGCAGGTTTTTGCGCTACTTTCACAGATGTCTGCGGCTCATAAGAAGGTGTACTTGGCGGCTGTACCGGCTTAGGCAGCGGTTTTACATTTATAGGCAAGCGCACAGGCTCGGGTTCTTTTATGGGGATTTGCACTGTCGTGACGGGCTTTTGAACAGGCGCTACGGTCACGGGTGCTGTGGGTGTCGCCGGCTTTTGTGCCGTAATCACAGGTGTTACAGGTGCTTGTGCTGCAGCGGTCGGCTTGGGTGCAGGTGTGACAGGAGTCGCGGGCACTGCCGCAACAACAGGTTTTGCGGGTGTAGCAGGAGCTTGCGCTGTAACAACAGGTTTCGCCGGCACAGCTACAATAACGGGGGTCGCAGGTTTTACCGCAGGAGTTATGGGGGTCGCCGGCGTTGCCGTAGCAACAGGTGTCACAGGTGCTTGCGCTACAGCAACTGGCTTAGGCGCGGGTGTCATAGGAGTTGTAGCCGTGGGAGTTACTGGAGCTGAAACAACAGGCGCAACAGGCTTTGCAGGTGTTATAGGGGCAGCCGCAACAGGTGTCGCCGGCTTTACAGCAAGGGTTGCAGGGGTCACAGGAGCACTCGCAACAAGAACTTTGCCACCCTTAACCGTCGTTTGATTTAGCGCAAACATATTATCAAGCTTTGCGAGCTTCACTAAATCCATAATAGGGAATTTTGACGCACCTTTCGCCTTCAAGGAAATCGTAAAATCCAGCGGCCGCGTGGTATTGAGCGTAATTTTGGTGTAACCGTTGTTCAAACCCTGTTCAACATAGGGAAAAAGCTGCACCTCAAGCGGATTTATCTCGTTGCCGATTTTTTTTGAAATCGGCTGAGAATAAGTTTCAGCGAGCAAAATATAGTAATTATAATCGGATTTTTTAACAATTTTGACTTCGTCAGCATAGGGAGTTTGGGTCACAAGGTCGATTTGATAGGCATTTTCGCCGATTTTATCAACGTTAATATTGAGGAGCATGTTCTTAAATTCATTGTCAGTCGCACTTACGCCAAGCGCAAGCGTCAGAAACACACACAAGACCAGAAATATTTTTCTCAAAGTTTCCCCAATTTATTGTATAATTAGCAACAGTTTACTATGAATTTAGAAAATATGAAAGAAAATTTTACATCTGGTTTTGTAACGATAATTTCGCGCCCTAACGTCGGAAAATCAACCCTGTTAAACAAAATTGTCGGGCAAAAAATTGCAATTACGACCCCGACCGCTCAAACTACCCGAAACCAAATCAGGGGCGTATTTACGGATTCTAATGCGCAAATTGTTTTTGTGGATACCCCGGGCGTGCATAAACCACTGAACGAACTCGGAAAAGCCCTTGCTAAAGAGACTTTTGACGCCCTTAATGGCACAAATCTTATTTTATTTATGGCTGACGGAACCGATTTTGCGGGCAGGGGAGATAAATGGATTGTCGAAAATTGTCTGAGAACGCCCAAGGCGCCGATTTTGCTTGTCCTCAACAAAGTTGATTTAATCAAAGATTTAGCCAAAAGAGAGGCGATTTTATACAGCTACAAAAAACTTTTCGAACCTCAAAACGTGCAAAGCGCTTTTGTCAGCGCAAAAACAGGCCGCAATGTTGACGATTTAATCGAAAAAATTAAGGGCTTTATGCCTGCGGGCGTTAAGTTTTATGACGAAGATACCGTGACCGACCAAACTCTTAGAGCCATAAGCGCCGAGGTCATCAGGGAAAAAATAATTTTAAACACGGACGATGAAATTCCGCATCAGGTCGCGGTTTTGATTGAAAGCTATAAGGAAGAGGAACGTCTGGACAGAATCAGCGCCAAAATAATAGTTTCAACTGACGGCCAAAAGGGCATTATAATAGGTAAAAAGGGCGAAAAATTGAAAAAAATTGCCACCGCGGCACGGCTTGAACTTGAAAAAATCGCCGCAAAGAAAATTTTTTTGGAGGTTTTTGTAAAAGTACAAAAAAATTGGCAAAAAGACGAAAAGTTCGTTTCAAAATTGCATTCGGCACGCTAAAAAATGAAAAAAATCTCCATAACACAATTAAATAAAAACTTGCCCGATTTTAAAAACACGAGCGACGCCAAGGATAAAATCATCCTAAAATGGCTCCGTGAATGGCTTAACGCTGAATTAGAAGCGGGAAGAATTAAGGCAGGCGATTTTATACCCCCTAAAAATGAGATTGCGCAGCTTCTCGGTGTGAGCGCCGCAACGGTGCAAAACGCCATTCGATATGCCGAAGATTTAGGGTATTTTCAATCTAAACAGCGAGTCGGGACACGTGTTTCCGGCATTTTGGACGCAGAGGGCATCGGGAGCGAAAATAAAAAATTCCAAAAAACCGATACGAAAAAAGACAGCGCGAAAATCGAAATTAAAAATTTGATTGTAGAATTGGGGCTGAAAGTTGGAGCAAAGTTGCCCAGCTCAAGGATTATCGCCCATTCAATCGGCACATCGCACAACACCGTTCGTCTTGCACTTGAAACCTTAGTGCTGGAAGGGTTTTTAGTACAAAAATTCTACAAAAAGCGCGAAAAATCGTGGTTTTTACATTCGCCAATCGTTCTGAGCGCCAAAGAGAAAAGGTTTCAAAGCTCAAACATCGTCACAAGCCGCACCCTTTGCAAAAAACTCGAAGGGGAGCTTAAAAATTATATTGTAAATAATTTTAAAATAGGGGATAAAATTCCCACAAACGCGCAATTGGCGCGCATTTTTGGAGTCAGCCTGAAAACCGTAAATGACTGCCTCAAAAGCCTTCAAAAAACAGGGCTTGTTGCGGCGCGCCGCGGCCAATACGGTACTTTTTTCCTCGGCAAGCACATTGGCGACGAGAAAAGTGAGAAATCAATTTTTATGACAGGCAGAAAAAATGAGGCTCAAACTCAGGCTCAGCCTCAAAATTTTCAATATGCCTGGGAAAAAACCATTCTTCAGATTAAAAAATATATTGAGAAAAAATATGAAGTGGGGGATAAAATCCCCACCATTAAAGAGTTTGCGGTAATTTTCGGTGCCAGCACAAATACCGTTCGCCACGCAATCAACCAGCTTTGCGCCGCGGGCATTTTGCACACCCAGAGGGGAAAGTTTGGCGGAACATACATCGCCGAGCTGCCCGATGAAACCCCCGAAACCTACAAATGGCTCGCACTAAATCCGAAACAAGTTTAGCCGTGTCATACCGGCAGTGTCGCCGCAAAAACAAGACTTAATATTTCTTCACAACCCCCTTGTAGCGCGCAACTATTTTTATTATCGTATTTTATATAAGGGCTGAAGTGTAAAAATAGGAAGGAACACAATATGCGTATCAATCCCGTCGGCGCAAGTTATTGCAGTGTGCAGAAAAATAATAATACCCCGAGTTTCGGCATGGCGGTCACTTTTGAACCTCAGGCGGTTCGGGTAGAAAAAGATTACTACGATAGACAAATAGCACAAAAGACAGAAGAAGCATTAAATAAACGGAAAAACGCCAGCCTTTCAATTAACTGGCTCAAAGGAAAATCAAACCGTAAGATAAGATCAATATATCAGGGCGCAATGGACAGATTCTTTGCAACAAACGGTGTTGACAGAGATTACAGAATTGTTGCAGGCGCCGTAGATTCCAATGGAAAAGAACTGCTGCCGATTTTAAACTCACAAGGGCAGGCTATAGTGGATGCGGAAGGCAGGACGCTACACGTCAGATTAAACCACAACATAATGGATGGCGATGGAAATCCAATCACTTATCATCATAATGGGGAACCGCAAACACACCTGCTTATGGAGGAAGGGCCAATATTTGACATAAACGGCGACCTGATTTACAACAGATGGGGACAGCCTGCATGCGGATTTGAAAAATCGCGAGAAGGACCGGGGCAAGGACCGGCGTTTATAGTGCAAGTTTTCAAAAGAGGCAGCGATTGCAGAGAAGCTGTTTTAGGCCGAAATGGTAAGCCATGGGTATTTGGCGTGTTCGGTGAGGGCAAAACACCGGACCCCAAATCTCGATTCGATTCTGTACTCAGACTGATTGACGAAGATGTAAAAAGAACAAAAACAGAAATGGCCAGAGAAGAGAGGTACAGACAAAGAATGAGCACCAGAGAAACGGCCGCGCAAAGAAGGGTGGCACGAACAAGGTTTGCCCAGCAGGCGGCACTTAGAGAAACAGACTATGTAGCCAGAATATATGGCGACACGGCCAACCAATAAAATAATTAATAGCAAAATATTGCTTATTTTGCTTTCCTTGTTCATTTCGTTATAATATATTCCCATGGAAGGTATTATCAAAAATATTATTTATTTGGGGCCGACAGGGTCATATACGCAAATTGCCGCTGAAAAGTTTTGCGCGAATTTCGCGTCTGATGCTAAAAAAGACTATTTTTCGACAATTACGAAAATTGTTCGGGAAATCGACGAAAAGGGGGCTCCGGAAAATGAAGGACTATTTGCAGTTTTACCCATTGAAAATTCAATTGAAGGGGTTGTAAGGGAAACTGTTGACGCTCTTGCTGCTGCAAAAAATAATCCGCAAATCATTGCCCAGACTGTAATTCCGATACAACACTGCCTCATCGGCAGCGGTAAAAAGGAAGATGTGCGCCGTATTATCTCGCACCCGCAGGCGATTTCGCAATGCAGCGGCTATATTGCGGCGAATTTCGGTAAAAATATTGAGGTCATAAGCGCAAATTCAACCTCGGCCGCGGTGAGCATGCTTGAAGGTAAGGATGCGGACTATGCTTCGATTGCGAACGAATTTTGCGCGGGGCTTTACGGCGCCAAAGTGATTGATAAAAACATTAACGACGTCAAGGAAAATTTCACTCGTTTTGTTCTGGTCGGGAAAAGGTATTTGCCCGATACTCCCAAAACACGCACCTCAATTGCATTTTCAACCAAAAACGAACCCGGTGCGCTGCTTGAAATTTTGAAAATCTTTCAGGCTCACAACCTAAACCTTATTTACCTTGAAAGTCGCCCGTCAAGAAGGCTTCTCGGGGAATATGTGTTTTTTGCCGATATTGACCGCGGCGAAGAAGAAATCCGGAACGCGCTCGGCGAAATCCGCGCTGCGTCTGACTTTTACAAGTTTTTCGGCTCTTACGGACTTCTGGAGTAGCTGCCCGTGGAATTAATTGCAATATTCACCGTCTGCGCCGTATCCGGCGTATTTACAGGACTTTTAGGCATTGGCGGCGGCTTAATTATAGTACCTGCCTTTCTTTGCGTACTTCCGTTTTTTGGAATAGACCATTTCACCATCCACCAAATTATCGGTATAAGCGCGACCTGCGTGTTTTTCAATTCCACAATGAGCCTTTTTTACAGGCGCAAAGAGGAATTCCTGGCGAGAGGCATGGTTTTAAAAATGGCAGCCGCAATTATTGTCGGAACGCTGTCGGGGGCGATTTTGTCATCCCACGCGCCCGCAAAAGTGCTTTTTTCAATCTATGCCTGTGTTGCACTTACTTCGATTTATTTAATTAAGAGTGAGGTACGCTTCGGCCTTGAAAATCCGCGCCTGAAGCCGCTCTTATATGTCATATTCATGTTCATCGGCGCTGTTAGTGCTGCAATCGGTATAGGCGGCGCAATTTTATTCGCAACGGCGCTAAAGTGTTTTTTCAACAAAACGCCAAAGGAGCTTTTGCCTACAATCACGCTTCTTGTCGCAATTCATGCGGTTTTTGCCTTTATAGGCAAGGCTATTAGCGGCGATATCACGCTTATGATTATCCCTATTGCGGTTCTCTCAAGCGCATTAGGGGCTAAAATCGGCGTAGCAATTTCGCGAAAGTTAAATTCCAATACAATAACCAATTTAATGGTAATAACGCTCATTCTGGCGCTTATAAGGGTTACGCTTCAATTCTGGGCGCCTGATTAGGAATCCATACCACTGCCTTTAAGGGCGTTATCAAGGGTTTTCTGGTAGCTGTCTAAATCAGCTTTCAACACTTGAACCTGCGTATTGGTCATTTCTATTTCCATATCCAGCGGAACTTCTTTATTTTTATATTTCTGCATCATTTGCTGTTCTTCGGCGCTCTGTCTGGAATTCATTGCCTGCTGTTTGCTTGAATGTTCCATCATGATTTTATTAAGTTCGCCCTGATCTCCGGATTCTTCAGCCTTTTTCCTTTTTTCATCAAATTGAACCAAATAATATTAGTTTTCGTCAGAATGTTTTCTCTTTAATTTGCACAGCTCATTGCCCCCTTGCATCTGCATGACCTGTTTCGTCTGGCTTAATTGCATGGCTCTAAAAGTTTTGCTGCTGTGCGCCATGGTTAGCCCTAGGACAACCAGATGCAACATTACAAATGCTCTTGGAACTTTCATTGGTTACTGCCTTTATTTGCTTACAAAATAATAAACGTTTTAAATATATACTTATTTCATACTTTATATATACTGTTACAAAACGTTACAAACGCGTAAGCCGGTGCGACGGCGACGGGCGCGAAGAGCGCTCGGCGACCAGCACTACGGCAAGGCTACTTTCCGATGCAAAAGTTTTCGAAAATATGGGTTAAAACATCATCCGTAACTACTTCTCCGGTGATTTCATCCAAACTTATAAGCGCTTGTTTGATATCTATTGAAATTAAATCTTGCATTTCATAAGCCAGAGTTGCATTTAAGGCTGTTTCAAGCGCCAGAAGCGTATTTTTTAGGCACTCTTGCTGCCTCTGATTTGTCAAAAACTCCGTTTCTATTGAGTTCAAGCCTAAAACTGTGTTAAAAATCAAATCTTTTAATTTTTCAATGCCATCGAGCGTCAAAGAACTTACCGTTGCATGGTTTTGCGCTGTTTTCAAGCCTGAAGTGCTTGCAATATCTGCTTTTGTGGCAACCATAATTTGTACTTTCTCTTGCGGCACAAGGGCAAAAACCGCTCTGTCATCGCTCGTAATGCCAAGAGAGGCGTCATACAGACACAAAACCAGATCCGCCTCGTTGATGGCATCGCGTGAATTTTCAACACCGATTTTTTCAACAACATCAATATTTTTACCCTCGCGAATGCCTGCCGTGTCAATTAAAGTTGCACTCAAACCTTTGATATCAATGCTTTCACGGATTGTATCGCGCGTTGTGCCTGCAATATCGGTCACAATCGCCCTTTCAAGCGCCAGAAGTGCGTTAAACAGTGAACTTTTGCCGACATTCGGGCAGCCGACAATCGCAATTTTAATTCCTTCCCTTAAAATGTTGTGACAGTGCGCATTTTCAAGAATTTTTTCTATTTTTTTAATCGAATTTTGAAGCACAGCCTCAATTTCAGAGTATTCAACTTCTTTAACGTCATCAGGAAAGTCAAGCGAGGCAATGATTTTGCCCAAAATTTCCGTTACTTCAAGTTTGATTTCCCCGATTCCTTTAGTGAGAGCCCCTCCGAGGTTTTTGGCGCTGTTGAGTGCGCCCTGCAGGTTTTTCGCGTGGATTAAATCCAAAATCGCTTCCGCCTGCGACAGGTCAATTTTGCCGTTTAGAAACGCACGTTTTGAAAACTCGCCGCGGGCTGCAAGCTGTGCGCCGCAGGCAATTGCGAGGTTTAAAATTTCCCTTATTATAACGGGGGAGCCGTGCGAATGAATTTCAATAACATCTTCACCCGTGAAGCTGTTTGGAGCCTTGAAAGCGAGTAAAATAACTTCGTCGAGTTGCTCTTTTTTGAAATCGCGCTCGCTCCGCGGTCGCTCAGCATCTCTCAAAATCCAGCCGTGGTTTACTTTTCCGACCTTGAAGTCGGAAGCGCAGGCGCTATCACCCGCACCATCACGCGAAAAAATCGCACGAGCAATTTCAAAACTTTTTTCACCGCTGATTCTTATTATTCCGACCCCGCCAACGCTCAAAGGCGTTACAGGCGCGGCGATTGTGGGAAACAAACTTTGCATGCCAACAATTTTAGCATACAATTATAAAATGAATGAAAAAGAGCCAAAAATCAGCATAATCATTCCCGTTTACAATGTTGAAAAATACCTCGAACAATGTCTTGAAAGCCTTGTGGACCAGACTTTGCGCGAGATTGAAATAATACTGATTAACGACGGCTCAACTGATAATTCGGCAAAAATCTGCGAAAAATATGTAAAAAAAGACGGGCGCATCCGCCTCATAAATCAGAAAAACAAGGGGCCGAGCGCGGCAAGAAACGCGGGCTTAAAGACCGCAAAAGGCGAATTTATCGGCTTTGTTGATTCTGATGACTGGATTGATTTAGATTTTTATGAAAAATTATACAATGCTGCCGCGCAAAACACCGCGGAAATTGCCGCAGCAGGCATTATAAGGAAGCGCGAACACAGTGAAAAATATCGTAATCATTACGAAAAACAGGAAATTTTTGAGGGCGCTCAGGAAAAAATCAATGTCTGCAATATACCCGAAACCTGCTATATGGTGAATAAAATTTACAAACGCGAAAGCTTCGATAAGCATAAACTCGCGTTTGAAGAGGGTGTATTTTATGAGGATGTACGGCTTTCAATAAAGGCTATATATCATCTGGGCAGGCTCGTGACCGTTCCCGATGTAAATTATTACTACAGGGTTAACACAAATTCAATCGTTAAAACCCGGGCAAGCGCAAAAAAGCTGAAAGACCACTATGACGCGCTTGTTGAGCTGTTTGAATTTGCGGACGCGCACAATATCAAAATTGATGAAAAAGCGCGAAACATCACAAAAGACAAAAAATATTTTATGAATATTCTGTGGCTTAAAATAAAGCGGCGCCGTAACAGCGAAACCCTTTATTTGTTCGGGTTTATACCGTTTTTAACAATCACAAGATATGAGGTACCGAAATGGTAAAAATGCCAAAAATAAGCGTTATTATACCTGTTTATAACGTTGAAAAATATCTTGAAAAATGCCTTGAAAGCATTGTTAATCAGACTTTGCACGATATTGAAATTATATGCATAAACGACGGAAGCAAAGACAAT
>Ga0209737_10001371_pt1 | contig 17623 bp, 13 predicted proteins | sample TergutCu122P3_FD_187284 | JGI IMG/M metagenome (GOLD analysis project Ga0209737, IMG submission 187284) | Cubitermes ugandensis P3 segment gut microbial communities from Kakamega Forest, Kenya - Cu122 P3 (SPAdes) (version 2) | ecosystem: Host-associated > Arthropoda: Insects > Digestive system...
AAGCCCCCGCTCGGCTTCCCTTATCCCCTGGATTATGACCTGTTTGGCGGTCTGCGCGGAGATCCTGCCGAAATCCTTGGGTTTGAATTCCACCTCGGCGACGGAGCCTATGGTGTAGCGGCGGCTTATCTTCTGCGCGCTTTCCAGATCGATCTGCAGGGTGGGGTTCTCGACCGTCTCGACCACTTCCATGAGCTGGAACACTTTCATTTCCTTTTTCTTTTCGTTGAGGTGGATCTTCACGTTGGTGTTGCCGGAATCGCGTTTGAAGGCGGTGACGAGCGCGACTTCTATCTTTTCCAGCATATATTCCTTCGGTATCCCCGTTTCGTCCTGGAGCGCGTCGAGCGCGGCGAAAAATTCGACATTCATTTTTTTGCTTTCTCCCTAAATAAAAATACTAAATTGCGATTTCGTCGTGGGCATAGATATGCGCGATTTCGGCCTTGGCGAGCGCGATATTTTGCCCATCGGCCAGCTCGAAAAACAGGTTTTTGTCGGGGCCGATCTCCCTCAATGCCGCGACGAAACTTTTGTCCCCTATGGCATCGTTTTTGGCGAACAGGGCGACCTTCACCTTTTTGCCCATGTACCTTTCGAGCTGGGCGGCGTTTTTGAGCTCCCTGTTCAGCCCCGGGGAGCCCACCGCGAGGCAGTAGCTGCCCTCGATCGGGTCCGAGGCATCGAGCAGGGGGGTCACCGCACGGGTCACCTTTTCGCAGTCCTCAAACGATATGGGGGCGCCCGAAGGGTTTTCTATGGTGAACTCGAGCAGCCACTCCGAGCCGTCATTGTGGTACTCGATGTCCCAGATTTCATAGCCTAAGGCCAAAATCTCGGCCTCCGTGAGCTTTTTGGCGGTCTGCTCTATCTGTTTTTTGTTGGGCGGCCTGCTGTTTTTGTCTTTTTTCATTTTTTGAGTGTTCCCCATAATACAAACCATAAGAGAGCGGACATCCACCCTCTTACATAACCTTCTTCATCCGTACCACGCCATTATACCACAAAAAAACGGAAATTGCAATACCCAATTCCCATTTTTTTTGAATTTTTTTGTTTTTTTTTGAATTTTTTCGATTTTGGTTGATTTTGTCAAAAATTTGTGGTAATATATACATAGACAAAAAATAAACCCAAGGAGGGAAAACACCGTGCAAAATATAAAAAAACTGCTGCCGCTGATATTGATCCTTGTCGTTTTCGCCCATGCCTTCCTGCCCGCTTCCGGCGCATATGCGGACAGCCGGCTCATCAACCCGAATGTGGAGGCGATGAGGAGCATGCTAAACCAGAGGGAATTCTGTGTGTACTTTCAGGACGCTCCCGAAAACTACCCGTATTACGGGGCCAAACTCGAGCCACGGACGGGCGTGTACACCGGGACGCCTGACGGCGGCGCGTCGTCCTACCTGTGGTTCGACGCGGACAGGACCAACGACGTCGAACCGAGGAATGTTTTGGCGGGCGGCACAGACCACGCCGACAATGCCGCCCTTCGCATTTTCAACTGGAATTTCCAGATGCGCTCCTGGGAGAACATCGACCCGGCGGACTACGAGAACTACATCAAAAACGTCGTGGACGAACTGGCCCAGCAAAAAGCAAACATCCTTTTGGTCTTCGCGAAGGAGATGAATATCAACAACAACTTCAAAAATACCGACGATTTCATAAATATGTTCAGGTATATCGCCGACTATGCGAAAACCAAGGACAACATCGCCATGGTATGGGGGCCAAACGACACGGGTTCTTTGGATTTTGACCTCGGGATGTGGTACCCCGGCGACGCATATGTGGACTGGATCGGCATGAGCTCGTACACGCTCCCCCATTTTCTGGGCGACAGGGAAAAATCGACCGAGAGCAACAACGTCGCTTTCGTCACCGGCGACCACGCAAACCCCGTCATGCGCGTCAAGCCGATAATGGATTTCATGAAGGCGAACAACATAAAAAAACCGGTTGTGCTGACCGAGAGCGGCGTCGGGCACCGGCATACCAAGTCCGGCGAGGATTTCACGGAGTGGGCCACCCTGCAACTGAGGCGCCTTTACGGGGAGGTCATACGCAGGTTCCCAGAGGTCAAAGTCATCATAGACTTCGACAACCATGTGGCTTCGGATTTCTACCGCTACGACACCTCGAACAACCCCGTGCTCAAGGAGCTGCTGCAGGAACTGCTCAAAGACCCGGTCTATGCGCATATGGACGAATACAACCTCAAAAGCTCGCCTGTCTCATACAGCCAGATGCGCGACGGCATATGCGTCAAAGGGAGCTTAGTGCTTTCGGCCTATGCATACAACCCGAGGTGCGCTTCCACGGCGCTGACGGTGAAATACCTCGTGGATGGGGTGCAGACGCATGAATCCTCGCTCCCGCCGTACAATTACACGCTGGAAAACCTGAAACCCGGCAGCCACCGGCTGACCGTCCAGATGTTTAACGGCGCCGCGATGCTGGAAACAAAGAGCTATGGCATAGAATACGAAGCGCCGCCACCGCCGCCCAAATACAACCCGACGCCCTCCACCGTGATTGTGGACGGCGTCCCCACCGTTTTTGAGGCCTACCTCATAGGCGGCAGCAACTATTTCAAGCTCAGGGATCTGGCGATGGCGCTGTCGGGCAGCGAAAAGCAGTTTGCCGTCGGCTATAACCCCGACACCCAGGCCATAACGCTTACAGGCGGCGAACCGTATGCCCCGCAGGGGAGCGAATTGAAGCCGGGCGACGGCAAACCGAAGGAAGCCGTGCCAAACAAGGACATCAACATCGCCTTGGATGGCACCCCCATAAAAATCACGGCCTATCTGATCCAAGGCAACAATTTTCTAAAGCTCCGCGACCTGATGCAGGCGCTCGATGTGTACGTCGGCTGGGACGCCGCAACCAGCACGATCACGCTCGACACAAGCAGGGGCTATGGATCGGGCTGAGGAGGCGAATGGAAATATTTGTTGGTAAAGGGCTTAACTTGACCCACAATTTCAAATGGCGAAAATATGCGTGCAATTGACAATTCGTAGGGTACGGCGTCCTCGACGTACCGGGATTTCGATCCCTCTTTGCCGTTTTTTGCCTCGCTCCAGGCCATGTTTTTGCGTTTTGCGCGTTTGTGCGGGTTTATCGCGCACGGGATGTCGAGGACGCCATCCCCTACATCCCGCATTTGTGCACCGTTTTTGCCGTCTTCTTTTATGTGGGTCAAGTCAAGAGCTAAGATAAAGGCATTGATAGCCTTTCCCCGCCGTCGATTGCAATGATTATCTCTGTGGCTGTTCCATTCAGTTCTAATTTGCATTCCACTGTAGTCCCCGCAAGGACAATGGGATTGTCGGAGATCCACAGCGACGACCCTTCCCTGGCGATGGCACCGCTTGCGAATTTCATGTTACCGCTTGTGTTTGAAATATCGTGGCATTCATGTTCAACCCCGTCGGCGACGACCGAAACGCCCGTAACAGTCACATCGGATACGGCTGTGAATACGACCGCGCTCCCAGTCCAATTCACATTTTTAAACCATTTGCCGATTTTTTGTTTTTGTATTTCTTTCCTCGCTTCATCTGCACGTGCGTGCGAATCCTCGTAGTCGCCGAGGGCTTCGAAGGCGATTGCGGCTTCCTCATATTTCCCACCGGCCAAAAGCGCGGCGGCCTCGTCGTAACTTTGCTGCTTTCGCATTTCCTCTCTTGCTTCCGTGGCGCGCTTGGGAGCATCTTTGTATTCCCCGAGTGCCTCGAAAGCGATTGCGGCTTTTTCGTAATCTTCACTGCCAAACAATGTTTCGGCTGCCTGATAGTCCCTCTTCCGCACTTCCTCCTGCGCTTTTTCGATGTATGCCGTTGCGTCTTTGTATTCCCCGAGTGCCCCGAAAGCGGCTATTGCTTCCTCGTATTTCCTCTCTCCAAACAGCGCGACTGCCTCGTCATAGCTTTGCTGCCTTCGGAGCTCCTCCCTCGCTTCTTTTGCGCGTTCGGGGGCATCTTTGTAGTCGCCGAGGCCTTCCCAAGTGGGTATTACTTCCTCATACTTTGCCTCTCCCATTAGTTTGACTGCGGCATCGTACATCTCTTGCTTCCGGAACTCTTCCCGCGCTTCCGCCGCGCGTTCAGGGGCATCCTCGTAGTCGCCGAGGGCTTCAAATGCCTCGGCGGCCTGTTTGTATTTTTCCTGCTCCATCAGCTCTGCGGCGGACTCGTAGCTTTGCTGCTTTCGTATTTCCTCACGCGCTTCCTCTATGCGTGCGCTCGATTCCCTGTAGCCGCCGAATTTCTCGAAAGCGGCGATTGCTTCCTCATACCGCCCGCCCTCGAACAATGCTTCGGCGGCCCGGTAGTCCCTGTTGCGTATCGCCTCCCTCGCCTCTTCGGCGCGTTCGGGGGCATCTTTGTATTCCTCGAGGGCTTCAAAGGCGGCTACGGCCTCCTCGTATTTCCCCTCGCCGATCAGTGCTTCCGCTTCCGCGTATCTTTCCTTTGAATCCGAGCACCCCGCCAAGGGAAACAGCGTCAGGGCGAGCACACACAGCGCGATTGCCATCGAAATTATCTTCTTGGTTTTTTGCATATACATTTTTTTTAACCCTCCATTATTTTCAAACTTTTTGCTTCCCCGGGATTGATTATTTCGCAGCCACTGCATTTGCTTTGCAGGTATTTTCCGGAACCAAAATATATTTGTGCCGTACCCCCCGATTCGACGGAAAAATAGAGAGGGTCAACATTCAGTTCCGGGTTGTCTTTTGCTTCCATTACGAGGGTGTTTTGGTCAAACTTTGTTTTTACGGCAAGCGAATTTCCGGTCTGCAATTTCCCGACCAGCTTGCCATTTAGCAAAATATTATATATCAGCGGCGTTCCGGATGGGGTTTTTTCACAAACAATTTCAACCGTACAATACGTTTTAAGGATTTTTGCCCCGGGCAGAGGCACGGAATTGCTTTTGCCAGATGTTGCAAGCGTTACAATCCCGCCAACCAATATGAAGATAAGCAACAGAATGTAGACCGGATTGGCTTCATATCTTCCGGTTGAGGTAAAGCCAAAAATCAGCAAAAACAATAAAACGGATGAAATTATGTCAAATATCGCACCGCCGATTTTTGAACCCACACCTATTGCTTTGCCAATGGAAAACAAAATAATGGCTGCAATGGTAGGCAAGTATTCCATAAAAAATCAACCTCCAAAATATAATTTCAATCACAGTAAACGATAATTCCCGCCCTCGACAGAACTGGCAAAATATCTGTCCGTACTGCCCGCTTTCGAACAGCTCCGCTTCCGCCTTGTAGCTGTTGTAGTTTTCGCACCCCGCCGCAAACAGCAGCGCTGCGGCGCAGAACAGGGCGACAACACTGCCTCGGCAACGATTCTATAATTTCACCACCCCACGCGCCGTGAAAACATTCACGCCGCCGCGGTGGGTTTTGTTGTTCGTTCCGCAGAAATAGCACTCCCTTTCCATCTCACCCTCCTGCGTCTCGACGGGGGACTCGTACCCGCAGTGGCCGCACTTCATCATCAAAATCAGTTTGGCGTACTGCCCGCTGGATTTTATCGCGGCCACCGTCGACTGGGTCTGGATCATATTCCCGAAATCTTTCAGGCTCTGCGCTTCGACCGATTCGCCGCCTTTGCCGCAGTAGCGGTAACTCGTCTGAATCCCTTTGGTCCCGATCGGGGATTCCGTGAAAAACCCCACGATGTCCCGGCCCAATGTCCCGTTTGGGGTGTCCACCAGATAGTATGTCATCGGCGGTATGGACGCTAATTTTTTCAACATTTCGCAAGCACTCGCCAAGCTGTCCGCTTTTTTTGAGTAGTATTTGGCCTGTGCGTTGCCACGCATCGTCCATTGAGAGCCGTCGTTTAGGCCTTCCCCTATTACCGTTTCTATGGTTTTCCCGCATTTCGTGCATTTGCCGTCGCCGATTTTGTGCTGCGTGTTCCGAGTCTTTCCGCATTTCGTGCACTTGCACCCGTCCCATTTGTGACCAAATATGCATGCCATACCAATACCTCCCACAACGTAATTTTTTTATATGTTTATTCTTGCGATATATCCGCCACATTGAACGATATTATTATTTCATTCGTTTCGCCGTTAAATATAGTAATCTTTTCGGGGACAACAGAAGTGTCAAAAATAATTTCAAACGACCCTTCCTTGCTTTTGGCCTGTTTAAATTTGTATGTTTCCCCTCCGGAAGAAAATTCACAGTATAGAGTTTGGGAAAACTTACCGCTTTTGAACATTATACCACCATTTCCGAATATAATGACGACCGTTTCATTGTTTTCTGATTTTCCTATCCTGTACCCCGTAATCACAAAATCTCCACCATGCGCGGTGTATGCAATCGGAAAAATGGTTTTTGCTTTCAAAGAATTTAATAATTCCCTTGCTTCCTTGGCACTCTCAGGGGCATTCCTGTAGTCGCCGAGGGCTTCGAAGGCGATTGCGGCTTCCTCATATTTCCCACTGGCCAAAAGCGCAACGGCCTCGTCGTAACTTTGCTGCTTTCGCATTTCCTCTCTTGCTTCTTTGACACGTGCGGTTGCGTCCCTGTATTCCCCGAGGGCCTCGAACGTTTCGGCGGCCTGCCTGTATTTCTCCTGCTCCATCAGCAAAACGGCATCGTTGTAATCTTTCCGTTTTCGGATTTCCTCGCGCGCTTCCGCAGCGCGCTTAGAAGCATCTTTGTATTCCCCGAGTGCCTCGAAAGCGATTGCGGCTTTTTCGTAATCTTCACTGCCAAACAATGTTTCGGCTGCCTGATAGTCTCTCTTACGCATTTCCTCCTGCGCTTTTTCGATGTATGCCGCTGCGTCTTTGTATTCCCCGAGTACCCTGAAAGCGGCTATTGCTTCCTCGTATTTCCCCTCGTCGAACAGCGCGGCGGCCTCGTCGTAACTTTGCTGCTTTCGGAATTCCTCCCGTGCTTCTTCTGCGCGTATGGGAGCATCCCTGTAGTCGCCGAGACTTTCCCAAGTGGGTATTACTTCCTCATACTTTGCCTCTCCCATTAGTTTGACTGCGGCGTTGTACATCTCTTGCTTCCGTATTTCCTCCCGCGCTTCCGCCGCACGTGCGGGCGAATCCTCGTATTCCCCGAGGGCTTCGAACGCCTCGGCGGCCTCATTGTATTTCCCTTCGCCGAGTAGTGCCTCCGCCTCCGCATATCTTTCCTTTGAATCCGAGCACCCCGCCAAGGAAAACAGCGTCAGGGCGAGCACGCACAGCGCAATTGCCACCGAAATCATCTTCTTGGTTTTTTGCATATACATTTTTTTATCCCCTTATTGCAATTATTGATTTTCGAATTGAAATTTGTTGTTTGCCTGTCAGCCAAGATAAGGGCATTGATAATCTTTCCCCGCCGTCGAGTGCAACGATTATCTCTGCGGCTGTTTCATTCATTTTTCTTTTGGTGCCTCAATCACATCGGAAAGAAATGCGCTCTCAACCGATTCTGCGGATTCCCGGTCTGACGAGTTTTCTGTTTTCTCCAATGCCTCTTCTTTGTTGGCTTCCATCGCAGCTTGCTTCGCCTGTGCTTTTTCCAGGCTTGATTTGTGCGTGGCAATCGAAATAACGTCCCAAATCAGGAACAAAACGCCGACAACGACCAAGGCGGTGCTGCTTTCGGTTCCCCTCAAAACCATTTGTCCGCTTGCGCCGCCGATTATCAAAAAGATGCTCACGAACAAACCCAATATTTTGCCGCCGTAGCCTTTTTGGTTTATTTCCACGCGGGCTTTTGTCCCTTCCTGCGAATATTGAATATTTTGAACAGTTGGGGTATTTTGGGTATTTTCGGGCAGCTTGCCCAGTTTTGAAATATGCACGACTTCTATTATATTCCAAACCAGAAGCGCATATATGGACAGCATTCCGATGACACCCAAAAACACTATTCCGCCGTCCCTGAATCCTGCTGCGCAGAGCACCGATGAAACTAAAATCATACCCAGTTTGATGAGGCCTATTTTTATTTTGCCGAGGTAAAAATTGTGGATATTGTAGAATCCAAAGCCGCCCAAAAACCAGAGCAGAACCGCAAGCCACCTTTTTTTGTTGGGGGCGTTGTAATAGGGAGGTTTCTTTGGTTTTATTGCTTGAGGTGCTTGACTCGGTAGTTCTTGCATTTTTTTGTCCTCCTCGATTGTATTATATTCGAAGTCGAAAAGATATGCGACGGGGGAATCCACCGGCTCTGCGAAGCCACCTCCTTTTGCGAAAGGAGGCTCGGGATTTTTCGCGTCCTCCCTTGCCCTCTTCCGCAGAAGAGGGTGCCCGTCGATACGGGCGGGTGATTCTCTTTTATTCGCTTGAAGCGAAACAGTACGCTGGATTGAATTTTATTTTTATGCTGTCTCCGGCTTTTTCCGTCGAATATTCCATGCCTACGCCGAGCTTCATTTCATATACATCCGACCCGTTTTTTACCGTCAGTTCAAAATATGAACCCGGAGCCAAAATAAGGCTACCATTCGCATCACCCGTTATTCCGTTGCCCTCCGGAAACACACACGATTCCATTGTCATATCCGAAAACATATCGGACGGCTTGAGGGTATATGTTTTGCCGTTTGATTCAATTTCAATCCAGCCGATGTCAATACCCGATCCTATACCTATTTTTGTTATTTTGCAATTGGTGGAATTGATCGCATTTCCGCAACCCGCGAACAAAACCACCACGACCGCCATGGCCAAAAGCATTGATAAAAGTTTTTTCATAATAAAATTTTCCTTTGTTTATGTTTAATTTTTTGTAGGAGGCGGGGAAAGCGCGACCGTTTCTTCCGGTAGCAATATATAACCTTTTTTAGTTTTTCTTGTAACAATTTGCGTACCGGGACCTATGCCGAATTCATATTCTTTTCCACCGACCGAGTATATAAGACTCATCATGCTGTTGAGTTCCATAACAAGATGTCCATTTTCGTTCGAAATTCTAAAGGACGTTCCGGGCGGTGCATAGCCGCTTACAAATTTAGCGTTTTCGAACCAATCCATATCACCCGGCAAAATTATATCCGTTCCAAACTCGTCCGTAAGATTGACGGGGAAAAATGAAAAATTATTGCCAAAACCTTGCATTGGTATCCTTTCGACCGTGAGAATCAACGTGTCATTTTCCCGTGCTTCTACGGCACGTGTGGAGGCATCTTTGTAATCGCCGAGAGCCTCAAACGCTTCGGCGGCTTGCCTGTATTTTTCTTGCTTCATCAACAAAGCGGCATCGTCATAGCTTTTTTGTTTTCGCATTCCTTCCTTTGCTTCCACGATGAATTTCAATGAATCCTTGTAATCGCCGAGAGATTCAAAAACGGCCACGGCTTCCTCGTATTTTTCCTCGGTCATCAGTGCGGCGGCTTTATCATAGCTCTGCTGTTTACGTATTTCCTCCCGCGCTTCCTTTGCATATGCGGAAGCATCTTTGTAGTCCCCGAGGGCCTCGAAAGCGATTGCGGCTTCTTCGTATTTCATATTGGTCAACAAGACCACAGCCTCGTCATAGTTCTGCTGTTTTCGTATTTCCTCACGAGCTTCTCCGGCACGTACAGAGGCATCTTTGTAGTCTCTGAGAGCCTCGAACGCCTCGGCGGCTTCCTCATATTTCGCATCATTCAACAAAACCACAGCCTCATCATAACTTTGCTGCTTGCGGATTTCCTCACGAGCTTCCTCCATGCGTGCGCTCGATTCCCTGTAGCCGCCGAGTTTTTCGAAAGCGGCGATTGCTTCCTCATACCGCCCGTCCTCGAATAAGGCTTCTGCGGCGCGGTAGTCCCTGTTGCGTATCGCCTCCCTCGCCTCTTCGGCGCGTTCGGGGGCATCTTTGTATTCCCCGAGGGCTTCAAAGGCGGCTACGGCCTCCTCGTATTTCCCTTCGCCGAGTAGTGCCTCCGCCTCCGCATATCTTTCCTTTGAATCCGAGCACCCCGCCAAGGGAAACAGCGTCAGTACGAAAAGGCACAGCACGACCGCCATCGAAATCATCTTTTTGGTTTTTTGCCTATACATTTTTTTATCCCCCTATTCAAAACAATAATTTTCACTCATAATACACAATGATTCCCGCCCTCGACAGGGCCGGCAGGATATCCGCCTTTATTTCGTCGTCGTAAAAATAGTATTTTGCGTATTCGTCATAGATATTGTTGCTGTAGCGCGTTATCGTCCACGCGGGGGTTGCCGAGTAGGTTTTTTGGAAAACAATCTCGCCCGTGGCGACATTTTTGAGCGTGACATAAAGGGTCAATTCATAGGCCGACGCGCCGATGTCATACCTGCCGTAGTAGGAATAGGATTCCGTGAAATTCAGGACATACAGGGCACTTTCCGCCGAATCCGCCAGTGAAAACGGGTTTATCCGGCCTTTTACGCGGTCGTACCAGGAATCGTTCCTCGGCGAATTTTTGTTGTTTATGTATATCCCCCTCCCCGACACTTTCGCGGGGACGACGGACTTGTCGGTTTTGTCGTAATAGTCCGCAAGCCCACGGGCTTCCATGCTGTCCCTAAAACTGTCGATGCGCCTGTTCCGCCAGGTATTCAGATCGACGGCGGCGGGGTAGCCGGATGATTTTAGTATATACTTGCCGAGTTTGGCTTCGTCGTCGTAGTAGTTGTAGAGGCACTCCACATACAGGCCATCGAAATTATAGGCGGAATTGACGCCGATATTGGTTTTGGCGAGCGCAAACATATCGTCCATGAGCTTTTTGGCATCTTTGTTCCCCAGTTTGCCGTGCCGCTGGCCCAGGGAATAGAACATCTGGGAGGCCTTCACCCAGCTACGCGCTTTGTAGTCGGTGACCGCCGATACCGCGTCGATGCACATATTTTTGCCTTCGAATTTGTCCGGCAGCATCTTGAAAAGATTTTTCGATGCCTCAAAATCGCCTTTTTTGAAGGCGGCAAGCGCCTCTTTTACGGTTTCGTCCTGCACCTCGGCGACGCGCCCCGCCGCATCTTTGTAATTGCCCAATTTTGCGAAACTTTCGATCGCCTGTCCGTATTTTTTCTGTTTGAAGAGCGATTCGGCATCTTTGTACGCAACCTCGTTCTGCACTTCTTTGACACGCCCGGGCGCATCTTTGTAGCTGCCTAATTTTGTGAAATTTTCGATCGCCTGCTCGTATTTCCCCTGCCCGAACAGCGATTCGGCGAATTTGTACCGCGAATCGTTGGCGAGCTCGGAGGCATCCTTGTAGTCGTCCAGCTCCGCAAACTTTTTTGCCGCCTCCTCGTGTTTGCCCTGTTTCGCCAGGGCCACGGCGGCCTCGTAGGCTATCTGCTTTTTGATCGTCTCGATGCGCTTCGGCGCGTCTTTGTACCCGCCCAGTTTTGTGAAATTTTCAATTGCTTCCTCGTACTTCCCCTGACCGAACAGCGATTCGGCGAATTTGTACTGCGAATCGTCGGCGAGCTCGGAGGCGTCCTTGTAGTCGCCGAGTTCCGCGAACATTTTTGCCGCCTCTTCGTATTCGCCCTGCTCCATCAGGGCCGCGGCGGCCTCGTAGGCTATCTGCTTTTTGATCGTCTCGATTCGCCCGGGCGCGTCCCTGTAGTTGCCCAACTTCGAAAATTTTTCGATTGCCTTTTCATATTCGTTTTGCCCGAACAGCAGCTCTGCCGCCTCGTAGATTTTGTCCCGCGCTGCGTCGGCGCGCCCGGAGGCGTCCTTGTAGTCGCCGAGCGCGTCGAACGCCCCGGCGGCCTCTTCGTACTGCCCGCTTTCGAACAGCTCGTCAGCCGCCTTGTAGCTGTTGTAGTTTTCGCACCCCGCCGCAAACAGCAGCGCTGCGGCGCAAAACAGGGCAACAACACAGCTTTTTGTGATTTTTCCACGCCCAAACATATGAACGCCTCCTCGTATTTTTTTTAATCAAAAATCACGCCGGAACATTTACCATCACATAAAAGTACCCGTCTATGTAGCCTATGGCGACGACAACATTTCCTTTTATGTAGAATTTCATGTCATACGCCTCTTCGATGTACGCAAACCCGTTCGATTTCAGATGTTCGGCATATCTTAAAATTTCGACGGAGTTGAATGAATTTACGTCATATCCAAAGAATACGGAAGTGCTTGTTTCATCGGAAATCGTGCTTATATCGGCCAATTTCGCGCCGCAAAAGGAAGCAAAATCGGTGACGGTCGGAAAATCGGAATAAGGTTTTGGTATAGAACCGTCTTTTTTGTCATCTTTTTTGTCATCTTTTTTGTCGTCTTTTTTTAGCGCCTCCGCCACGATTTCGCGCGCCTTGGCAAGGTCGGCCGATTTGATCACCTTGGAGCCGTCGGAATAGGTCAACTTGTTCAAAAGGTCGTATTCGCTCGGGTTGTCCGTCACTATCCATACCGCCGCCTGTATGACCGCGTATGATGCGTTTTTCTCCTCGAGCAGCTTCATCACTTTTATCAAATCCGAATCGGTGCCGAGGGAGGAAACGCTGAAACTGTTGCTCGAACCCGGTATATCTTTTCCGATGTTCATGCAGGCGGTGGGCACTTTGACCGATGTACTGCCCTCCGCCGACACCGTCACCGTTTTCGGGCTCCTGACCACCATGTTCTGCACACTGCTGCTTTTCGCGCTGAAATACGCCCCTATCGGGATGGTCACCGTTATGTCCCTCTTCGTGTTGTTCGTGATCTTGACGGTGGTGAAGTCGATGGTGTCGCCGCTCACCGTGACCGTGATGTCGCCGGATTGGATCAAGGAGGATATATCGCCCTCGATTCCTTTCAACAAGTTTTTTACTTTCTCTTCGTCTTTGTGCCCCGGGTAGTTTTTCAGGAACTCATCGACCATCGCCTGTGTCACGCTGTTCGGCTTGTTCAAAAGCGGTGCGGACACGCTGCCGTCGTTTTTCAAGTCCTTGATTCGATTTTCGGCGAGTGCCACCAAATCTTTGGCATATGGCGAATTTTTCCATGCGCTCACGAAATTGTTCAGGGCTCTGATGGTGTTTTCCTTCACTGCTGCATTGTATTCCCCCGTCGCCTTTTCGGTTTGCTCGATGGCATACAGTCGCTCTTTTTCTTTTTCTTCTTCCTGCGGGTTATATGTCGGCACCGGTTCGTCTTTGGTCAATTTGACGGTGTTTGTGTTCCCGTCCCATTGCACCTCATAGCCGACGGCCTCCGCCACGGCCCTGAGCGGCAGGTATGTCGAGCCGCCCGAGACGAATGGCTCGACGTATTTGCCGTTTGCGTCTGTTGGAACAAATATCTTCCCGTCAATCGTAATCGTGATGTCCTTGTAGGTGACCTCCATCTGCTTGGTGAGCTGGGCCGCGAATGCCGTCGTGAAAGATACCATGACCAGTATGGCCACAAATACCCCCGCGACAAATGACTTCAAATCGATTTTTTTCATGTTTTTCCTCCTATTTTTGTTTTAATGTTTTTGTTTTTTTGAATTTAATGACGCTTTTTTATTGCGCTCAGGGCATCGTCGATGTCCGCAATCAAAGCCTCCGGGTCTTCAAAGCCGACATGCAGCCGAAGGAAATTCCGGGAATAGTTTCTGCGCTGCAGTTCGTTTTTATACCATCATCGCCTTTTTTGTTTTACAATTGTAATATTAGAAGCTGTCTTCAATAAAAAAATCGAGCTGTGGAAAAGAAAAAACATGGAGAGGTAGCAAAACGTGGGGATATATAAGCCTCCATCTTAATAGAGGGAGGTGGCGCGCGGAGATGATATGCGAAGTCCTGTAGCACCTCACCGACCCGCGTGACGGAGAGAGTCGCCCCCAGATCACTCTCGTTTCTGCGGCATTTTTCGCCAATCACTTTGTCGTGCTGCTCGCATTTTCTCTTTTTTTGGTTTTTTGTTTTTATACGATTCGATTTTTTTTGTTTAGTGTGCGTTCTTAATCCGACTCCCTCCGTCACGCGGATCCAACGTTGCCTTATAGGCCTTCACCCATATTTTCCGCGTGCCACCTCCCTCTACTAATAGGGAGGCTTGGATACGGCTTTTTCCTACGCTTGTTTTTTACATTTTACCTCTTTTTTTCTTTTGCACAGTTCTATTATTTTTAAATTGGTTGAAGATACCTTTCGTTCACATAGGCACCCTCTAAAAACCCAAAATAGAGCCGCCTAATTTTGATAACATAGGATTTTTTAACAATTTATCCGGTGAAATGTTGTTTTAACCTTTATTTTAAGATGAATTGACCATGAGTTCCCCTCTCTTCCTGTGCTTTTTGTTCGATTTTTATTTCAATGATTGGGGCTGTTGCCGGACAATAAAACATAGCCTGCGTTAGTCGGTCGGGTGATGAACTGAGTACCGGGCTTGATTATAATATTGTGTTCTTCGCCATCGATGTCAAAGACTATATTAAACGTAAACCCGCTATCACGCGTGAAATTTTTTTGGTTCATAATGGAAGAACTCATACCATCTAATTCCAATCCCCAGACTCTGACGATTGTCGCGTTTACAAACCATTCGTTCCAATCGCCGCTCATAGCGACTTCGGAACCGTTCTCGCCGTTGAAACGAAGTGATTTGATATGACCGATATTGGCAAAGTCGGCAGAAACTACAGTCAATATCGCTATGCACAATTCCCGCGCTTCTTCTGCGCGTAAAGGCGAATCTTTAAAATCTCCTAAAGATTCAAATTTTATTACCGCCAATTCATATTCTTTCCGTTCAAATAATTCAAGTGCTTCCATATAATCCTTTAAATTCAGGGCTTCTTTTGATAGTGCGTCCTCTCCAATTTGTTCAAACTTTTTTGCCGCTTCCTCGTATTTGCCATTTTCCATTAGCGCGACGGCGGCCTCGTAGGCTATTTGCTTTTTGATCGTCTCGATTCGCCCGGATGCGTCTTTGTACCCGCCCAGCTTGGAAAACTCCCCGATCGCCTGCTCATATTTCCCCTGCCCGAACAGTGCCTCGGCGAATTTGTGCTGCGAATCGTCGGCGAGCTCGGAGGCATCCTTGTAGGCGCCCAGCTCCGTGAACCTTTTTGCCGCCTCTTCGTATTCGCCCTGCTCCATCAAGGCCACGGCGGCCTCGTAGGCTATCTGCTTTTTGATCGTCTCGATTCGCCCGGGTGCGTCCCTATACCCGCCCAATTTGGAAAACTTTTCGATCGCCTTTTCGTATTCGCTTTGTCCGAACAGCAGCTCGGCCGCCTCGTAGATTTTGTCCCGCGCCGCATCGGCGCGCTCGGAGGCGTCCTTGTAGTCGCCGAGTGCGTCGAACGCCCCGGCGGCTTCTTCGTACTGCCCATTTTCGAACAGCTCGACAGCCGCCTTGTAGCTGTTGTAGTTTTCGCAACCCGCCGCAAACAGCAGCGCTGCGGCGCAAATCAGGGCGACAAAAATGTTTTTTAGTGATTTCAAATCGATTTTTTTCATATTTTTCCTCCTGTTTTGACGTATAACCATTATAGCATATTTGAAAACAACGTTTACAAGCAAAATGTCAATGGCAGTTTGTTTGTCGCGATTTGTCAAGATGGGTTTCTTTCAATTGCCTGATGCTTTCGCGCAGGATTTTTTTCGTCTGCTCCCGGCGTCCCCCGCTGTACTGCGATTTGTTCCATATGGTGTCGTACCGCGTCTGGAATTCGTGGGTCAGCATCAATTGGTCCGTATGCAGGATTATATGCTCGTCTTTGTTCCAGCCGTTGAGCATCCAATGGCTGTTCTGTTTTATATGCCAGCAGTTTTTTTCGCTCAATTCCGAAATTTCGTCGAGGATGAGCAGATGGAAATTGGGGTATCTGTCGAGATAGTCGATATAGCCCTGGAAAATGGACAGGCACCCCTCCGCATACAACTTCACCATCCCGGTCCCGAAAAAGTAGAGCCCCGGCATCTGGCAATAACCGTCCGCCAAAATCTGGTCTATGCGTTTTTGCGATATTATTTCCCTGAATACGGTTCCGCCGCCGAAGTTTGCATTCATCCCGTCCCTGCAACGGTGCGATTCCGCCATTCGCCATTCGTACTGGTCGCCTTCATAGCCGATTATTTTCAGGAAATTGTCATACGGCTCCGCCGCCATGTAAACCGGGTTGATGCTGTCCTTGATTATGTCCAGATCCCCCGGCGTCGCAAATTCGGAAAATATTATCTCGAGCACATTGCGCCCCACATTGTCGTCATACCTCCGGAGAAGCTCCTGCGAATAGTTATATGCCCGCTCGAAGCTTTTTTTGCTTTCACGTATAAAGCTCTCCTCGTATGCGGGCATGCCTATGGGCGGCACTATGTTTTTCGGCGTCTCGCAGACGATGAAAATCAACTCGTCTTCGAATATGAATGTGGCTTGGTTCGTTATCGCCTGGGTCATCCCGTGGACCACCGCCATGTTCAGCGACCCCGCTATCATCGCCTGGGTGTACCGGTTGAGCAGCCGCGACATCGCCATGACCACGCTCGACATCGAAACCAAAAGGCGTATCTGGCAGCCCTTTTTCGCCATGGCGTCGAGCAGTATGCCGCTTATCGATTCGTGCAGCAGAATCCCCATGTCCTCGCTTGAAAGGTGTATGTCCAGCTTTGAGCCGTCCCGGAGCTTTTTTGCGGTTTCGTCGAAAAAAAACGCGATTTCGGCATAACCTGTTTTCACAGTCCTGTCGCAATCGCCTTTTGTATATTCCGCCGGAAACAGATTCAATGTCTTGCCTATCTCATCGCCGTCGCTCGACAGCCACAGTTTCAGCCCGGCCAACAAGCTGTCGGCGGCGCTGTAGTCGAACAACAACCCGTCGGCCTCCATTTGCTCCCTCAGCCATTCCGTTTTGTTCGCCCTCACCGCCCTGTCCAGCATATAGTCGGCGAGTTTGTCCATGGTAGCGGATGCCATTTTCAACTGCCGCTCGCCCTTTTTCCACCGGCTGACCAGAGATGTGTCCACATTTATCCCCTTTGCGAGGCCGATATTTGTTATGCCCATGCTCGCCATCAGTTTGTTCAAATTGCGCTCGCTCTTTTTCACCTTTTGCACCCCTTTTCAAAAAATCAGGCCTTTTTTTGCTCGCCTCCACATAAATTTTGTAAGAAATCGGCCAACCAATCTCAAATCATCATTTTTGTCCGCACCATTCGACACAAATATTATACACCAATGAGAAAAAAAAAGCAACCCATGTTGCCAATATGTCAATGACAATTTGTTTGTCACGATTTGTCAAGATGGGTTTTTTCAATTGCGTTTTGGAAACCTCACACAATAACCTCAAAGATTTTTTTGCCGCCGAACTCCACCCACTCAGCCCTAGGCTCCTTGTTTTGCCCCTTGCGGAAGTCGAACGTGAGCAGGTACCCCACAGCCGCCCTCTTTGCCTCCATGTACCCCGCGAGCTGAACGTATGCCTCTTCCTCGTACCGCTCCCCTCGCCAGATCTTCAGCTCCACGATGAACTGCTCACGCCCGTAGTCCACCACCACGTCCATACGGTAGTCGCTTATCTCCGTCTCCACGTGGTAGTACCCCTCCCCGTTGATCAAAGGCTTCAGATACGACAGAAACAGCAGCCTCCCGTGGCGCTCCAGAAACTCTATGTCCCTCTTCGACGTCACCTCCGCGTAGTGCTCCGCGAACCGGCGCAGGCAC
>Ga0209737_10001372_pt1 | contig 17614 bp, 14 predicted proteins | sample TergutCu122P3_FD_187284 | JGI IMG/M metagenome (GOLD analysis project Ga0209737, IMG submission 187284) | Cubitermes ugandensis P3 segment gut microbial communities from Kakamega Forest, Kenya - Cu122 P3 (SPAdes) (version 2) | ecosystem: Host-associated > Arthropoda: Insects > Digestive system...
CATATGCCTTGCCCTCTCGGCATACTTCTCGCTGTAGTAGACCACTTGTTTCTGCTCAAGCTTGTAGGGCTTCTTGATGGATTTTCCTCTTGCCACCCCGACAGTGATATTGATGCTTGAATCCGGTACAATCCTTGACTTTATCTTTCTACCATCTGCCCCAGAGCGATATCCCTTTTTATCCAGTATCCAGCTTTGGAATTCTTCGCTTGCTCCCCTAATACTCTTGCTGTATATGTAGCCGTCTCCGAAAACAGTGTTATAGGCGATATTATCGCCGCTGTTAAGACCTTTGTCCGCCACAGTGATAATGCGCTTAACGCCGAAGTTTCTTTTCACCTCTGTAAGCATAGGCATAAGTGTCTGAGAATCATGCTTGTTACCGGGATAGAGCTTATATGATATAGGTAGTCCGGCTTTATCCATAAGAAGTCCCATTTGAACAATGGGGTCTTTCCGGTTCTCCTTGGACACTCCTTTCCGCCGCAGTTCATCCTGTTTGTCTGTTTCAAAGTAGTAGTTGGTAACATCATAGTAAACTAAGTCTGTCGTCCGTCCATATTGCGCTGTCACTTGCTCATGAAGGTGTTTTTGCAAGCTTTCAGATATGCCACTAAAGTGGTCTAGGGCGCTGTAAACATCGTCAAGGGTAAAGTCGAAATCATCGAAGAAGAGTTTTTTGTTTATCACAGAAGCTCTCTTCGAACAGGGATACAAAAGCCTAGAAAATACCAGTAGGCGCATGATTGCCTCTGAATTGTAGCGAAAGCCCTTGTGTCTGCGGGCATTATGGAGGAAGCGATTTACTTCAAGCTCATGGTATATCTTACTGAAGACGACATGTCCGTAGTTTTTGCGGTAATTGCTATCACTGGTAATTCTCTTGTCCGCCTCAAGGACAATATTGAGAAATTTGTTTTCCAGCCGTTTATTATCCATCTCCCAAGCCATTTTGGAGAAATGGGTGATGGGGTCATCGTATTCCTTTTGCAGTTCATCTAGGTACCCAAGGGATTTAACGACGCAATGCTTAGATTTTCCATTATGGTCGCGATAACCATGAGAAATGGAGAGGTGAGTTCTACCGGTTTTCTTGTTGAAACATTTCTTTAAAAACATGCCACCATTGTAGCATATTAGACGGCACAATACAACTAGTATTGGCACATATTTGACAAATATTTTTAGCTTTGCAAAAGATAATTGTTATGCCTGAGCTTTTAGAGGGTAACTTCCGAAGAGACGTAGTCTGATAAAACCGAACATAAAATCCCCTGAGTATCCGCATCGCATTCGGACACCTGCCGCATTGAATAATTAAACTTCTTGTTGTACACTCATGCATCGTCAACACTTTTGCTAATACGATATACTAAAAGACATACAGCTAATCGCTACTAAATGCTACGTCTGGAATAAAAAAGGTTGCCGTTTTCTAGCAGATAGTAAAAAGCATGTACCACCCTAGATATACTTGTATCCGACAGACGCAAAAGTTTACAGCAAACCATAGCATACAAATATATTAAACATAAGCGAGAAAAGAGCACGTTATGGCAAAGAACAATCTGGTAATAGTCGAATCACCGGCCAAAGCGAAAACACTTGGAAGGATGCTTGGGAAGGGCTATACAATCAAAGCCTCGATAGGCCATATCCGGGACCTTCCCAAAAGCCGCATAGGCGTTGATGTCGAGAAAAATTTTACTCCAAAATATGTAGTGTCACGAGAGAAAAAAGCTGTCGTTAAGGAGTTGAAAGAACAAGCATCCAAGTCAAAAGCAGTCATTTTGGCGACAGACCCTGATCGAGAAGGAGAAGCCATCGCTTGGCACCTTGCAGAAACAATCAGCTCCGAACAAACAGTTTTGCAGCGCGTCATATTCCATGAGATTACTGATAGCGCTATTGCCGAAGCCTTTAAAAATCCCCGCTCTATAGACATGAATTTGGTCAACGCCCAACAAGCAAGGCGCATTGTTGATCGTCTAGTGGGATACAAATTATCACCGCTGTTATGGAGTAAGATACGCCGCGGACTATCTGCCGGCAGGGTACAGTCTGTTGCTGTTAAGCTTATCGTGGACCGCGAACGTGAAATTGAGAAGTTTGTTCCCACAGAATACTGGTCAATCGAAGCACAACTCTTGAAAAAAGGCTCATTAAAAACACCTTTCCGCGCTGCACTTGTCGGTCTTTCTGGCGGCAAGAAAATGCGAATCAACAACCAAAAGACCTCGGAAGCAATAACCGCCGAGCTTCGCCAAGCGGAATTCTCTGTCTGCGGCACAAACATTAAACAAACCAAACGCTCCCCGGCGCCTCCATTCATTACCTCTACTCTACAGCAAGAAGCCTGGAGACATTTTCACTTTTCAGCAAAAAAAACCATGACGCTGGCGCAACAACTGTATGAGGGACTTCCTATTGGGACAGAAGGCAACGTCGGCTTGATTACCTATATGAGAACGGACTCCACTCACACCTCGACACAAGCTATCGCTGAAACGCGGGAATACATATCCTCTAAGTTCGGTAAGAAAAACTTGCACAGTAAGACTCGCTTTTTCGCCCAAAAAGCAAAAGGTGCGCAAGAAGCCCACGAAGCCATTCGCCCAACGTCAGTATTGCGTGAACCAACAACTCTAAAAGCAGTGCTGAGCAACGACCAACACAAACTCTATCAGTTAATCTGGAAACGAATGGTTGCCTCGCAAATGGCAGACGCCGTATTCAACAATACCACCGTTGATATAGATGCCAATAACACAACATCCAAGAATAAGTATTTGTTGCGCTCAAGTAGTATCACCAACGTTTTCCCTGGCTTTATCTCCCTTTATTCGGAACAAAACGACGAGGAAAACAGCGACAAAAAGACCGCACTCCCGATTCCAAAGCTGGATAAAGGCGATTCTCTCACACTGAAAGACTTGTCAGCGGAGCAGAATTTTACCAAACCTCCCATGCGCTATACCGAGGCAACACTCATCAAGACTCTTGAGCAAAATGGTATTGGAAGACCTTCCACTTACGCGCCAATCATGACCACAATTCAAGACAGAGAATACATCAAGAAAAGCACAGGTGCATTTATGCCGACCGAACTCGGGTTTACGGTAACAGATATGCTGGTTGAGCACTTCTCAAGCATAATTAACACAGAGTATACCGCTCATATGGAAAACGAGCTTGACCGAATTGCCGAAGCGGAAATCGACTGGGTAGAGACAATTCGCGCCTTTTACCTACCTCTTGAGCAGTCACTTGCCGATGCCAAAGACAAAATTGAAAGAATTGAAATACCCGATGAAATGACAGGAGAAAACTGCCCTGAATGCGGACAAGCCCTAGTGTACAAGGTAGGGCGATTTGGCAAGTTCATCACCTGTTCCGGCTATCCCGAATGCAAATATCACACTAATTTCCGTATTAATACTGACGTGCCTTGCCCCGATTGTCCTGAGGGCGGCAAGCTTATCGGTCGCTACAACAAAAAAGGGAAAATTTTCTATGGGTGCAGCGCCTTCCCCAAGCACAAGTTTGCCACCAATTTCAAGCCACTAAAACAACCATGTCCCAAGTGCGGTAAACTGCAGGTTGCCAGTGGCGCAAACAATACACGTTGTTTAAGTTGCAACAATAAAAATAAACTGGCAGAAGAATGATCCATCAAGATACAAAGTATGCCCACTTTCTGCACTTTGTGGAGTTTCTTGAGGCAGAAAAGCACGCTTCACCTTATACGATCCGCAACTATCAAAACGACATTGTCGGCAACATGCAATCCGGAACAGAAAAAGGATTTTTTCAATTCCTGAATCAAAAGAGAATCAACTCTCTTGAAGAGGTGAGTAAACAAATTATTCGGGAGTACTTAAGCTACTTACTAACCCAAAATGTTGCCAAAGTCAGTATCGCCAGAAAAATATCAGCCATCCGTTCCATGTTTCGCTATCTTACTCGCCAGCATCTGGTAAGCCATAACCCCATTGAACTAATCGAATGCCCTAAGCTCGAGCATCGGCTTCCATCATTCCTAACACAAGAAGAAGTGACCGCGCTACTGTCTATGACTAACCGAGCAACACCAGCAGGTCTTCGCGACCGCGCTATTCTGGAAGTGCTTTATGCGTCAGGAATGCGCATAAGCGAGCTTACCCAGCTTGACCTTGACCATATTGATACTGAGTCACGAGAAATGCGTGTTACCGGGAAAGGAAACAAAGAAAGAATAGTTATTATCGGAAAACCTGCGGCACATGCGCTGCAAGAGTATCTGAGTAGCGGGCGAAACAAACTGTCAAAAGCACACCTTGGGCACGCCCTTTTTGTGAACAATAAAGGAAAAAGACTGACAAACAGATGGGTACAGATACTGCTAAATAAATATGCTTCGGCTGCAGGGATAAACAAAAGGGTGCATCCTCACATGCTACGCCATACCTTTGCGACACACATACTCGACGGAGGGGCTGATTTAAGAGTGGTTCAGGATTTATTGGGGCACACGAAACTGGCAACCACTCAAATATACACCCACGTAACACAGAAAAGGTCCCAAACGGTATACTTAAAAGCACATCCTATGGCAATGCTTTCGGATACAGAAAATGAATATACTGCAACGCATTGAGAAAACTCGCTCGGCTATGGCTGAAAACGGCATTTCAGCCATTCTGATATCAAACCACAAAAACCGCCTTTACCTTTCTGGATTTAGCGGATCATCGGGATTTTTGATTATTACCCCCTCAAAACTGTTTCTTGCCACTGATTTTCGGTACTCAGAACAAGCCAAACAGCAAACTCCTCTTTTCAATCTTTTCGAAATAAGCGGTGAAATGTCAAAATGGCTCCCGGCATGGCTGGACACGATTGGCACCAGTGAGCTTGCGTTCGAATCAAGCGATATTACATTCGAAAAACACTCACAAATGGAAAGCATACTAAGCTCAATTGGTGTCAAGCTCAAACCTTCAAGCGGTATCATAGAAAACATAAGAAAAACCAAGGAAGCTGAGGAAATAGAATTAATAAGAAAAGCCGCTGCTATCTGCGACGATGCCATGTCCCATATTGCCAATATCCTCCTTCCCGGCAAAACAGAAAGGGAAATCGCTTGGGAAATAGAGAGTTACCTTAGACTGCACGAAAGCCAAACGCTACCTTTTGAAGTGATTGTGGCAGCGGGAAACAATGCCTCCATGCCCCACCATCGTCCGAGCGATTATTTGCTAAAGACCAACGAACCAATAATAATTGACTTCGGCGCCAACTACCTCGGTTATGCAAGTGACATTACTCGCACTTTTTTTCTAGGTAAGCCAACAGAACAGTATTGCCGCATATATGAAACCGTTCTGAAAGCGCAAGAAGTCTCTTTGAGCTCTATCCATTCTGGTATATCGGGAAAAGATGCGGACCGGCTGGCAAGAACAGTTATAAAATCGGCAGGATACGGCGAGTGCTTTGGACACGGGCTCGGACATGGGCTGGGACTGGACATTCATGAGAGCCCACGCTTGGGAAGCTTATCAAGCGACATATTAGCTGACGGCATGGTCTTCACAGTGGAACCGGGTATTTACATCCCGGGGTGGGGCGGAGTACGCATTGAAGACAGCGTAACACTAAAAGATGGTAAAATAAGCGTACTGTCGCATGCAAAGAAATAGAATTATAGGCTACTGGTGATTCAATGAAAAACTTAATTAAGGCAGACCTTCATATACATACCTGCTACTCAGGGGACTCAGACATCACGCTTGATAAGCTTATAGAACAGTGTCAGAGAATTGGGCTTGGGGCAATAGCTGTAACTGACCATGGGACCGCGGAAGGCGCTCTGGAATTGTCACGCAGAAGCCTACCCATCACTCTAATCGTGGGGGAAGAAATCGCTTCAAGTGAAGGTGAAATCATTGGACTGTTTCTTAAAGAAAGCATCCCCAACAAATTGTCTCCCGAAGATACCATTCAGCGGATTAGAGACCAAGAAGGAATCGTGTGCATTCCCCATCCGTTTGATCGCTATCGGTCATCAGCAATTCAAGAATCCACCTTCGACAGGATAGTCGGAATGGTTGATATCATTGAGGTATTTAACTCTCGTACAATTCCTTTTCAAAACCTCAAGTTACCAGATGAGTTCGCTCAAAAACACCAATTGTTGCGCGGAGCAGGATCAGACTCGCATTCAACCGCAGAAATCGGGCGAGCTTTTGTCACAATACCGGAGTTTAGTAACCGTGAAGAATTCCTGCAGAGCATGGCAGAATCAGAAATCATTGGCAAAAGGGCGGACATCGCCGTTTACTATCGTAGCTTACTGCGTCGCACTCGCAAACTTGTAAAAGGCAATAACAAATAGGAATACCGCTACGAGACTTGGAGCATTCATCAAAAAAGGATTAGCACTCCTTTTTGGTGTTTACCGCAAGGAGTGCCCATCGCTCTTAACTTTATGACTCTTCTGATGAACAGCTATTACTTCTTTTTTTCCGGCTTTGTTAGAATCTCGTCAATTAAACCGTACTCCTTCGCCTGAAGAGGATTCATATAAAAATCTCTGTCGGTATCCTGTTTTATCTTCTCGATACTCTGTTCGGTATTCTGTGCAAGAATATTTCGAATAATATCCTGAACTCGAAGAATCTCCCTTGCGGCGATTTCAATGTCAGTCGCCTGACCCTGCGCCCCGCCAATAGCTTGGTGCATATGAATAGTGGAATTAGGCAAGGCAAAGCGCTTGCCTTTAGCGCCGGAACACAACAAAACAGTAGCCATACTGGCGGCAAGCCCTACGCATATCGTGGAAACTTGCGGTCTAATTAACTGCATGGTGTCATAGATTGCAAGCCCTGCGTTGATTACTCCTCCCGGTGAATTTATGTACAAATTGATATCTTTATCCGGATCCTCACGATCAAGAAACAGCAGTTGGGCAACAATACTATTGGCGACCTGATCATTTATTGCCGTTCCCAGAATAATGATCCGCTCCTTAAGTAGCAGTGAGTAAATATCATATGCCCGCTCGCCTCGCGCGCCGCTCTCGATTACCATGGGCACAACATTTTGAAAATACATATTAATTTCTCCTCTTGATTATTAGTCAGCCTTAGCCTTTTCAGTAAGCATTGCCGCCGCTTTTCTGGTCTTCAGTATCCAACGAATGGAATCTCTGTTTTCCGGCTTATTCAAATACTCAACATTTTTTGTCAAATCGGCTCCCGCATTAGCGGTCACACGAGAAATCTCCACTTCAATATCTGCCTCATCAACTTCAAACTGCCCCTGTTCAACAATCTTCGAGATTATCAGACTCCTTTTCACATTCTGCTCTGCCTGCTCTCTAAAACTATTGCGAAGCGCTTCTTTGTTCTGGCTACTTTTTATATGCTCGTACTCTTCCTCGCAGCTAGCCTGATTGCGAAGCCGTTCGTCGTACGACTGCATCATTCTGTCAAGCTCTCTCTCAATCAAAATCGGTGGGAAAAGAACCGTACTTTTTTCGATAAGGGCATCAACCACCCTATCCTCAAACGCTTCTTTCTCCCTTTCTTCAGCGCGGCTAAGCAAGTTAGTGCGAATTGTCTGTTTCAAATCCTCTAGGTCCTTGCTGTCCGGTGCTACTTTACGAACAAAATCATCATCTACTTCGGGGAGCTTTTCGCGCTTTATCTCATTTACTTTTATCTTAAAGATAGCTTCTTTACCGGCCAGTGTCTTCTCGGAAAAGTTTTCCGGCAGGGTGAGCGTCATTTCTGTCTCCATACCACTTCTTGCCCCAACTAAACCCTCGGCAAAACCCGGCGCTGGGAAACGCCAGCCTGGGTTCAATTGAAACTCAACACCGTCCTCAATTATAAAAGGAATCCCTCCCACGGTGCTGTAAATATCCATGGTCAACACATCCAGCATTTCCGCCGGTGAGTCAGTTACTGCCCAAACAGCGGATTGCTTCCTAGCATGCTCAATTACATCATAAATCTCCTCATCACTAACCACCACTTCGCTTGGTTTCATCTTTATTGATTCATAATCACCGACTACAATCTCGGGAACAAGCGGAACCTTTATCTCAAAGACAACCGGTTCCTTGCCAAGAATCTTGATAGTGGGAGAGGAAAAAGCCTGCTTTCCGCTTTTTACCAATAAATCATCAATCATATCAGGCAACAATTCCTTCATGGCATGGTCAAACAAAGCATCTTTACCAATACGCCTTTCAAATATCTCTCTCGGTGCCTTTCCTTTGCGAAAACCATCTATGTCTACTTCCTTGACAAGATCTTTGTATGCCTCATCAAGGGCATACTCTACTTCTGACTCGTCAAGTTCCATCTTGAAGAGTTCTTCATGGTTTTCCATTTTTTGTTCCAATACTTTCATGACTGTTTTCGCTCCTTTACTTTTCTTCTATAAGTCGAATATGCAGTTCCCCAAGTTGCTCTTGCCCAACAACGGAAGGCGCCTCAAAAAGCATATCAAATGCGTTTTGATTCTTGGGGAACGGAATAACCTCACGTATATTATCCGTGCCGGAAAGCAACATTACCAATCGATCCAGTCCGATGGCAATGCCGCCATGAGGCGGGGCGCCAAATGAGAAAGCCTCAAGTAAGTGCCCAAATTTTTGGTCAATCTCGGAATCAACGTAATTCATTACCTTAAAAATTCTTCTCTGCAAGTCAGCCTGGTGAATACGAATTGACCCACCACCCAACTCATGCCCGTTAAGGACGACGTCGTATGCCCGGGAGCCGACAGCAGACGGGTTCTGCTCCAAAATAGCGATATCTTTATCCAGTGGAGCAGTGAATGGATGGTGTACTGCTTGCCACCTGTTCATTTCAGCGTTCCACTCAAGCAAAGGAAAATCTACAACCCAAGCGAAAGCAAATTGGTTAGGATCAGCCAGCCCCAACCTTAACCCCATTTCCTGCCTAAGCTTTCCAAGGACTGTCTTAGCAACATTATCCTCATCAGCAACAAATACAATCAAGTCACAGGGGTTAGCACCGGTACACTGGACTATCTTTTTAACCTGTTCAAGAGTCAAGTATTTAGTAGCGACCGACTTCACATTTTCAAGAGTAAGATGCTCTATGCCGTCGCAGGCACCTATTGCCATGCTTAACAATCCTTTAGCTCCATAGCTTTGAGCAAGCTCTGTCAACTGAGCCAGTTCTTGGCGAGAATAAGCACCACATCCGGGTAGCGCCATTGCCTTCACTACACCACCTGATGCCACTGTGTTCTTAAACACTCCAAAATCACTGTCAGCCACAATTCGCGATAGATTTCCAATACGCATGTCAAAGCGAAGGTCAGGCTTATCTGACCCATACAGTTCCATGGCATCATGGTAACTTAAGCGCGGAAAGGGAATAACGAAGCGCTTTTCAGGACAAATCTCTTTCACCATCCCAACAAGCATTTCTTCGGTAATGCTCATTATGTCATGCTCTTCGATAAAGCTCATCTCGACATCCAGTTGTGTAAACTCCGGCTGTCTGTCAGCACGAGAATCCTCATCCCGAAAACACTTGGCTATCTGATAGTACCTATCCAGCCCTCCTACCATAAGTAGTTGCTTCATCTGCTGAGGCGACTGAGGCAAAGCATAAAATTTTCCGGCATGAACGCGCGAAGGAACCAAATAATCTCTGGCACCTTCGGGCGTACTCTTACCAAGAATCGGTGTCTCTACCTCAACAAAAGAAAGAGCGTCAAAATAGTTTCGCATAAAACGCGACACGCGGTGTCTTAAAAGAATTCTGTCTTTTACTCGAGGGCGTCGCATATTCAAATAAATATATTTCAGGCGAAGATTCTCTTCTATGTCAACGTCCTCATTAATGTAGAACGGAGGAGTGTTTGAAGTATTAAGAATTTCCAAGTGGATTGCTTGTATCTCAATCTCTCCTGTAGGCAACCTAGGGTTAATTGTTCCATCTGGCCTGCGAATAACCGTACCAATTACCTGCACCACATACTCGCTCCGTATTTCGCCTGCTTTTCTATGGCACTCAGCATCAATTTCTGGATTAAATACAACCTGAACAATCCCATAGCGGTCACGAATATCGACAAAAATCAACCCGCCATGATCACGACGACGATCAATCCATCCCGCAAGAGTTACTGTTTGTCTGATTAACTTTGAATTTAAATCAACTGAAATGTGACTTCTAAGCATATCTTCTCACAAAAATAATAAAAGCTAATTATAACTCACATTGGATACAGCAACAACGTTTCAGTGAATGCCAAATTGTTTCTGAACAAAAACTCGAACACGCATATATTGTCCTTGGCTACCTACAAGTCTTTTATGCTGGAACCATGGCTTACTGATACAGAGCACCTCTAAACACGCTGGATACTAACAGGCTCTTTCGCCGTTTTAGTACCTAAAGCCCATGCCATACGGCGTTCAAATTCTGCCTCAATGGCAGAGTCTACAGGCTCTTTTAGCCGAGCCTCAAAACGCGCTGCACCTTTGCGAATGTCTTCGCAAATCTCTTTCGTAGTCATACCTTTCTGTCTTTCATAGTGCCATTCTCTAATCCTATGAATATCTTCCATTGTAAAGGCAGGGCTTATTTCAGGTTTTGGTATATTATTCCTTCTAGTCATCGTCAATACCTCCCTCTATGAGCATTGTGGGCGTACATATCATTATATCCTTATAGCCGCCTAGAACTGCAATTGCCTTTGTACCTTTGATTGTTTTAGCATTTACAATATGCTTAAAATTCCAAGAGGCTATCGCATCACAGCCGGACACCAAAGCAGCAGCAATGTGGCGACAATCATTAGTGTCCTTTTCCTTTAATATGCCAAAGTCAACAAACTTACTGGCAAGCATAACGGTATCATCATCAACAACTATGAGGTCATAGTGGATTTTACGAATACTCGCCAGCAAAATGCTTTTCTTAGGCTCTTCGCAATCCTCTAGCTCAGCAAATACGACATCAGACAGCACAGTATCACATGCTTTGCTTTCCAGCATTTTCCACAACTTGAGCGTATCAGCCATCTTTTCAGGAGCGTCTAGTGCATCTAAGTGGCTTATTACTGATGTGTCAAGATAAATCTTAAGCTTGTGCATTTTATGTCCCTCTTTTGATTATAGCGCATTCTTGCTTCTTAGGCACGGTAAACGTGGATGGAGTACTCTCCACAAACATCAGTTGACAATCTTGTTGAATATCACGGCCGCCTTTTGTTCGCGCGTAACGGATATAAAAGTGCTAAAATATTAGCATCATCAATAGGAGTAGAAGCTTTATGAATAAGCAAAAATATTTGTTTGGAACAGACTTTAGGCTTGAAAAAGTATCTAAACTCGGCGACCCGCTAATGAAGCTTAATTCATTGATTGACTGGGAAGCATTTCGTGCTCCTATAGAAGCCGCTATTCGCAAAAAGATAAGCAACAGAGGCAGACCGCCCTATGATGCAGTGCTAATGTTCAAGATTACTCTGCTCCAACAATGGTATAGGCTAAGCGATATGGCACTTGAATACCAAATCAACGACCGTGTTTCCTTCTGTCGATTTCTTGGTTTAGAATTCGGTGCTGATGTACCTAATAGAAGTACTATCTGGGCTTTCAAAAAAAACCTTCGTACAAATGAACTAGACCGTAAATTACTTGACTTGCTCAACGAAAAGCTAGCGGCGCAAGGCATTATTCCCCGCAAAGGGTCAATAATTGATGCTAGCTTCGTTACTTCCCCAAAACGCCATACCACTTGAAACTATCTCGCGCTATCACTATTTAGTAGAGCGAATACCTCATACGTTTTAGCGATGTCAAAACTAGGCGCGTGTGGTGTCTGCCCAGCGTATACGATATAATATCCGAACAAGAATACACCGCAGGCAAAAACATAGACATGATTTGTCTTTCACCAATATTGTACTCGCCTTCCTCGAACAAGGTAGAATGAACAATTGGCACTAAACAAAAGTTTCTTCGCCATGCGGCACTCGTCAACATATTAGAACAAAATGGTTTTGCTACATTTTTCTATTGTGAATAAGTAGACAAAAAACACTTTAGGAGTATTTTATGGCTCAGCTTAATAAATGCTTTCTTGACCCGACCAGTTATGCGGATTGGCAAATCGCCGAAGCCGCAGAGTCTACTATGACGCCTATTACCGAACTTGGCGAAAAATGGGGCATTAAAGCCGATGAGCTACGCCCATACGAACGTTTCATAGGTAAAATTGATTTTGCCACCACTATAAAGCGCCTTGAAACACGACCAAACGGCAAATATATTGTTATTACAGCAATTACACCAACTCCTCTTGGCGAAGGAAAAAGCACCACGACTATCGGGCTTGTTGATGGGTTGGGAAGACTCGGTAAACGAGCCTCCTGCGCTATTCGCCAACCTTCAAGCGGACCCACTTTCAATATCAAGGGAAGCGCTTCCGGCGGAGGGCTAGCACAATGTATCCCCCAAGCCCCTTTCTCCCTTGGATTAACCGGAGACATCGACTGTGTCACAAATGCCCATAATCTGGCTATGGTTGCCCTTACTTCACGAATACAACATGAGTTCAATAACACAGACGAATTCTTGGGGAAACGTAATCTAAAACGTCTTAATATTGACCCACACAGAATACAACTAAAGTGGGTTATGGACTTTTGCGCTCAGGCACTGCGTGACATAGTTATCGGCATCGGCGGCTCAACTGACGGGTTCATGATGAGGTCAGGCTTCGACATTTCTGTCAGTTCTGAGGTAATGGCTATTTTGGCGATTTTTAAAGACCTTGAAGACATGCGCCAACGCATGGGAAAAATAATTGTGGCATACAATAAGCAAGGGACTCCCATAACAACTCGCGATTTGGAAGTCGACGGAGCAATGACCGCCTGGATGGTACGAGCTTCCAACCCTAACTTAATGCAAACAATGGAAGGCAACCCCGTGTTGGTGCACGCGGGTCCCTTTGCCAATATCGCCGTTGGACAATCATCCATCGTGGCAGACCGCCTTGCCCTAAAACTATCGGATTATCATATTACCGAAAGCGGGTTCGGAGCGGATATCGGCTTTGAGAAGTTTTGCAATATAAAAACACGAGCTTCAGGGCTTATCCCCAATTGTGCCGTAATCGTCACTACCGTGCGCGCGCTCAAAATGCATGGCGGCGGACCTGCCGTAATCCCCGGGAAAACACTCAGCGACGCTTATACTTCTCCAAACCCGGCGCTGGCAGAAAAGGGCATGGATAACCTGCTGGCTCACATCGAAACGGTTAAGAAAAGCGGAATCAAACCAATTGTATGTATTAACAAGTTTCACACTGATAGCACTCAAGAGCTAGAAATAATTCGACGTGCTTCTGAAAACGCCGGCGCGCGCGTCGCCGTTTCCCAACACTGGCTTAAAGGCGGCGAGGGAGCAATTGAACTGGCCGAAGCTGTCGTAGACGCATGCAATGAGAAAGTCGACTTTAGCTACTTTTATGATGATTCCACACCACTGCGCAAGCGTATTGAAATAATCGCCAAGGAAGTATACGGAGCAGACGGAGTTAGCTACAGCGACGAAGCCTTGGAGAAAGCCATACACTTAGAAAAGGACCCTGATACAAACAGGATGAGTACCTGCATGGTCAAAACCCACCTTTCTCTATCACACAACCCTTCTCTCAAAGGCAGACCACGAGGCTGGACGCTTCCCATTCGCGATTTTATGACGTTTGCCGGAGCAGGACTCATCGCCCCTGTAGCAGGCGATATCAAACTCATGCCGGGAACATCTTCCGACCCTGCCTTTAGACGTATTGATGTTGACACTAACAGCGCAAGAGTGAAAGGACTCTTTTAGGATATAACCCAAGGGAAAAGGCACTACCATGAACGATAAAGAATACAAAATACTGTTTATCCCCGATCAGCTGGAGATTAAGGTAAAAGAGGGTACTCTTCTGCTTGACGCGGCGCTTGACGCCGGCATATATCTCAACGCCCACTGCCGAGGTACGAGTTCATGTGGAAAATGCGATGTTATTTTGAAATCTGGGACAGTAGAGGTAACAAAGAGTTCAACGTTTCACAACACAGAATACAATAGCGACAAAAAGAAAGCGTGCCAAAGCCGCGTTTTGTCAGACCTTGTTATCGAGATTCCACACACGGCTAGGCTGGAAAACGCCGTACTAAATCGCGAGACTCACAAGAATACCCAAAGCACCATAAGCAACCACGGATGGCGCTATTCCCCTTTTATCAAAAAGCATTACATGGAAATCAATCCACCATCAGCCATGGATAACTCAAGCGACCTGAAACGTATTACTCGAAGTCTGAAAAGCCATAAAGGAATCACAGTTGATAGCGTTAGTATCAGCACCATAAGAAAGCTGTCTCTCATTGCCAGAGAAGATGACTGGAAGATAACGGCGACAGTAACAGAAAGCGGGAAAACTACTCTGCTTGACGTTGAAGCCGGAGATACAAGAAATCAGAATTACGCTTTTGCTTTTGATATAGGAACAACAGCTGTGCGAGGTCAACTGCTTAACCTAAACCAAGGAACTGTAACGACAAGCGCCACAGACTACAACAAGCAAATAAGCTACGGTGCTGATGTAATCTCCCGAATTGCTGTTAGTCAACGCCCTGGCGGGCTTGAAAAGCTGCAAGGAGCTGTTTTCGATACACTGAACAGCCTCTCGCGGCAAATGATGACAGAAAGCGGCGTTGGCAAAGAATCCATTAACGGAATCATCGTTGCCGCTAATACAGTCATGGTTCATCTTCTGTTGGGGCTTTCTCCCGAGCACCTACGCCTTTCGCCTTATGTCCCAACTATAAGTTCTCTTTCACCTATCAAGGCACATGAGATGGGGTTTGAATGCGCCGAATCAGCGATGCTCTACTTGGTCCCGTCGATATCCAGTTACGTTGGTGGAGACATCGTATCAGGCATTGTCGGTTGCGGAATACATCAAGAAGAACCTCTGACTCTCTATATTGACATAGGCACTAATGGTGAAATTGTCTTGGGGAATAAGGAGTGGATGTTATGCGCTGCCGCATCAGCGGGGCCCACTTTTGAGGGAGGCGGGATAGAATGCGGAATGCTAGCCGCAGCTGGCGCCATTGAAGATTTCTCTTTAAATCACAATTCCAAAGAACCTATCCTTTCCGTCATTGGGGATACCAAACCGCTTGGAATTTGCGGCTCAGGCATTATTAATACAACTGCCTGCTTACTCAGAAACGGGCTCATTTCACCTGCAGGCAAATTTAACACCGAAAGCAATAACAGACGAATACGCCAAGCGGGACCAGAAAAAGAGTACGTAATTGCTTACGCTCATGAAAGTGGAACAGGTAAAGATATCATCTTAAGCGAGGTAGACTTAGCAAATTTGTTGCGCTCAAAAGCATCTCTTTTTGCCGCCTATCAAACTTTACTGCTCGGAGTCAACAAGGGCTTTAGTGACATAGACAGAGTAGTGATTGCCGGAACATTTGGCAACAGTATCAATATTGAAAACGCCATCACCATCGGGCTTATTCCCGATATCGCTCGCGATAAGATTAGCTTTGCCGGAAACGGAGCTCTACTTGGAGCTCGCCTAATTGCTTTTTCTGATGAAGTCAGAAAACAAGCTGAAGAAACTGCCTCACTGATTACAAACGTGGAGCTATCGGAAAGCAAAGAATTCATGGAAGCCTATACCGCAGCAATGTTTTTGCCACATACCAATTCATCTCTGTTTCCATCAGCGACACAGGAGCAACAAAAATGACCGTCTCAATCGCCGTCGCCGGAAAAGGCGGAAGCGGGAAAACCACCACTAGCGCCCTAATCATCAGGGAACTCTTGTCATTAAAACTATCCCCTATTCTGGCAGTCGATGCCGACGGGAATACCAACCTGCATGAAAACCTAGGTATAAAAGTCGACAAAACCATCGGCTCGGTTATTGACAGATTTAACAGCGAAAAAGACCGTGTTCCACAAGGACTTGCGAAAAGGGACTACCTTAGCGTACTGCTAAATGACGCTATCGCCGAAAGCAAAGGATTTGACCTTATTTCCATGGGGCATGGAGCGGGCTCAGGATGCTACTGCTACCCAAACAATATGCTGAAAGAATTCCTTGATAAACTAAAACCAAATTACAACTTTATGGTTCTCGACAACGAAGCCGGCATGGAGCACATCAGCCGAGGGACAACTGACGATATCAACATATTGCTTATCGTCTCTGATTACTCCATAAAGAGCATAAGAACAGCGGCTCGCATAAGAGAACTGGTTGATACTCTCAAACTTGATGTTAAACACACCTGTTTCGTCGTAACACAAGTGCCAAAAACTAAGAGTCCCCTCTTTAATAGTGAGCTGTCGGTGCTGGGAATAAAGCCACTGGCATTCATACCTTATTGCGACAAAGTCGAACTTTTTGACCTAAAACAACTTTCTTTATTAGACTTAGATGAAACTTCACCGGCGGCATATTCAGTCAGCAAGTTGGTTGAGGAAATACTGACAATAACTGGGGAAAAGAAATGAGCGCGAGAATAATTAGCGGTACCGAAATAGCCAAGACAATCGGTGAAGAAGTTAAGAAGAAAGTGGAGGAATTAAAAAGACTTCATAACATTACGCCCGGGCTTGCTACCGTACTGGTCGGTGATGATCCCGCTTCCCATGTGTACGTCAACACAAAAATTAAGATGTGCCATAATCTAGGCATCTACTCAAAAAACATCACGCTTCCCGCGCATACAACCGAGAATGAGCTGATTACTGTAATTGAGAGCTTAAATACAGACGCAAGCATACACGGCATCCTTGTTCAAGTGCCACTTCCAAAGCATATTGATGAGAACAGAGTTCTTTTCAGTATTAATCCTAATAAGGACGTTGACGGCTTCCATCCGGTAAGCGTAGGGCGAATGGTAATCGGACAGCCATGTTTTCTTCCGTGCACCCCCCTTGGCATTCAGGTATTACTTGAGCGAAGCAACATAAACACAGACGCAGCCGAGGTCGTTGTGGTCGGTCGCAGCAACATTGTCGGCAAACCAATCGCGAATATGCTGCTTCAAAAGGCGCCTAACGCTAACTCAACAGTAACAATATGTCATTCAGCTACAAAAGATATCGCAAAGCATACTAGACGTGCTGACATTCTTATCGCTGCGATAGGAAAGCCAAAGTTTATTACCGCAGACATGGTTAAAGAGGGCGTGGTAGTCATCGATGTTGGAACCAACCAAATTGGCGTTACAGCCGAAGGGAAACGCATACTTGCCGGAGACGTGGACTTTGAGACTGTGATGCCTAAGGCAAGCGCAATAACCCCGGTACCAGGCGGAGTCGGACCGATGACCATAATGATGCTTATGTCAAATACTGTTAAAGCCGCAGGTCAACTATTTTTATTACACTAACACCTTCTGGACTAGTTTTGGGGGGTCAGGTCAGAGTAGCTCTTGTTCCCACATACTTAGCTTGGCGAAGAATGACAGTATATGCTCAGTTCTTCTTGCTGTGTCATAGTAAATATGCTGCCACACCCTCTTACCTGCTATCTTCCCAAGCATT
>Ga0209737_10001373_pt1 | contig 17595 bp, 13 predicted proteins | sample TergutCu122P3_FD_187284 | JGI IMG/M metagenome (GOLD analysis project Ga0209737, IMG submission 187284) | Cubitermes ugandensis P3 segment gut microbial communities from Kakamega Forest, Kenya - Cu122 P3 (SPAdes) (version 2) | ecosystem: Host-associated > Arthropoda: Insects > Digestive system...
CTTGAATTTTGCGGACAACTCGCTGAAAAGAATTGAAATCGTAAATTTGCAGGGAAGAATATTAAATTCTCAAAGTTTTTCGGCGAAAACTCAAAGCGTGGATATTTCTAATTTGTCGAGAGGAGTTTTCTTTTTGAGAGTTTTTGACGGCGGCGGTGTTGGGGTGGTGCGGTTTGTTAGGGAGTAGTAAAAATGTTTGAATTTTTTCGCGGGAAATTGGCTTTTTCGGACGCAGGGACGGCGGTTGTCGATATAAACGGAGCGGGCTACAAACTCGGAATTTCGTTTAATACATCGCTTGCGTTGCCGAATATCGGCGACGAGGTTTTTTTGTTTGCGCATTACCACATTACCGAAAATTCGCAGGGGCTTTACGGATTTATTTCCAAAGAAGAGCGTGAAATTTTCCTGAAACTCATTGATATAAGCGGGATAGGACCGAAAGTTGCGTTGAATGTTTTGTCGGGAATGAGCGTTGAAACAATTGTGAATGCGGTCGAAAACGAAGACACAAATCCGTTCAAATCAGTGTCGGGAATAGGCAAAAAAACGGCTGAACGGCTGATTTTGGAATTAAAAGGCAAATTGTCGGGAATTGCAATTGCGGAAATCCGCCCGAAATCACAGAAATCCAAACCCGTGGCGAAATCGGCGAGAGACGACGCTTTTGCAGGGCTTATCGCGCTCGGCTACACAGAAAATCAGGTGCGTATGGTTTTAGCGAAATTAGACGAAAAATTAGACGAAAATGTCCCCGCCCACGAGTGGATTACTGCGGCGTTGAGGGAGATATAAATGGAATTCACAAGAATAATCACCCCCGACGCACAAAACGACGAAAACGAACTCGACAGAACGCTTCGCCCGCAGACATTTGCGGATTTTATCGGGCAGGAGCAATTAAAACAAAACCTCTCGATTTTCGTTGCCGCCGCGAAAAAACGGGGCGAGCCGATTGACCATATTTTGTTTTCGGGACCTCCGGGGCTTGGAAAAACTACTTTGGCTCGGATTTTGGCTAACGAAATGGGCGTTGAAATCACGACGACTTCAGGTCCCGTTCTCGAAAAAAAAGGCGATTTGGCGGGGAATTTGACGGGGTTGAACGACAAAGAATTGTTTTTTATTGACGAAATTCATCGTTTGAACAGGATTGTCGAAGAGGCGTTATATCCCGCTATCGAAGATTTTGTTTTTGACATTATGACGGGCGAAGGTGTTGCAGCGAAATCTATTCGTCTGCCGCTGAAAAAATTTACGCTTGTGGGAGCGACAACCCGTGCGGGGCTTATCACTTCGCCGATGTTGGCTCGCTTTGGCTATGTCGGGCAAATGAAATATTACACCAACGAAGAAATGCAAAAAGTTGTTTTGCGCTCGGCTAAACTTTTGAATATTCCCTGCGAACCGACCGCTGCCGCCGAACTTGGAAAACGCTCGCGCGGAACTCCGAGGGTTGCGAATAGATTGCTTCGCCGTGTGCGGGATGTCGCCGATGTCCGCGGAAACGGGACGATAACCACGCAAATGGTTTTTGAAACCTGCAAAATGCTCGGCATTGACGACAACGGGCTTGACGAAATGGACAGAGCGATTTTGACTGCGATTGCGGAGCATTACAACGGCGGTCCCGTGGGAATAAAAAATATTGCGGTGGTCGTCGGCGAAGAAAGCGACACGATTGAAGATGTTTATGAGCCGTATCTAATTCAATGCGGATTTTTGAAACGCACTCCACAGGGTCGGGAAATTACCGATAAAACATACAATTACTTCGGATTTGAGCGGAAAACGAGAAAGCCCACTAAATTTTCTTTACAAACGAACATTTTTGGGGAGGAATAAAAATGAATCTCCAGAAAATTGCTGCTTGGACGGAAATTCTTGAAAAAATTACACAGACGATTGTTCCCGAAATAGCAAAACCTGCGGCGGATTTTGTTTTCGGTATTTCGCAAAACTTAATTGATTGCCTTGAAACAGAAAATGATAGAAATTTCTTTATTCCTAAAATTTTGCCGTCGCTAAAAACAGTTCAGCCGATTCTGGAAGGTGGCTCCTGCGACGTTTTTGATACAAACGCTTGCCTTTCGGGAACTTATGAAAATTCCGTTTGGAAGAAAATCATTTCGCAAATAGAAGAAATTCAAGACGATTCGACCAAAAACGCCTGCGAAAATTTTATTGTTTTCATTAAAAGCCGATTTGACGATGGCGAATATGAAAAAATGCCGGTTTTATTTTGTATTTTCGCAAAAATCGACACAACACTGAAAGTATTTAACGCAATAAAAAAAGCAAAGCCAAAAAAACTTTACATTTCGTCGGATTGCTGGCGAGAAGGTAAAGATGGCGAAAAGGAAAAAGTTGAATATTTGCGAAATTTTGTCTTGGAAAACATTGACTGGGATTGTGAGGTTTTTACAAAATTTAACGAAAAAAATCTTGGCTCACGATTCGGAATGGAAGCGGCATTTGACTGGTTTTTTGAAAACGAAGAAATGGGGATAATTCTTGAAGACGATACTTTGCCCGCGCACTCGTTTTTTAGATTTTGCTCGGAATTTTTGATAAAATACAAAGATGAAGAAAAAATTTTTGCGATTATGGGAACCAACGAACATGCAAAAAAATCATTGGCGAACTCTTATTCTTTTAACAAAGTTACGGACTTTGCGGAAGATATTACGCAATTTTGGGGCTGGGCGACTTGGAGAAGAGCGTGGAAAAAACACGACAAAAAAATGTCCCAATTGGAAGAATACAAAAAACAATGCGATATTGACGACAACACTTCGGATTATGAAAAACACCTTAAAGTCGCCAGAATAAAATTTTTTATCAATCAAATGGAATTAATTTTAGCAGGAAAAAACAACTCCTGGGACCTTCAATTCAAATTTTCGATATTGATAAACGACGGACTTTTGATTATTCCCGACTGCAATTTGGTTACGAATATCGGCTGCGGTATTTCGGACGCTGTTCATGGAGCGTTTGAGTATGCGGTCGGCGCGACTCTTTCAACGGGCGAATTTTGTTTTCCGGCGGAACACAAAGCGCAAATTCTATCTCGTCCTTTGACGGGAAGAGAGTATATGCGCGCTGCTTTTATGCCGATTGAAAGGGAAAAAGATTTTTGGGACATTGAAACGAGCATTACGGATAAAATTTTATCCGTCAGCAATTTTTTAAGGATGTCCGATTTTTCCGAAGAGCAAAAAACCGAGAACTTTCGCCGATTTTTAAGTGAAAATTTAACTGTCTTGATGAACATTTCATTACGCTTTAACGAATACCCCAAAGCGCAAAAATATCTTTTTCTGGCTTTGGCTAAGAGTGTGTTTCGAGGTGAAGGAAATTTTTGTGCTAAATGTGATTTTCGTAAATGTTTGTCCGCTTGCCCGACGGAAAGTATAAAATTATCTCAAATGCAAGACGGCGAACTTGTTGTCGGAATTAATAGAAAAACCTGCGAATACTGCTGGAATTGCGTGAAATCCTGTCCGGTTGTAGCCCCATAATATAGAAATCGGGAGAGAAAATGAGAATCCAAAAGCCGAATGTTTATGACGAATACGAAAGAATGCCGATTTTGTTTACTCCTTTTTGCAAAATTGAAGCCGCTACAAAAGTATTTAACGCCATAAAAAAATCCAAGCCGAAAAAATTATATGTGTTTTCGGACGGCTGGCGAAAAGAAAAAGAAGGCGAAAAGGAAAAAGTTGAATATTTGCGAAAATTTATCGTTGAAAATATTGATTGGGATTGCGAGGTTTTTACAAAATTTGAAAACAAAAACCTCGGAGTACGATTCGGATTGGAAGCGGCGTTTGACTGGTTTTTTGAAAATGAGGAAATGGGGATAATTCTAGAAGATGACTGTTTGCCTGCGCCGAGTTTTTTCAGATTTTGCTCCGAATTACTGATAAAATATAAAGACGAGGAGAAAATTTTTCTTATTAACGGCACCAACGAAACCGCTAAAAACACATCGTCAAATTCATATTCTTTCAAAAAAATTACGGATTTTGCGGAAGAAGTTGCGGGAATTTGGGGTTGGGCAACTTGGAGAAGAGCGTGGAAAAAGCATGATAAAAAGATGTCTTTTTTGGAGAAATACAAAAAACAGTGTGATACCGACTGCGATACTTTGGATTACGAAGAATACTTGAAAAATGCAAGGTTGAAATTTTTTACGAAGCAAATGGAATTGATTCTTGCCGGCAAAAACAGCACCTGGGACATACAGTTAAAATTCTCAATATTGATAAACGACGGATTGATTATCGTTCCGAACTGCAATTTGGTTATGAACATAGGTTACGGTGTTTCCGACGTTGCTCACGGAGGTTTTGAATACATAGCCAGCGGAACTTTGCCGACGGGCGATTTTTTATTTCCGATAGAACACAAATCGCAAATTTCAGCGAATCCTCTGACTGCCAAAGAGTATATACGCGCTGCTTTTATGCCGATTTTAAGAGACAAGGAATTTTGGGACGTCGAAGAAATGTTGGCAAATAAAATTGTGGAAATTCATAATTTTCTGGCGAAATCCGATATTTCCAACGAGCAAAAATATAACATGAAAAGGCAGTTTTCAAGCAAGATTTTGGAGGAACTGCTTAAAACCTCCCTGCATTTCAAAGAATATCCCAAAGCACAGAAATATCTTTATTTGGCGCTTACGAAAAGTTTGTTTCAGGGCGAGGACGACAAAGATATTTGTGCGAAATGTCGAAAATGTATTGCGATTTGTCCGACTAAAAGTTTTAATTTGTTTAAGGAAAACGGAAAAATTGTCATAGGAATCGACAGGAAAACCTGCGAATATTGCTGGAACTGTATGAAAAATTGTTCGTTCGTAAATCCTAAATAAGAATTGAGGAGGAAAAATGAGAATTCAAAAAAATATTGTCTGCAAGGAAGACGAATACGAAAAAATGCCGATTTTGTTTACTCCTTTTTGCAAAATTGAAACGACGATGAAGGTTTTCAACGCCATAAAAAAGTCAAAGCCGAAAAAATTATATGTGTTTTCGGACGGGTGGCGAAAAGAAAAAGAAGGCGAAAGAGAAAATGTGGAATATTTGCGAAAATACGTCTTGGAAAACATAAATTGGAATTGCGAGGTATTTACAAAATTTGAAGATAAAAACCTCGGAACAAGATTCGGCTTGGAAGCGGCGTTCGACTGGTTTTTTGAAAACGAAGAAATGGGAATTATTCTCGAAGACGATTGTTTACCCGCGCCGAGTTTTTTCAGATTTTGTTCGGAATTGCTGCTGAAATACAAAGATGACGAACAAATTTTTCTTATCAACGGCACCAACGAAACCGCTAAAAAAGTAACGGCAAACTCATACTCTTTCAAAAAAGTAACGGATTTCTCCGAAGATATTGTCGGAATTTGGGGCTGGGCAACTTGGAGAAGAGCGTGGAAAAAACACGATAAAAAAATGTCGCTGTTGAAAAAATATGAAAGACCGCGCGAAATTGACGATAATTCATGGGATTACGACGAATATCTTAAAAATGCCAGAATAAAAATTCTTACCGACCAAATGAAATTGATTTCCGCAGGGAAAAATATTACCTGGGACCTTCAATTAAAATTTTCAATATTGATAAACGACGGTTTGATAATTGTTCCCGATTGCAATTTGGTTACGAATTTGGGCTACGGCATTTCAGGCACCGCTCACGGAACATTTGAATACAGAATTGCGGCAACTCTTCCCGCCGGCGAAATTTTGTTTCCGATAGAACACAAATCACAAGTTTTGCCGCAGGCATTAACCGCAAGAGAATTTAGACGCGCCTCGTTTTTTCCCGTTCTCGACGGAATGGATTTTTGGGAAATGGAATTTGCGATTACGGAAAAAATATATATTATCAACGATTTTTTGGATAAAACAAAGGTTGCAATTTCCCAAGAGCAAAAAAACGAAATGTATCGACCGGTTGTTATAGACGGCATATCTCAACTGATTTACATTTCTTTGCTTTTCAAGGAATATCCGAAAGCGCAAAAATATCTTTATCTGGCTTTATTGAAATCCATACTTCAAGGCGAAAAGAATTTTTGTGCAAAATGCCGTCGTCGCGATTGTTTGCTTGCTTGCGCGACAAAAAGTATTTTTCCGTATAAGACGCAAAACGGCGAATCCGTCATCGGAATAAACGGAAAAACTTGCGAAGTTTGCTGGAATTGCATGAAATCCTGTCCGGTTGTAAATCCGAAATAGTATTTTTAAGATAAATAATAAGGAGAAATTTATGAATTTTGCCGAAGTCGGACGTTTTTTATTGGTTGCGGGAGTATCCGTAACATTTATCGGCGTGGTGTTTTTGCTGTCGGATAAATTGCCTGTCGGACAACTTCCGGGCGATATAAATGTTGTGAAAAACAATTTTCGCTTTTCATTTCCGATAATGACTTGCATTTTGCTGTCGGTTGTGCTGACAATTGTGGCGAATTTTTTTTCCAAATAGAAACAAGAAAGTAAATTTTTGTTTTCTATTGCCGTTCTCGTTTGGGCATAAATTATTTTTGTTTCGGATTAAAGAATCAGTAGTTCGATAGGAAGGGGTTATTAAGTGAAAAGATTTTGTAAATCGGCAGTGTTGGCAGTGTCTGCAGGGGCATTGTTTTTGGCTCAGGCGCAAACATTTGTTCGCAGCAATTTAGCGGGATATTACCCGGGCGCCGAAAAACGAATTGTTGTGATGTCGGCATCGGATATTTCCGCAAAAACGTGGAAAATCACCGATGAAAACGGCGCAACGGTTGCGGAAGGTAATGTCGGAAGAAGCGTTGCGGGAAAGAGCGAACATTCTCCTTTTGACTTTAATTATGAAGTGATTTTTTCCAATCTTGACAGAAAAGGGAACTACAATTTCGTCATTGACGGCGAAACGCAGCCGCATTCCGTCAGAATAACGGACAATCCTTATCAGGAAGCGATTTCGTCTTCGTTGAGATGGATTCGCGCGCAAAGAAGCGGCTCAAAAGACGTTCTTGACCGCAAGCCCTCGCACTTCGGGGACTCTACGGCTTTTGTTTATTATCGCAGCGGTAATGCAAAAACCGACAAGTGGGTAGAGGACGAAGAAGGCAGATACCTTGACCTGCGAGGCGGCTGGTATGTCGGCGGAAACTATTCGAAATCGACTTCACTTATCGCATACACCACGTATTTTTTGTTGAGAGCGTATAATTTGGCGCCCGAAACCTTCGGTAAAAAATACAGCAAATCGTCTTTGGTCGATATTCTCGACGAAGCAAAATTCGGCTTGGAGTATCTTTTAAGAATTATGCCCAACGATGTGGATTTCATCATAAACGTCGGCGGATATGATTCGGAAAACGGTACGCGTCTTCCTCACGAAAATATTTTTGAAGGCAGAAGAACGGCATTTTCGATTTACAGCACTTCCGATATGGGGTTAAGTGCGGCGGCGTTGGCACTTGGTGCGGCGACTTTCAAAAATATTGACGCGGCATTTGCCGAAAAATGCAAAGCAAAAGCAATAAAAATGTTTGACAAGGCGGCTTCGGGAAAATTCAGCCCCCAATGGCTCGACAGAAACGGCTGGACGCTCTATCCCAACCAGTCCGACAAGGACGACCTGCTTTTGGCTGCCTCCGAATTGTATAGTTTGACCGACAATGCGGATTATCTTGCGAAAGCGAAATCCTTCTCCGACAAACTTCCCCCTGCTTACTGGGCTGGCTGGGAAACGCTGAACATGCACGCTCAATTGCTTGTAGCCGATAGACACCCCAGTGCGAAAAACACTCTTACAAATGAATTGAACAGTTTCCGCAACAACCAAAAAGCCAAGGAAAACATTTGGAATTTGCCGAAAGGTTATACCGCAAACGGCTTGTATAATTATTTTGTAATCGGAACTTCCGCAGGCGCTTACACGAACAAATTCAACGATAAAGCGTTCGGTTCCTTAACGCTCGACGTTCTGAATTACAACTACGGACTTAACAACTGGGGCGTAAGTTTTACGGCGATTCCGAGCATTAAGCAGAGCGTAACAAGATTTTTTACGCCGATGTATAAACTTCAAAAGCGGTTTTTTCCGGAAGGCGCAACGGCAATCGGTCCTTTGGACAGAGCAACTCACTACGCTCAAAGCAGATGGATTTTGGACGACGTCCGCGTGAACTACTGCTACCCTTTCAATACGGAAGCGGTTGTGTTTTTAGACCATCAGGAGGATTACATGTCTATGGACGCAAGACCTGACGGCGCGGCGTCAAACATTTATTTGATGACTTTGGCAAATACAATTTTCGGTGGAAAGTGAGGAAAAAATAATGAAAACGCTCATAGTAACAATAATCACCTTGTTTGTAATGTTTGCAGCGGGGTGCAAATCGGGAGGGGACACAACTGCTCCGAGAAAAAGCAGAGCCCAGCAGCAGGAAGGCGGAGTTTATGTTCGATACAATTTTCTCGGCTATACTCCCAGTCGCCAAAAAAGACTGGTTGTAATGTCCGAAAGAAATCTCACTGGAAGAGAATGGACTTTTGTTGATACGGAAACAGGCAATGTGATTCAAAGAGGACGATTCGACAACTCCATTAGCGGACAATCGGCGCACATGCCTTTGGATTTCAACTACGTCATTGACTTTTCGGGAATAACCGAAACCGGAACCTATAGTTTTGTTACCGAGGGACTCGTTGAGCCGGTAATTATTCCTATTGCCGAAAATCCGTATTCATGGCTTGTAAAAAAACCGATTCGCTGGCTGCGGGTTGCCCGTTGCGGTTACTACGACCCGATTGACAGAGGCGTTTGCCACCTCGGCGATTCTTCCTGCGTTCTTTTTCACAGAAGGGGCTTTGACAACGGCTCCTGGCACGACGCCGGAAGCGGCAAAACCATGGATATTTCCGGCGGTTGGCACGATGCGGGGGACTATGTTAAATTTTCGCTGACAATCGGCTATGCGACATACTTTTTGCTTCGTTCTTACGATATAAATCCCGAACTTTTCGACACGATGAGAACTTACAGCAAAACCGACCTCAACGACCTGCTTGACGAAGCGAAATGGGGCTTGGACTGGCTGATGAAAACGATGTGCGACAAAGACACCAACGAATTTGTTGTTCAGGTTGCGAACTATGAAGACCACAACGTCGGCTATCGTCTCCCTCAAAACGACCACCTTGACGGAAGACGTCCGATTCTTTCGGCACTTTCTCCGCAGCAGATGGGATATACGGCTGCCTCTTTGGCGCTCGGAGCGAATATTTTCCAAAACATTCCCGGTCAAGAGAAAACTGCTCAAAAATACAGAGAAAAAGCTAAGTTGATTTTCAGAAGAGCAACCTCCGAAGACGCTGTTCCTATGGCGGCTTATGACGACCGAGTGAATACCTGGTACGGCGACCAAACGGTTAATGACAACCTGCAACTGGCGGCTGCGGAACTTTATCGACTTACGGGCGACGCGCATTACAGAGAAGAGTCGATAAAATACCAGAATTTGGCGAGAACTGCCGGCTGGCGCGCTTGGGAATCGGTAAACATGCCCGCTCACCTGCGTGTTATGGAATGGTATCCCGTTGCAAAAAACGATTTGTATGCTGACTTAGACGGATTTTTGGCTAACGCGCGCAGACCCGGAAACATCTGGGGGCTTCCGATTAAATATGTTTGGGCGGGATTGTATTCGTATATCGCAATCGGCGCAAACGCATTTGAGTTTCAGTTGCGCACGGGCGAAAGAAGATACGAGGAATTAGGCAGAAATATGTTTGATTACCTGCTCGGCTACAACAACTGGGGTATATGTTTTGTGGCGACCAAAGACCCGCGTCTCGCAGGCAGAACGATTACCAATCCGAACTCGCAGATTTACGGGCTTCAAGCGCATTTGTTCCCCGAAGGAGCAATTTCCGAAGGACCGGGCGACAGAGCGAGTTGGGAGAAGTTTAAGATATATTTCGGTTTTGACCCCACGGTGGAGCCGACATACAAATTTAACACAAGCGAAGGCGTATTTTTCAACAACCGCAAGGACTTTATGTGTATGGAAACGACTATTCACGGCGTGTCCGACGGAATTTTCATGATTGCGGTGGCTGATAAATTCTTTAAGGAGTTGGAAAAAAGAAACAGAAGATAACTCCGGAAAACTTAAAAAACAAACCGCTCGTGAATATTTCGCGGGCGGTTTGTTGTAGGAGCAAAATGCAAAACGAGCAATTTATTTGGGAAACACACGGCGTTCATACGGGAACGGGAAACGACCCGATTAAACACGGAATCGACGACATTGAAGCGATTGTCGAGAAGGCAATTTCGCTGAAACATCCGGGCATTACTTTCATAATTCACACGCCGCGCCTTACTAAATTTCGCTACAGGAGCGAAGAAAATACAAATGTGAAATTCATTCGGGGAAGCGAAGCGTATCAAAATTATGAGCAGAAAATTGCCGATTTGCGTGCGAAATACGGCGCAAAAATAAACATTCGTTACGGAATAGAATTGGAATGGCTCGGTAACAAATTAGGTTTGCAGTGGAACAGAAGCAAGGTCTTGCAGGTTCCCGACGCGGACTTTGTTATCGGCTCTGTGCATTTTTCCAATGAGGGCATTCCCTACGACGGCTCAAAGGAAGAGGCGAACGAACTGTTGAAAATTCGCGGAACACTTGAAAATTATTGGGCGGCATACTTTGAAGAATTGATTGAAATGGTGTCGTATTCGGCAAAAATGATACACGTCGTAGGACATTTGGATTTACCGAAATTAAATGTCGAATTTCCGGAAAGTTTTTCGGATTTGGACAACGAAGACAACATAGTTTGCGACCGTCTGCGAGTGCTTTTGGAGATTATTTCCGAAAACAATTTAGCGTTAGATTTGAATTTGGCTGGACTTAAAAAAGGTTGCGGAATTTTCCCGAATTTGCAGATTTTGAAACGGGCTAAAAGATTGAAAATCCCGATTGCGATAGGCACGGACACGCACAAAGCCGACGAATACGGAAAATATTTCGTGGAAAGCATTGAATTTGCTAAAAAAGCGGGATATTTTCAATACGTCAGTTTCGCCCGCGGAATACCGCAAATACGTTCGTTCAACCACGAAATCGACGACGACGAAAAATACAACGCGCTGAATTTAAGTATCGAAATTCTTAACCGCAGATTTTCGATTTGCGACTCGGGGCGAATCCCGCGGTTTTCTTTCGGCGGAAAATATTCGTCCTTTACCGCTCAATACGACGGAGCGACAAACCTCGGAACTTTGTCGGCAATCCGTATCCGCCGCGAGAAAAAAAGTATAATGATTGGCTCGGAATTACCGAAAACGGCGCAGGAAAACAAAATTTCCAACGATTTCAGCATCTTGTCAAAACATTACGACGAGCCGGGTGTTTTGTCGATTTTGTTCAACACGCTTGCAAGCGAGTGCATAAACGTAAAAACGGCGTTTTTGAATTCTGCGGGAAAAGACGGCATTGCGGAGGCGTTTTTAACGATTTCCGGCGACGAAAAAAGCATTCAAAACGCTATCGAATTTACAAAAGGAACGGGAAAAAACCGCTTTATTTCCATAGAATACGGCAAAAATTTAGTTGCTCCCGCCGCAAAAAAAAGCAAATACTACCTTTTGGAAATGGACGGCGTAAAACTTCCCGTGCCGATTTCAAAGCAAATGATTTTGGCGGTAATAAAAAACAAGCCGGGTGTTCTGCTGATTTTGCTCTCGGCGTTGGCTTCGCGAAAAATAAATATTATCGACTTGCAGTTAGGCGAACGCAGCAACAGAGGACTTGTAGCGCTTTCGGTCGAAGGCGATTTCACCGTAATCGACGATTTACTCCGCAAACTCGGCGAGCAATATTACGAAATCTCCCATTTTGAGTTGGCGGGATTGTAGGTTTTGGGGAGGGTGCTTGAAAGGAAAAATGTTTAGCGTTATTAAGGAAGGCAGGTTACCCTGCCTTTTTTAATAAATTATCCTAACATCACTGCTGATGTCAATGTGGTGCTCTGTGCTTTTGTAGTTGGTTTTTACGGAGCGCAGGGTTATCAGGTAATAAGCTCTTTGCTCTTCGGCGGCGGACTTTGCTTCCTTGCAATGGTAAATTGTTACGGAATCGTATTGAACGCTTAATCTTTGTTCCTGAATGTATTTTTTGAATGAAAATTCCTTAAATTCGTTCAATGCCGGTTGCAATTCGTAAAGGATTTGGATTTTATCTTCTATTTTGTGAATGTGCCTTTGAATTGTTTTGGACGCTTCCACAATGCTGTCGTTTACGGACTGCCCCATGCCGCCTTTCAACTGCCGCTTGTCGTCGTTTATTCTAAATTCGATTCTCTCGTTGAACGTAAAATCCAAAGTTCTGAAATCGAACGGCTCATAATCGAATCGGACATTTATTCCCCATTCTTCTATTTTTTCGTCTATTATCTTTCTTATTTCGGCATCTTTTTCGAGTATGTTGAAGCCGCTCATTTTATTTTCCAAGGCGTGTCTGTGCGTTAAAAAGTTTTTGTAATAAACCAAATCGTCTAAAATGTGTAAAGGAAAGTTTTGCATTTCTTTGTTGGCGATTTTTTTCCCTATTTCTTTTTTGTCGAGAGAAATGGAATTTATCACATCAAGTTGGTCTTTGGTAGATAACATAATAGCCCCTTTTAACAGTTGCGGTTCTTTTGAAAACAGTAAATTAATTTATTGACAGCGCTTCGCGCAAGAATTATGTTGTAATTTCGATATTTGCGCCGAGTTTGCGGAAATCTTCAACAAAGGTCGGATAAGTAACCGCCGCGGCTTGCGCAGTGTCAATAGTCGTTTCGCCCTCGGCAATCATTCCCGCCAGCGCTAACGCCATAACGATTCTGTGGTCGTTGTGTCCGCTAACCTGTGCGCCGTGAAGTTTTGACGGGTGGATTATCATTCCGTCGGGAAGTTCTTCGATTTTCGCGCCCATTTTTGTCAGTTCTTCGGTCATCACTTTTATTCTGTCGGTTTCTTTAATGCGGGCTTGAGCAACATTAAATATTCTTGTCGAAAAATTTTGTTTTGTTGCCAAAACCGAAAGTGCCGGAAGCGCATCGGGCATTGCGTTCAAGTCGATTTCGGCGGGATTTTTCTCAATAATTTCAAAAACGCCCTTGTCTCCCTGCGAATCCGAAAAATCAAGATTGCGAATATCAACATTTCCGCCCGTCAAAGCCCTGCCGACCGCCGAAAAGGTCGCCGAAGAAAAATCACCGGTAATGGTCTCGTTTATCGGAGAGTATTTTTGATTTCCTTCAACACAAAACACAAGATTTTCAAAATCCGCCGAATATTTTATGCCCATTTTGTCAAGCCAACGCAAAGTCATTTCGACGTATGGACGCTCAAAAAGTGATTTCAGTGAAATTTTATTAGGATTTTCCAAAAGCGGCGAAACCAAAAGCAAACTTGACAGATACTGCGAATTTGTTCCGTCGATTTCGACACTTCCGCCGTTTATTTTTCCGCAAATCGTGAATGGCGGCTTGCCGTTTTTATCGTGATATTCAACTTTCGCGCCTAATTTTTCGAGCGCCGAAAGCAAACTGCCTACAGGTCTGGAACGCAGTGAATTGTCCCCGTCAAAGCGAATCGGCGTATTTCCCAACGCCGCTGCCGCCGTGAACATATTTAAGCCCGTCCCCGAATTTTCCATATCGCAAAATTCCGCGAGTTTGGGCTTTCCCGCAACTCCCCAAATATGTAATCCGTCTTCTCGTTCCTCAACTTTTGCGCCAAGTGCTTTTGCCGCTTTTAACGCCGAATATCCATCGCCGGTTAAAAGCGGCTTTTTAATAACACTTTCGCCGTCCGCCAAGCCCGCTATCAATATTGCACGAATTGTGTGCGATTTTGAAGCAGGTATTTCTATGGAGCCGTTAAGAATCGACTTCCGGACTACCCATTTCATTTGCCGTCTCTTGCTTTCTGATACTCGTCAAGCAACTCTTTTTTTGTTCCTTCCGAAACATTCTGCCATATTTTTTTGACAAGAATATCATCGCTGGTTACCGGATTCTCGGGATTACTTCCGGACTCCAAAAACGCTTCAATGACATTTCTGACAAAAAGAACAGGAGAGGTTTTCTTTACGCGTATCGCTTCGTAGAACAAAGATTTAATGTGTTCTTTCGTAACGCGAGAACGGAAAGTTTTCCTTTCGTGCGCAGGAATCCAATTGCCGCTTCTAATCAAAAGCTTCTCAGGAGTATTCTTTAATACTTCATACTCCTCATCGGATACTTTGTGACTGAAACACCCGCTTGGTTCCAAAATGTTCCTAATAGCGGAAGTGATGGTTACACCCGTTTTTGTGGCGTAATCTTCCAACGCTTCCATGTTCGCTCTGTTCAAACCGATTGTGATTGACTCGGTCAACTTAACGCTGTCTGGTAATGGCGCTCTACCCATGATTGCATTCCCCCTTAATTTTATCATGATTCCTATCTACATAATGTACCGCTCTAATTAGCATCTTATGCTGGTCGTCTATAATATCCGCATTCTTTTGGGCGGCTATCGCAAAACCGGACAATGCTTCCGCTGTTTTTTTCGACGCTTCCGCCGCTTCCCGTAATGCTTTTGCCTGCTCGTCTATTACGCTTACCTGCCCTCTGGAAATATCCAATATGGAACTTGCCTGATTTTGCGCTGCTTCCATATCGTCGATGCTCATATTCCCTTTGCCGACAACCAACCAATCCAAAGAACAACCCATACAATAAATCCTCTCAAGGTCTTGCGTTTGAATTATCGCTAATCCTTTTTCGTATCGATTATATGTCGTAAGATTGCACCCTATAGCGTCGGCAAATTCTTTCTGTGTCGCTTTTTTGCTCAACCTCAAGGTCTTCAATCTTGTCGCAATTGTTTCTTTCTCCATAATAGCAAAACTCTTTTTTTTGCTTGTTTTACTAAAAAAATTGCGTTTTGGTGCAAGAAATTTAGCATTTTACTTACAAATACGAAGCGGTAAATCATTTTTCGCTCGTATTACAATAACAAAAGTAATTTATTCCACAAGAGAAAAGGGAAAAAAAATGAAAAAAAATGAAAAAAACATACAAGGCAAATGAAAACTTACAAAAAAAGAGGGTTTGGTAGAAGCCGGCTACATCGAAGAAATGAAAAACTCAATCGTAAGAAAAATAAAATAGAAATCGGTTAAGTAAAATAAATTGCTTCTTTTTATGAACTTACTGCGCATCATTTATTGCCCTTGTCAGGAGGATTGCCGTAACAAATACTCCGACGGATATAACGCTCGAAAGAACGGATTGTATAACGGCAGAGGCGTTATTTGTGCGTGGTTCACCTTCTACAACGGTAATTAACGACCCTGAATTTACGGCTCTTCTGTTGGATTTTCTCACCTGCATTCCTTCGCCGTTTGCTCGGGTAACATAAACAGTCCCTCTTTTACCCAAAGCGGTCATTCCTCCCGCACGCCTCACATAAGTCCGCACCGATTGCCCTTCCGCAAATTTCACATGCATTGGATTATGCACTCCGCCCGTTACTTCTACGGTTCTCTGCAACATCGGAACTAAAATACTGTCGCCGTCCATAAGAACAATATCTTCGGAAATTTTGTTTTTGTTAAAAAGGGCGTTAAAATCTATCGCTATAATTCCTACGCCGTCTTTTTGGCGTTTTAATCTCGCCCCGTCCAAATACGCCTTGCTGTTAAAACCGCCTGCCCGATTTATCAAACTCAACAGCGATTCGTCAGGCGTGAGTTTCGAGTAAAATCCGGGAAATGCAAATTCTCCGCTCAAATGAATAATTTCCTGCTGCCTTCTTCTCATATCAGGACGGACAAAAATAACATCTCTGTGCTGCAAAAAATGCGTATTACTCTTAAAAAAGTCCTCGTAAATGGTTACCCTCTCAACTTCGACTCTATTCCCCGTTCGAGCATTTGAATAAACTACCCGAGAAATTTCAATTGTGTCCCTGTAAGCAATATTATTAAACCCGCCGGCGAGTAAAATAGCGTCCTGAATCGTCATTCCTTCGCGCAAAAAGTATGTTCCCGGAATTTTCACTTCGCCCATAATTCTTACGAATTTGGTATATTCAATATCCCAAATCGAATAAATTCTCACAACGTCCCACTTTTGCAGATACAAATCGCTGCCCGTTCCCTCCAAGAGTTCTCGAACGTTCAAAGATAATACTTCCTTGCTGAAATCGGTATTTGTGCGCAGAATTTCAATCCGGTCGCCGAAATAATCGTCCAAGACCCCGCCGGCTAATTCTATCAAGTTGCTTACTTTCATTCCCTCTCTAAATTCCCAGTTTCCCGGGCGTTCAACAACGCCTTCAATCGTTACGGTATTGTTTACCTTGTCGATAAAGTCAATTAGAATAAAGTCGTTGTTCTGCGGAGACATATCGGCGAAATCTTCCTTGTTAATCGTAAAACTTCTGCGTTCCACACCCGGCTCCGTTCGTTCGATTACAATATTTCTCGTAAATGCTTCCGACAAAAGTCCGCCGCTGAATCTGAATAAGTCCTCGAAAGTTTCACCTTCTTTTAATTCGTACTGTCCCGGACGTCGAACTGCTCCTTCAATTCCCACGCGCTTGCTGACGGAATTTACTAATATCACATCGAAATCGGCGAGCGAAATCGTATCGGTAATTCTTCCCGTCAGAAAGAAATCATACAAATCAACGCTGTCAAGTTGTTCCGCACCGCCGCGGCGAATGTGAACCGAGCGCAAAGATGCCGTATTTGTTGGTCCTCCCGCTTTCGCAATCGCCGAAATCACACCTGCGGTCGAAGGTATCAGGTAATTTCCCGGATTTCTGACTTCACCTACGACAATAACGCTTTTTTGTCGAAGCGTTCCGGGGGTAACATCAACAAAAGTGGTTGCGTTGCTTGCTCCGTTTCTCACTCCCGAATATATTCTCGAAAATCTTTGTGTAAGCATTTTCTTTACTTCTGCGACCGAAAGTCCCGCAACTCTCAACTGTCCGAGTCCTGTGGGCGTAATTGTTCCGTTTCGTCCGACAACTAATGTTTCGGTTTTTTGAACATCTCCCCAGATTTGAATAATCAATTCATCGCCCACGCCTAATTTGTAATTTGAATTTACCGGACCCATATTCGGTTGATTTAGCAGTTCGTTAGCCATGTTGAAAAAACTCTGCCCGAATATTCTCAAACTGCTTGTCGGGTGTCTTAATCTTACCCTCGGGTTAAATTCGCTTGTTATCTCGTCGAAAAACGTTACGGTCGATAATGCTTTGTCGGTGGTCGTATCGACATCTAAACTCCGTTCGATTTCAATTGTGTCGTCTTCCTGAAAATCTTTCTTTAGAATCTGTGTTTCCTGCGCTTCTGCTCGACTTTGAAGAGGAATGTTACGAATTTCAAGTTGTGCAAAAACAAAATGAGGTACGGCGAGTATTGCGCCGAAAAAAAATGTCCTTAATGCTTGCTTCTCTTTCATAAGATGTAAAGCCCTTCCTTGTTTAATAATGTAAGTAGGATACGACACGCAAACCATTATCTGAAATTTGAGA
>Ga0209737_10001374_pt1 | contig 17577 bp, 13 predicted proteins | sample TergutCu122P3_FD_187284 | JGI IMG/M metagenome (GOLD analysis project Ga0209737, IMG submission 187284) | Cubitermes ugandensis P3 segment gut microbial communities from Kakamega Forest, Kenya - Cu122 P3 (SPAdes) (version 2) | ecosystem: Host-associated > Arthropoda: Insects > Digestive system...
GTAATACTGTGCGTCTTTTTCGGTTGTCTGCCGCAGGCAGACGAGAAAAAGGCACATTTGAGCAAGTAAACTCCCGAACGGCTTTGCCGTGAGGCGCAAGAGTTTACTTGCGGATTAATACTGAATAGTTACAGTTTATTCAGAAGCGGAAAGGACGTGATTAAATGCGTCGGCGTAACTATAAAATCTCTTTGAATATTAAACTTTTGGTGTTCAATCTTATCGGCATGACAGTTGCGGCAGTATTGCTCATATCTTTCAGCGGTTCAATGTTCCGCTCAATTTATCAGCAGCGTTACGAAGCAAAACTGAAAATCCCTGCCAATATCTTTCTCGCACAATATTCCGATAAGGATATCCGTCCGTATATCAACGCTTTAAAACAGAGGAACGGATTAGAGAACGATATTAAGCAATATTCAAAAGACAGACTTTTTATAAAAAACGCTCAAAAAGGCCGAGGCGAAAGCGATTCTTTAACATCAGATTACTATGAGGCAACTGACCGGATAAATGCATACATCGAAAAATTGTCGGCAGACAAGGACAACAAGTACAGCGAAATAAAAAAACGTATGCTTGATATACGCGTCGGTTCAGGGCTTACAGACTTTTTTATTTTTGCGGATGTTGGACTGGAAAATGAATATGTCTATATATTCAACGCAATTTTCCAAGGCGACGGTATAGGGTCTTTCAATGAGGATTACGGAATTCCTGTTAAAAAGGAAGACCTAAAGGAAGCCGAAAAAGTTTTTAAAACGGGCGAAGCAGTTGCCGTTCTTTATGACGATAAAACATCGAATCAGGACAAGTCATGTTTCATACTTATACCGATTAACGATATTTACGGCGAGACGGTAGCGGTCATCGGCGAAAATGTTAATATTCAGTCTCTGGCCTCACAGTTGCAGTCGTTCCTCCTGAACAGCACGCTGATTATTATCGCCATTACTTTTGCTCTTATAACCGTACTGTATATTATGATACGCACAGTTGTCATAAAACCTGTCAGCACGCTCACCGCCATATCCAACGATATAGTAAACGGCAATATCGAGGGAAAAGTCCCGTCTTGGCTTATGAAAAAGAACGATGAAATCGGAACACTGGGCAGAGCTTATGACTCTATGGGCAGCGCTTTCCGAAATATGCACGGAAACAATACTACTTTGCTTGAATCCATTATGTCGGGACAGCTTAATACACGCACCGACACGGAAGCCTTAAGCGGATTTTTCTCGCAGGCGGCCTGCGGATTTAATGATACGCTTGACGTTATCGTCAATTACTTCGACAACCTGCCGAACGCTCTCGCAATCCTTAACTCGGATTATGACATAGCCTTTGTGAATGACCAATGGAGGCTTATTTTCTCCGATATAGCCGACCTCTGTATATACCGTATGCTTTTCGAAAAAACAGAAGACAATGTGACTGAGGACAGCGTGGACAGCATAAAAATCAAACTCAGAGAACGCCTTGAAACGGATGAAATTTCAACTCTTGTATGGGTCGATACTCCCGAAGGCAAGCGCTGTCTTTCGTTCCGGTGCAGCCGTGTTGCACGTAACGGCGATACGAACGGTGCGATAATCATTGTTACCGATTCAACTGAACTGGTTAACGCCAAAGACAAAGCACAGTCCGCCAACAAGGCGAAGAGTGAATTCCTGTCACGTGTCAGCCACGAACTTAGAACGCCGCTCAACGTTATCCTCAGCATGGCAAAATTCGGCGTTAAAGACTGCGTTATCGATGATGCCCGCAACCGATTCAGGAAAATCGTCACCTCCTCCAGTCACCTGTCAAATATCATTAACGACGTACTTGAAATGTCACGCATGGAATCTGGCAAGACGGAAATCAGGAAGGAACAGATGAACCCGCACAGGCTTGCGGAGGAATGCATTGAACTGATGAATATACGGGCGGAAGAAAACAGCACTAAGCTTCTGTTGAATATTGACCCGAAAATCCCCTCAACAGTAATCGGCGATGAATTCCGCATACGTCAAATTATAATCAACCTCCTGTCCAACTCGATTAAATTTACCGAGAAGGGATGCGTTTCGCTGATACTCAAGGCCGTTGAGCGGGACGGGAATCATTGCAGGATTATGTTTGCGGTTAATGATACGGGTATCGGTATGTCGGAAGAATTCCTCAGCAGAATATTTAATCCGTTCGAACAGGAAGATTCATTCCTCAGCAGACGTTATGCAGGCTCGGGTCTCGGTCTTTCAATCAGCAGCAATCTCGTCTCTCTTATGGGCGGGGAAATGACCGTGAAAAGCAAGCTCGGCAAGGGAAGCCGCCTTGAATTTACGCTTCCTTTTGAGATTACCGACAGTGCCGTTTCTGATGAAACGGACGAAACGCTGAACGAATTCGAAGGACAACTCAGCGGCAAGCGTATTCTCCTTGCGGATGACGTTGATATTAACCGTACAATCATTCAGGAAGTCTTCACCGATACCGGAGTTATCTTTGACGAAGCGGCGGACGGACAACAGGCGATTGATATGTTTACGGCTTCACCTTGCGGATATTACGACTGCGTTTTCATGGATATTCAGATGCCGAAAATGGACGGATACTCCGCGACTCAGGCAATCAGAAGCTCAGAACGTGAAGACGCGGACGTACCGATTATAGCAATGACGGCAAACGCCTTAAAAGAGGATGTTATGCGTTCCGAAGAGGCGGGAATGACCGACCATATCGCTAAGCCGATTGATTTTGCCGTTTGTCTGAAAAAGGCGATAAAGTGGACGAATGAACGGCACAGTAAGCGGACATTGGATAACTGATAATTGCAGATTGTATACCGATAATGTTGGAGTTAAAAAATCAGTTGATTTTAACTCCAGCATCTCACCTTTAAAAAGTAAAAAGAAATGGAGTTTATCATGAAAAAAACACTTAAACTACTTGCACTGCTAATGAGCGTTTTTATGCTTGTTTCTCTCACCGTCGGCTGCGGCCAGAAAAAGGAAAAACATAAAATAGGACTGCTCATGCCGTCTAAAAAAACGTCGCGCTGGACGCAGGACGCCGACAATCTGATAAAGCAACTGCAGTCAAAGGATTTTAAAATCGTCACTAAAAACGCCGATGACGACGCAGACTTACAGGTTACGCAGCTTTCTGAGCTGATTGACGAGGGCTGTGAAATTTTAGTAATCGCTTCAATCGACAGCGATAAACTTACGGCTCTTCTCGAAAAAGCCGCTTCCAAGAAAATCAGGATAATCGCATACGACCGCCTTATTATGAACACCAAGAATGTCGATTATTATGTGACGTTCGACAACTACGAGGTCGGTAAAATGCAGGGAACGCATATCGAAACAGCACTCGGGCTTGATAAAGGTAACGGTCCTTTCAACATCGAGCTTTTCGGCGGTGCCCCCGAAGATAACAATGCACGTTTCTTTTTCAACGGTGCAATGGACGTTCTCAATAAGTATATCGAAAGCGGTATGCTCGTTGTAAAGAGCGGACAGAAAAACTTTGAAGAAATTTCAACGGAAGCTTGGCTCAATACCAATGCCGAGAACCGCATGGCGGAGCTTCTGAAAACTTACTATAATGGCGATGCGCTTCATGCAGTTCTCTCGCCTAACGACAGTCTTGCGGGCGGCATACTGAATGCGCTCAAGGCTGACGGTTATGACGGCGTGAACAGAAACTTCCCAGTGATTGTCGGTCAGGATGCGGATATTGACGGCGTCAAGGCAATTCTCAGAGGCGAACAGTCAATGACGATTTTCAAAGATACCAGAGAACTTGCTAATGCAACGTTTAAAATCATAGACAACATTTTTTTAGGTAAAAGCATTGAAACAAACGGCACTTATGACAACAATATAAAAACCGTCCCGACATACTCATGCAAACCGTTTGCGGTTACAGCCGATAACTATAAGGCATATCTTGTTGACAGCGGATACTATGATGCCGATGCGTTTGCTGAGTTTAATTAAACTTAGGAACTGTGAAACAATAGACTATTTTTGCTATAAAAATATCAGTCGTGGCGACGACGTGCTGTATTATGAAATCTACGGACAAAGCAAAGCCATCCCTTTTTATACTATAAAAAAATCAATGCCGTCAACTTAAGGTTTTTCTTGTTCCTTCCGCCGCCTTCGGCGGCGGAAGGAACAATGTAGAAGAGAGCCTCCGGCGGTCAAGGGGCGAAGCCCCTTGAAACCCCATATATGCTTAAGTTGACGGCATTGATAAAAAAATCCCTCGCATAAGCGGGGGATTTTTGGACAGTTCCTTAATACTATTCCACGGTAATTGTTCCGTTAATATAATGGGTAAAAGCAAACTGCTGCATTTCCTTCTCCTTAGCGATATTCGTAAACAAATCGCCCTCAATATAAAGGAATTCAACAGGATAAACCGTGCCTGAAACGGCGTCTGGCGGAATTTTCAAATAAAATGTCACTATATCGCCGTCTTTGCCTTCATCACCTGCAAAAATCGCCGTGTAAAACGATGAATTGAGCTTGTTGTTAAGAAGAATAGCCGTCTTGTTCTCATGAAGCCATTCTTTCATAATAGTTGCCATAGCCGCCCCTGTTGCGTCGCCGTCCTCGCGAACCACAGTTGTGCCGCCGTCTTTTGTAACTATGGATAAAGTTTCGGGGTAGACGAGATGAAGTCCGCACGAACTCCACTTGCCGTCTGCACCGCTGACAGATACGGTTACCGTTGCGGTTCCGCCGGCCTTGGCTGTCGTGTTGCCGATTGACAGAACAGGGCTGCAGCTTCGCTTGCTCAAATCTCCGTCGAATTTCGGATATTCACCGTAAACGGTTTCTGTCTTGGTCTTATCCTTACCTTCAACGGTGTTATTATTGTTGTTATTGATTACGCCGCACCCTGTAAGACCGCACGTTGAAAGCATCAGCATAGCCATTACCAAAGCTAGTTTTTTCATGATTATTCCTCTTTCCGTTCTATTTTTTATTCACAGCAATATTCCACGCAATTGTGAAATCATTGACTATAGTATCGGCATTGAATTCATACCATGGAGCGTCTTCCTTTGCATAAAATTCATCAAGCAATTTATAAAATTCTTCCTGACTAATCGGTTCGCCGTTTATTTTTTCAGGGTTGCCGTTTTTATAATACAGACCGACGTTGTTTTCTTCGTCATAATCCGAGTAATACAAAAACTCAGTTTCAGCGTCTGTGCCAGTATAATGTTCACGCATAATATAGGTATAAGCTGCACCAGCCGAACCTTCAAATGTACCGTCCGTTTTGAGATTTTTCATACCTCTGTACGGGTGACACGACGCTTTAACAATACCGTTTTCAATATGCAAAACAAGCCTGTCAAACCCAGGCCATTCCGAAAAAATAAGCTCAGGCACACTGTCATTATCCAAATCTGCTACGCAGAAATCAACAAATTTCCAAGTATACTCTTCATCTTAAATCTTGTAATCTTAGGCAAAGCCTAAGATTACGCTCGCCGCCTCTTAAAGGCGGCGGTCTATAGGCGAGCGGATTAAAATCCACCTCCTCTATCCCTTGCATTTAAATGAACATGATTCAAGATATTCGGAGAGGGTTTGGTGTTCTGGCAGTAAATCCGAATGATACCTTGTGTTGAAATACGTAAACGGCGTTTCATTACGCAAAACAGAAAGGAATCTTCTGTATTCTTCTACTTCGGAAAAGATAGTTATCTCTGTTGTAGGAATAACTTCTTCGGTGCTTTCGGCAGCAGTTTCTGAATTATCTTTTTGCGTTGTTACTTCTGTCTGCTGCTCAACAATGCTTGAGTTCTCAGTAGCTATCGGCACTTTTCCGCAGCTGACACAACACATCAAAAAAGACAGTATCATAAAACACAGGCACAAATTTTTCACACAGTCCTCCGCTTAATACTCTTTCCCCCGAACAGTCAAAACGCTGTCTTTCTTGGCGGAGATGATAATCTTCTCTACATCTGCTGCTTTTTCTATGATAATATCAGCAACGGCGTCTTCAATCTCGTTACGGATTACTCGGCGAATATCTCGTGCGCCGTCTTTTTTACCGTAAGCCAGTTCGGCGATTGCCGCAAGAGCTTTTCTGTCATAGCTCAGCTTAATCTGCTTTTCGGCAAGCGGTTCCTGCATCTCGTCAAGCATGAGACCCGCAATCGACGCATAATCGTCCTTAGTGAGTTTATTGAAAACTACAACCTCGTCTATACGTCCCAAGAACTCAGGGCGGAGGAATTCACGCAATGCCTTCATTGCCTTTTCTTTTGTTATTTCGTTCTCCGTTTTATTGAAACCGACTCCGAGGGATTTATCCGTTGAGCCTGCATTTGATGTCATACAGATAATCGTATTCTCGAAATTAATCGTTCGGCCGTGAGAATCGTCAACCTTGCCTTCGTCAAGAATCTGCATAAGAATATTCATAACATCAGGATGCGCCTTTTCTATCTCATCAAAGAGAATGACGGAATACGGGCGGCGGCGGACTTTTTCGGTAAGCTGTCCCGCATCGTCATAACCGACATATCCAGGAGGTGAGCCAATCATTCTTGCAACGGAGTGTTTCTCCATATATTCAGTCATGTCAAGTCTGATAAGCGGTTCTGTCGAATCAAAAAGTTCGGCTCCCAGTATCTTGACAAGCTCGGTTTTTCCGCAGCCTGTCGGACCTACGAATATGAATGACGCAGGACGGCGGCGTTTGCTGAGCTGTACTCTTGTGCGCTTTATTGATTTTGCTAAAAGCTCTACGGCTGCATCCTGACCTATGACATGCTTTTTTAGTTTAGACTCAAGCTGGGCGATTTTCATGAACTCATTTTCAGAGATTTTTTTAGCGGGAATTCCCGTCCAGACTTCGATTACCTTTGCAATATCCTCCTCTGTAACAAAAACCCTGTCTACAACCTGTTTAAGTTCCTGTTCATGTGCACGGGCATGAATAAGCTTGCCCTTAACTTCCGCAAGAGCCTTGTAATCTGGCTCAACCTGCGTTTCCATAGCCTCCTGAATGGATTGCTGCATTTCTTCCAGAAGAGCTATTTCTTTAGTAACCGCATCGTATTCGCCTATCTCTTTTGTGCGTATACAGGTGCAGGCACAGCTTTCGTCAAGGAGGTCAATCGCCTTGTCAGGAAGGAATCTGTCGCTTATATATCTTTCCGACAGCACGGCACAAAGCCTGACCATGTAATCCGAAATCTTGACTTTGTGATATGCTTCGTAATATTTTTTTATGCCGATAAGGACGTTGACAGTATCTTCAACAGTCGGTTCGTCAACTTTGACAGGCTGAAAACGGCGTTCCAAGGCACTGTCTTTTTCAATATACTTACGGTATTCGCCGAAAGTTGTCGCACCGATTACCTGAACCTCACCTCTTGAAAGTGCAGGTTTCAGAATGTTGGCGGCATTCATTGAACCCTCTGAGTCACCTGTGCCGATAAGGCAGTGAACCTCGTCAATGAAAAGAATAATATTACCCTCGCGCTTGACTTCCTCAACAAGACCCTTAACGCGGCTCTCGAACTGGCCTCTGAACTGCGTGCCTGCAACAAGAGCAGTTAAGTCAAGAAGATATACACGTTTATCAGCAAGATTAAAAGGAACGTTGCCCGAAGCGATACGCTGAGCGATTCCCTCTGCAATAGCCGTTTTGCCGACGCCCGGTTCGCCGATAAGACACGGATTATTTTTTGTGCGGCGGGACAAAATTTGAATTACACGTGCAATTTCGACATCTCGGCCTACGATATTGTCAAGAGCTCCTGTTTCGGCCTTTTCAGAGAGGTTAGAGCAGTAGTTGGTCAAAAATTTCAGTTCTTTTTTCTTCTTCTGGGGTTGTTGAGGCTGCTGGGGCTGGGACGGCTGTTTGCCCTGTTGCGGCTGCGAAGAAGACTTCAGCGGCGGCTTCGAGTTATTCTGCGGCGGCATCATCGGTATGTTGCCGAACATATTTTTTAAAAAGTCGGGCATAAGACCTGAACCGCCCATTTCAAAGCTGTCGCCGTCCATTATATCCATTACCTGTTCGGAAATCTGCTCCATATCCTCATCGGTTATGCCGAGCTGTTCCATGTATTCAGCGACCTGCGGTACTTTCAGTTCCTTTGCACACAGCATGCAAAGTCCCTCGTGCCTCTTTTCGTCGCCTTGAATTGATGTAATAAAAACCACGGCGGGGCGTTTCTTACATTTGCTACACACTATCATAGGTTTAGTTCCTCCTGACTTTCGTTCGGGGATGTTCTGAGGAACTGTGAAACAATAACTTGAACATTTATCTTGCCTTTTTGCCGTTATGCGTTGTTGAAAATCCTCGTTTTGCGAAATACCATGCAAGCACGGTTATGCAAAAGCTGCGGTTTTCGCCTAGCCTAACAATAAAAATTTGTTCGACTTATTATTTCACAGTTCCTGACCGCCTGTCTAATATTTTTATCACTGGCGGCACTTTAAGAGACATCTCAATTATTTTAAAAATTTAATATTGTAAATTAGCTTAAACAGGTAGCTTGCCTGAACCGTTTCCTCGTTGTAGAGCGTCATTTCGTTGTTTCCGACGTGTATGAAGAATCCTACTGTTGCCGCAACGGCAAACATTATTCCCACGAACTGCACGAGACCGAAAACAGCACCTACAGGCCTCTCCAAAATACCCATATCGGGTAGTTTATCGGTCGATTCAAACATCTTTGCAACAAACATACTCAGAAACAGAGTCGAGATAAAGTATATCGCAGCAAAAGAAATAAGTCTGAAAACTGTCACAGAAGGCTCCTTAAAATGATTGTTAACGATATAATCAGCGGCGGCCGACGGATTTTCCTCGCGGTTATTCATGACAGTGCTGATAAGTGCGTTATAGTTGCCGAAATTACTCTTGCTATAATCAAGACCGTTTACCGCAAACTGCGGAACAGTTGTATAAGAGCCTGTCGAAAGCGGTCTGAATGCCAGCATATCCTTGAAAATCACAAGGAACATTTTGTTCATTTCCTCATCGAAACGGTCTCTCTCATCGACAACAACATTGTTTACACTGTTGGCATACTTATAAAGTCCTTCATAAACATCATAGTCTTCATTTAAAATTTTAGTAACAAAGTCTATATCAAGACGCAGCTTATAATTGAGCCCCTCCATCTGACTTTTTACTTTCGCAGGAAAATCATAGTCTTCAATAATTCTTGTCAAATCTCTGTGTGCGAAGCTGTTGATGCTGACTTTCCAAATTGCCGTCGCAAGCGAACCGCTGAGGCTTAGAGCTAAAACGAAACTTACAGCCGCTGCTATAGCCGAATATATAACCTTTGAAAATCCTTTTTTTGCAGCCAGATATATTACAAGCAGAAAAATCGCTGCCGTAACTAAATCGTAAAACCACCAAAACTGTGTGTTCATATTAACAACCTCATTCTAAGAATCATAATCAATTCTGTCAATGCGCCTATAGTTTTTTAAGAATATGTAATTTTCGCAACGTCTGAATTCACTGTAGGAATCGCTTATATTAACGGTTGAACGAAGTTTGCCTTTAAAGTCGTATGCTTCTATTTTGAGTTTAGACATTGCATAAACCATGCCGTCATAGATTATTACGGAACGGTATTCATCGTCGGAAAGAATTTCAAAGGTCTCGGAGCTTGCGTCCGCCATAAAAACGAGCTTATATTTCCTTCTGGCGTTATCGCTGAGTATAACGGCAACTTTCTCGCCGTTGCTGTCACAGCCTGTAATTTCACCGTCATAAACATATTTTCCTATTGTTTCACCTGACGTATTGTAATATGCAATGGCTGTATCGCCTATTATAACGGCGCCGCTGCTGTAAATGTCTGTTTTCAGGCAGAAACTTGTGAGAGGGGCGGACTTTTTTTGCGGTACGGATGTTGCAAAAGTGATTCTCTCAAATTCGGTGATAAGCTCGCCGTCACGTTCCGCCAAAAAGCTAAGCATTGCTGCATCGCTCCCATCTGTAAAACTGAAATCGGCAATCCGCTCGACGCATTCTCTGCTGTAAATAAGTTTTCCTTTTTCATTGTAAACAAACAAAGCACTGAGATATTTCTCCGAAATGGTAACAACAGCCGTATAACCGTTATTGTTGAGCCGTGCAAAGATAATGGGGTGTGCTGCACATTCCTCATAGATAAGCTTACGCTTTCCCTCAACGCGGAAACGCTGTCCGCCGCTCTCATAAATCAGAGCCGTTTCATTAGCGACTTTCATTATCGCGTTAGAGTAGGCGTGCTGACGGCTGTCCTCAAGCCCTCCCTGCTCATTGTAGAGGTAAAGATTTGCTTCATTGAGTAAAAACAGCGTTTTTCCGCTGAATTCTATCTGAGTGCCTGTTTCGCTCAACGTCTCAATCGGAAAGTTGCCTTCCGCCAGTTTTCCGTCGTTAACAATTGTTTCGTAAGTTTTTCCTATGCCTTTTAATCGGGGCAGCCACTTTTCGCGGTTTTGGTACAGTAAAACACCGATTCCGACAAGCAATAAGAATATAAGAAACTTTCCTCGGCGACGCATTTTCTTTTGACGGTTCTTGACTTCAACAATATCATCCATATCGTAACCCACTGTACACCTCCGTTTTCCATAAAGATTGGTAACTATTCAGTATATTGCATAATATTTTTTATCAACTGCAATCAACACCGAAAATACGGGGCTGCGGGGCGGCAGCCCCGCCTCTCGGGGACTACGTCCCCGAACCCCTTCCCGCTTTTTGCGCAAAACAACGAAAATCATCAAAACAACTGAACAGTTACAAAGATTGTTATCCCTGCATACTTGCCTCTGCACACGCTATAACTCAGTTGGAGGGTTAATAGTACACATGATTTAAATACAAGCCGTGAGGCATTGCTGTTTTTCCTGCAAAAAGACGGTCTTTCGCTTCAAGTATTTTCGGAATATCATCGCAGTTAATTTTTCCCTCATTCACCCAGATAAGCGTCCCAACAATTATCCTAATCATATTATACAGGAAACCGTCGCCTTTTACAAGTATTTCGACACAATTCCCACAACTTTCTATGTTAAGTGTATAAATTGTTCTAATATTTGACCTCGCAGTAGAGCGTGTTGAACAAAAAGATGTGAAGTCATGCGTGCCGACAAGATAAGAGGCGGCACGTCTTGCAAGTTCAACGTCAAATTTTCTGCGGTAATGCAGAAACAAATCGGGTCCGAACGGATTTTTACTTTCGCTGCAATGCATTCTGTAAATATATTCCTTTGCAATGCAGTCAAAACGTGCATGGAAGCTTTCATGGGCGTCTTCACACGACAGAATTGAAATGTCGTCAGGGAGAAGTCCGTTAACACCTCGAATGAAATTTCGGGTCGGAATAGGCTTATCGGTCATGAAATTGAAGCAATATTCGTTGGCATGAACTCCCGTATCAGTCCTTGAACACCCGTTTATCACTGTTTTTTCGTTCAAAACTTTGGATATAGCTCCTTCGACAACCGACTGAACCGTTACTGCGTTGTCCTGCATTTGGAAACCGTGGTAATTAGTTCCTCTGTAGGACATTATTACTTTAAGATTCCGCATTGGGCGTTGGGTCAGGCTCACGGTCTGAGACGGCGGCGTCAGTCGGTTCGGCATTTTCAGGGTTCACGTCCTTATCGGGTTTATTTTTCTTGAATTTGCCGATTAACGGCTTGCAGGCTTTTTTACAGCCTTCTTCCACTTTCCCTGCTAAAATAAACATCGGGTAAATCTTCTTTTTATCAAGGACCGTAAACGTTATGCAAAGCATAAGCGAGATTATACTGACTGTAATGCCGGATTTGAAACCGTCTGGATAATATTTCAGCTCAATTTTATGTTCGCCGGCAGAAACATTTACGCCGAGCAGAGAATCAACAAGCATTTTTGTTTCTGTTTTCCTGCCGTCAACATATACCGACCAGCCCTTTTCGTAAGGTATTGACGTAAAAAGGATTCCGTCCTCTTTTGCGTCAATAATGCCTTTTATATGATTGTCTTTAAATTCGGTGATTTTAAGCTGTGAAGACGCAAGCTTAGCGTAGAATTTCTCCCATACTTCGGTGTTCATGGCATATACCATCACGGTATTTGAACCTGACTCTTTATCATTGCTGAAAGTCAGTGTAAGTTTTACGGCACCGTCTTCGGGAGTATCGCCTATCGGGAAAGTAATCGGGTAATCTTCAACTGAAATCCCTCTGTCGGTTGTTCTCATATTACCGCCTATTGTTGCTTCTCCCGCAGAGGCCGTAACCGTTGACATTGCCCCGTTCGTCACATAACCGTATAGGCGGGCGTTTTCAACCGTTCGGAACGTGTAACTGACGGTTGCGGTACCTGAACCTTCCTCTTTTTGGTAATAATAACTGCCGTTACTGCGTTTCTCAACCTTAGTCCCTTCGTTTTCAAGCAATGCGACAGGCTGACGTTCATACAGATTTTCGGAATAACCTGTAAGATTTTTCATAAGCTCATTTTGATATTCAAAAGGAGAAATATTATTTAACGGAACGGTACGCATAATGCCGTTATCAGCCATGAACCCCAAAGACAGCGGAAAGTTGGCTTTATAGATACTGGATAGCCCCGACGTTGCAAATTCCGTTAAACCGTACGGATCTGAAGCAATTCCGCCCGAACGCGCCATCACATATTTAATGTTGAACAGCGAGTTGACAACAGGAGTAGAAACTCGGTAGAAATAGCGGTTGCCTGCATTCGAGGCATAAAGCCCCATATTTTTCATAAACTTGGTGATATTGACATTCGCCATTGACGAAAACTGTGATATTCCGTTATAGCCGTATAAAGCGCCGTCATTCAGCGTATAGGTTGTTTTCATCTCGGAACGGAAGAACAGGTCTCCGTCTTTTTGTTTCGCCGTTGAGATAAGAGCCTGAATATTATCATTTTGGTCGGGATAAGTCGTATACCCGGATGAGCCGACTGTTCCTATGCCAATCCATGCATTGTGATAAAGTTCAATACCGACAGTAACGCACATAAGAACAGCTGTCATATAACTGAGTAGAACTTTATTCTTTATGAATACAGATATTATCTTTGCAAAAACAAATATTGCTATAAAAATCAGTATAATATACACGGATTTGCGGACGTTGTTGTTAGTTCCTTTCCATGCCGCACTGACTGCCTCTCCGTTGCTCTTCGAGTAAAGCCAGATGACCAGCGACGGAAATATTACCGTTGCGATAAGGTGATAAACTTTTATACCGTGCGTCATAATTATATCAAAGGCACGGAATGAAGCCGCAATTAGCACAAATGAAAACAGAAACGCAAAGCGGTAAGGAATCATGTTGGTAAAGTGGAAGCCGTGCCATATGAAGTTGAGCTTATTCAAATTACAGCTGACGGCAATAACTGCAAGGAGTGAAATAACGGATATTTTTTCCCGCCATCTGACTTTCAGGGAAGATAAAAACACGCCGATTAGCACAAGACAAAGCATGCCAGACGCAAAATTCGGAAGCCCTTCTTTGTATGACGGTTTGCTGAACGAGAGCATATTGCCGAAAATGTCGTACCATTTTTCGTACCATTCTTTATTTTGCGGGAATGCATTATTTGCGCTGTGCGTTAACTGTAATCCTCTATATGCGGGCAGGAGAATGAAACCGCCCAGAGCTATGCCCAGTAAAGAAGAACGGATGATTATCCACAGCCCTTTGAATGCTTTTTTTATGCCTTGCCATTCGCAGGCTGTTGCTACTGCAAAAAACATAACAGTGAATATGCACGTAAAGAATCCTATATAATAATTGGAGACAAGTGACAGCATAAGCGTTGCCGTAAACAGACGCCACTTTCCCTCACGGGCGATAGCGACTACGCCCAGCATAACGAGCGGAAGAAGCGCAACCGTGTCGAACCACATGATATTCCAGTAATAACCGAGGGTGTAACTGCACATTGCGTACATCATTGCAAACACGGTTAGAGAGGCGTCGTTACGTTTAAATGTATACTTCAGGAAACAGGCGAAAAACGCACCGCTGAAACCGATTTTTCCGATAAGGACAAACATGAACACATCTCTCGCTGTCTGCTCTTTGAAAAGTGCGGCAATCCAGTTAAGCGGGCTCATGGCGTAATAGGAAATCATCGACAGGAAGTTTGTTCCCATACCTGTTTCCCATGAATAGAAGAAAGAGCTTCCGCTTGTTGTCAACTTATCGCGTACTACCCGAAAAAAAGGGAAATACTGATGCCACATATCGACAACGAGAATTTGGTTTTCTCCGAACGGATGCATACCTGAATTTGCAAACGCCGCAGTCATAATTGCAACAGGAAAAACAAACGCCAGAAATATCCACATAAAGCCGTTGTCCGTCATTCTTTGCACGAAGTTTTTTTTAACGAGAGTTTTCATAATTTACACCTACATCTGTATATTTGAGGAACTGTAAAATAATAAGACAAACGTTCAAGTTATTGTTTTATAATTCCTAAAGTTACAACCGCCCCGAAAAACAGCAAGGAAATAATGAGTGCCGCAATATCGCCGATACCCGATTTCATTTGCCGAAGTTTAGTGCGGCCCTTTCCGCCGTTGTAACAGCGGCATTCCATCGCTGTCGCAAGTTCTTCGGCACGCCTGAATGATGAAATAAAAAGCGGTATAAGTATCGGAATAAAATTCTTAACTCTTGTCAGAATGCTTCCGCTGTCTATTTCAGCCCCCCGCGCTTTTTGTGCGGACATAATTTTATCGGTCTCTTCTATCAATGTCGGAATAAATCGCAGAGCAATTGTCATCATCATAGCCAATTCATGCACGGGAAACCTGAGCTTTTTAAGCGGTGAGAAAAGGTGCTCAATTGCGTCGGTCAGAACAATCGGAGATGTTGTGTATGTTAAAAGCGACGAAACAAATACAAGCAAGGTGACTCTTATAAGCATGAATACGCTTGTTTCAACGCCTGCCGAAGTGATTTTCAGGAATTGCCACTGCCAGTAAACCGTTCCAGTTTTTATGAACAGAATATTAAAAAACGCCATAAACAGCAGAAACATGAACATAGGTTTAACGCTCTTAACAAAGAGCTTAAACGGTATCTTAGAAAGCGTCATAGCGAAAAATGTAAGCGTTCCGCCGAATATAAGCCCCCAGTACCCGCCGCCCCAAAAGAGCGTGAAAATCATAACAAATGTGATAACGATTTTAAAACGCGGGTCAATTCGGTGAATGGGGCTGTCTCCAGGGAAATACTGACCCATGGTTATATCTTTAAGCAAGATTTTTCTCCTTTGCATTTAGGAACTGTAAAATAATAACTTAAACGTTTGCCATGTCTTTTTGCCGTTATGCGTTGTCGAAAATCCTCACTTTGCATCAGCAAAGTTGCGGTTTTCTCCTAGCCTAAAACAAAAATTCTGCGACAAACTTGTTCAACTTATTATTTTACGATTCCTTAATATCAAATTCTTAGCATACTCAACCGTGAAAACTTCTTTACCGAAATCAATACCCCTTTCACGGAGTTTATTAAATACATGCGTAATCTGCGGAACATCCAGTCCCATTTTTATGATTTCCTCAGAACGTGAAAAGACGTTGACCGTCTCGTCATAGCAGAAAACTTTTGACTTGTTCATAACAAGGATTTTGTCAGAAATCTTAGCTAAATCTTCCATGCTGTGAGAAACAAGCAAAACGGTATTGCCTGTTTTTTCGTGATAGAGCTTTATTTGCTCAAGAAGCATATCTCTGCCCTTTGGGTCAAGACCTGCCGTCGGCTCATCAAGAATGAGAACCTGAGGCTGCATAGCCATAACCCCTGCAATAGCTACACGGCGTTTCTGACCGCCCGATAAGTCAAATGGCGACTGTTCCAGAATTTCGGCGGATAAGCCTAGGCTTGCCGCCGTTTCGAGAACCCTCTTTTTTATCTCGTCTTTGCTGAGCCCCATATTTCTGGGCCCGAATGCAATATCTTTAAAAACAGTTTCTTCGAAAAGCTGATATTCAGGATACTGGAAAACAAGACCGACTTTGAACCGTATGCTGCGTATATTTTTTTTATTCTCTTTTGCCCAAATATCCTTGCCGTCAATTAAAATTCTTCCTTGCGTCGGTTTAAGCAGACCGTTAAAATGCTGTATAAGCGTAGATTTTCCTGAACCTGTATGCCCCATAACTCCGATGATTTTCCCCTCGTCGATTTCAAGGTCGATACTGTTAACGGCAATCTTTTCAAAAGGCGTTGACGGGCTGTAGGTATATGTCAACCCTTTACAGCTGACAATCGGTTTAACGTCTTTTTTCTGTATATCTTTAGCGGGCTTTTGAGCGGCATTCACTTTGCCTGACGGGATAATCCTTTCAAGTGCGTCAACACAGTCATCCTCGCTGATTATATGCTTATCAAGTTCAATACCTTTTCTTCGCAATAGATGGACAAGCCCGATTTGCTTAAGTTTTTCTACGTTTGAAAAGACATTCCGGGGACTTCCGTCAAGGAGTATCTGCCCCCCGTTCAGAACAACAACCCTGTCGCACTGTGCGGCGTCGTCCATATAATGCGTAATTAATACTATTGTAACGCCGAATTCACGGTTAAGGCGGCGGATAATCCGCATAACCTCTTTGCGGCCTTTCGGGTCAAGCATTGCGACAGGCTCGTCAAGCACGATGCATTCGGGTCTCATAGCAATAATTCCCGCAATTGCAACACGCTGCTTCTGTCCGCCCGAAAGCTGAGACGGGCTGTGCAGGCGGTATTCGCACATATCTACTGCTTTTAGAGCCTCATCAATCCTGATGCGCATTTCCGCAGGCTCAACGCCTAAGTTTTCCAGTGCAAAAGCAACGTCTTCCTCAACTATGGACGAAACAATCTGATTGTCGGGGTTTTGAAAAACCATGCCGACCTGCCGCCGTAAATCAAAAAGCCTTTCACCGTCGGCGGTATCAATCCCGTTGACGGTCACTCTGCCTGAAGTCGGAGTCAGTATTGCGTTAAAATGCTTTGCAAGGGTAGACTTTCCCGAACCGTTATGCCCGAGTACAGCCAAAAATTCGCCCTTTTTTATACTGAGACTTATGCCTTTAAGGACTTCCTTTTCGGGAGCCTTTTCGTCATAATAATTACGGTAACTGTAATGAAGATTTTCAACCTTGATGAACTCAGCACTCATAATCAATACAGGCTCTTGTATCTCTCAACGGCGTGATGAATTTGCCGAATTCAACGTGAACAGGGTGAACCTGATACTCGGAAAGTCCCGCAATATCCTCAAAATCACAAACAATAGCAAACTCGCAGTTAGCCTCGGGGGCTTCGGGCGAATTTATTACGGCGTCCATCTTTTTAAGGGTAGGAATTGCCCTAAGAGTTTCTGACTGTGCTTTAATACGCTCCGCATCCTCTGCGTTTTTTAACTTAAACATTACTATATGCTTAATCATTTTTATTCTCCATTCAATCTTATGGAACTGTAAAACAATAACTGTAACTATTCAGTATATTGCATAATGCACAAAAAATATTTTCTATCAACTGCAATCAACACCGAAAATATGGGGTT